>Ga0153941_1000016_pt1 | contig 152532 bp, 134 predicted proteins | sample TSNJ025MetaG_FD_104733 | JGI IMG/M metagenome (GOLD analysis project Ga0153941, IMG submission 104733) | Attine ant fungus gardens microbial communities from New Jersey, USA - TSNJ025 MetaG | ecosystem: Host-associated > Fungi > Mycelium > Unclassified | place: USA: New Jersey, Brendan T....
AGTTTGGCGCGGACGGCATGGTCCTGACCGAACTGGCGCCGGGCGTCGATCTTGAAACCGTCACCCAGAAAACCGAGGCAGCCTTCAAGGTCGCCAAGGAACTGAAAACAATGAAAGTCGAATAAGAACCGAGAAGCGCGGCTGAATTCTGCCGCGCCGCAACCGATAGACTTGAGAAGGACCGTTCCTTACCGGGCGGTCCTTTCCTTTTTGGTATTTTTTTATCCGCCGGTCACACTCATATGGCGGCGAACCTTTGGCTGAGAACTCAGGCGGTCAATGATAAAATCATGCCCTTTCGGTTTACGGGCAATCGCGCGTTCAATGGCGCAACTGACGAGATCGTCATCAGCGGATTCCCGCAATGGCGTGCGCAAATCCGCATCGACTTCCTGACCGAGACACATGAATAATTCGCCCTTGCAGGTCAGGCGGACACGGTTGCAGCTCTCACAGAAATTATGAGACATCGGTGTGATGAAACCGAGCTTTCCGCCGGTTTCTGCGACATGGACGTAACGCGCTGGCCCGCCGCTGCTTTCATCAAGGTCGCGCAATGAGTATTTCTGTTCCAGCCTTTCACGAGCGAGTGTCAGCGGCAGATACTGATCAACGCGATGGGCTCCGACATCGCCAAGCGGCATCACTTCGATAAGAGTCATATCCATGCCGTCGCCATGGGCCCAGTGCATTAAATCCTCGATCTCGTTTTCATTGAGATCGATCAGCGCAACAGCATTGATCTTGATGCGGATGCCTGCAGCCTGGGCTGCCTTAATGCCCGCCATGACTTTATGCAGATCTCCCCACCGGGTAATACGGCGGAACTTTTCGGGATCAAGAGTATCGAGAGAAACGTTGATGCGTTTGATGCCGCAGTCAGCCAACTCACCTGCCATCTTGCTCAATTGAGAACCATTGGTGGTGAGAGTCATCTCCTGCAGCGCGCCGTTGTCCAGGTGACGAGAAAGCGAGCGCAGAAGACTGAGGATGTTATGTCTGACAAGCGGTTCGCCGCCTGTAAACCGTAATTTTCGAACTCCCTTGCGGATGAAGACGGTGCAGAGTCTGTCAAGTTCCTCAAGGGTGAGGAGTTCCTTGCGAGGCAGAAAAGTCATATCTTCCGACATGCAATACACACATCGGAAATCACACCTGTCGGTGACGGATACCCTCAGATAAGTGATTGCTCTTTGGAAAGGGTCAACCAGCGGCGCATCTGCCCCGTGGGACAGTGCTACAGGGGTGGATATATCTAACGGCCTGTCCCGCCACCTCATCAAACGCTCCTGAGCCAGAAAGACGGAGCCGCGTCGCTCCCCCTCGCATCGAATAGAGTGATATCAAGCACTAACGCAAATCATTCTAATTCGGGGCTGCGTTTTTCACAATGACTGAATGGGGTGATGTGGTAGATCATTGTCCGAGAGCAAAGGGATACATAGCCATGTCTTTGGATAACCGTACCCACACACCTTGGCCGGTTGAGGTGATATTGAGCAAGGACAGACAACTACTGACCGTCGTTTTCGACGATGGAGCCAGATTCGCCATGTCAGCAGAGTATCTTCGCGTTTCCAGTCCGTCTGCAGAGGTCAAGGGTCATACCCCCGCTGGTCGAAAGACAGTTTACGGCAAGAAAAACGTCATCGTGAATGCTGTGGAGCCGGTGGGAAATTACGCAATCCGGCTCATCTTCGATGATGGACATGACACCGGATATTACGACTGGGGATATCTTTACGAATTGGGTAAAGATCAGGATATCCGCTGGCAGGCTTATCTTGCCGAGCTTGAAAGCAAGCATCTCAGCCGTGATCCGCTGTTCTCAGCTTAGAGCCTTTTCCGTTTAGTCGGTATCGATAAACGATAAGAAAATGCGCCTTAACAATAAGTTAGAGCATTGCAGCGATTCACATGAAACACAAAACGCTCTAAGTGAACGGCGCAAGTTCCATGTTCTGGCTTCTGCGCCGGTACTTACTGGCAAAGATACACTTCTGATCGCGATATTCGGCATTCTATCGCTGCACTACGACTTGCGTGCCTATCCTGGCGCGATTGTAAAGGTCGATGACATCCTCATTCGTCATACGGATGCAGCCGGAAGAGACAGCTTGCCCGATTGTCTCCGGCTCGTTGGAGCCATGAATGCGATAAAGGGTGCCGCCGAGATACATGGCGCGGGCTCCCAACGGATTATCAAGACCACCCTTCATGTAACGGGGCAAATCCGGGCGTCTTTTCAGCATTTGAGATGGCGGCCTCCAATCGGGCCATTCCCGTTTCTGGGTTATGGATACCGCCCCGCCCCAGGTGAAGCCGGGCCGACCGACACCGACGCCATATCGAATGGCCTGTCCATTGGGCAGCACATAATAAAGGCGTCGCTCAGCCGTGGAAATTATGATCGTTCCTGCTCCGTAGCGACCGTCATAGGAAACGGTTTCGCGGGGAACAGGTGCGGCTTGAGGCCGGTATTCTTCCTGTTCGGAGCTGAGTGGCTGGCGGGTGAGGGGGTCGATTTCAACAAAGGCAAGAGCTGGCGAAGCAGCAAGCGCTGATAAAGCGACACCGTATATAAATGCAGATATGCGACCCATCTCGGTCTACCTCTTGCGAACTTTTCTCCACGCAGTTTTATGGAGAAACAAATGCGAAAATTCAGAAACTTGGCAATTTCATTTGCCGGTATTCCTCATAAACCAGTTATAAAACAAGGCCTACGACAGAACGTGAAGCTCCTTAATAACGCCCTAACAGCAACGTAATAAAGACACAGAGGGAGCGTGCGAACACATTCGATAGATATCAATGTATGAGAAAAAACCGATGAGAGAAGGGGATGCTAGCAAAGAAAAATAAAGATACTGCTCCATCTCCGGCTAAGTTCTGTATCGTCGCGCGTTTTTATGACTCGTACGACAATATAAATTTCCTTGCGTCGCACCATTCTTTCCAGAAAACCGATTCCTGCTTTCATGGACGATGCTCCGGCGACATCTCAGGGTATGGCTTGTTTCCTTGCCTCAAAATATGCCTTCAATTTGTACCCGCCATAGAGAACGCTCAGCCATACGGGTAAGACGAACACAGCGCTCCGCATGCTTTCCAGCTGGGTCATCAACACCACGATCATCGCCATGAAAGCCACGCAGATATAATTGGCGTAAGGGTAGAAGGGCGCCTTGAAGAACAACCCGTTCGACGTCGCCTGATGTGCCTTGCGGAATCTGAGGTGCACAAGAACGATCATAACCCAGGTTATCGTTGCGGCTGTGGTTGCTACAGCCATGACCTGCATGAAAGCGCCGTCCGGAATCCAGTAATTCACTGCGACAGCCGCGAGGGTGCAGAAGGAAGAAAACAGAATCGCGATGACGGGGACCTTATTTCCGCTGAGACGCAGGAATATCTGCGGTGCGTTACCTTGCTCCGCCAGGCTGTAGAGCATACGGCCGTTGCTGTAGATGCCGCTGTTGTAGACGGAGATTGCGGCGCTCAGAATGACGATGTTCAATATTGTGGCCGCCGAGCCGATGCCGAGGTTGGAGAAGATCATCACGAAGGGGCTTCCCTCCATGCCGACCTTGTTCCACGGATAGATAATCATCATCACCGTAAGCGCGCCGACATAAAATAACAGGATGCGCCACATTACCTGTCTGACCGCCCTCGGAATGCTATTGCGAGGATCGGCAGCTTCTCCTGCCGTGATGCCAATCAACTCGGTGCCGCCAAAAGAAAACATGACGACGACCAGGGATAGAAGCAGTCCGTAAGGGCCATTTGGCAGGAAGCCGCCATGTTCCCACAGATTGCTGAGTCCGGTGGCAGCACCGCCAAGGCCTGAAAAAATAAGCACGCAACCGAGAACGATCATCCCGATGACGGCCACCACCTTGATGAGCGCAAACCAGAACTCAAACTCGCCATAGAGTCGCACATTGACAAGATTGATGGCGGTGATCGACACCAGAACGATCAGCGATGTCTGCCATGCGGGAAAATCCGGAAACCAGTAGGCAACGTAAATTCCAACTACCGTCAGCTCGGCCATACTGACCAGAATGTAAAGAAACCAGTAGTTCCAGCCGGCCAGAAATCCCGGAAACTCACCCCAGTACCTATAGGCGAAATGGCTGAATGCGCCTGCGACCGGCTCCTGGGTGGACATTTCTCCCAGCATCCTCATGATCAAATACATAATGGCTCCGCCAATCATGTACGACAGGATGATTGCCGGTCCTGCGAGTTGGATGGTGGCTGCTGAGCCGTAGAACAAACCCGTTCCGATGGCACCGCCGAGGGCGATCATCTGAATGTGCCGATTCTTGAGACCTCGTACGAGATCCTGGTGTTTCTCGATGGACATTCATATTCCCCACAAATTGAAACCGGTTTGCCCTGTCAGTTTGTATCTTCTCTACCTGACTTTTCGGCAAAACAATCAAGACGGCTTGACGGCGACAGGCTCTAGCCCTTAGAAGTCCGCTCAAGAGGGCGCGTAGCTCAGCGGGAGAGCATTCGCTTCACACGCGAAGGGTCACAGGTTCAATCCCTGTCGCGCCCACCATTTTCCCCCTCGTACTGAATTAATGAGTCTTCCATGCTTCGGCGCGGAAGGGTTTCTGTTGTCTATCGCAGCAGGATTTTCTTGATAGCCGCAGGCATTGCACTGAAATGATCGATCACGAGATCGGGGTTCAGTTCGGCGATCGGCGTGTCGGTGTAACCGAATGGAACGCCGATAACGGGAATGTTCGCGTTTCGAGAGGTGGCGATGTCGGTGTTCGAATCTCCGATCATGACAGCAAACCGCGGATCGCCGCCTGCCATCATAATGGTTTCGGTCAGATGACGCGGGTCCGGTTTATAAAACGGAAAGGTATCGCGTCCGCAGATAACCGAGAACCGATCCGCGATTCCGAGAATTTCCAAAAGGCGGATCGAATGGTCTTCAAATTTGTTGGTGCAGACCGCAAGCTTGATACCGGCGTCGAGAAGCTGGTCGAGTGCTTCCGCGACACCAGGATAAAGCTTGGTCTCGACGCAGAGATTTTCCCCATAATGCCGTAGAAACTCCTGAAAGAGCTCCTCGATACGCGGCTCTGCGATCGTGATGCCGTGCTGGGCGAAGCCACGGTTGATCAGGGCTTTTGCGCCGGCTCCTATCAGACTTCTTGCGTTATCGAGCGGCAATGGCGGCATGTTCTCCTGAGCCAGAACGACATTCAATGTCGATATGAGATCAGCGGCGGTGTCCGCCAGGGTTCCGTCTAGATCGAAGGCGGCGATAGGAAGTTTTTTTTCCGGCATGATACGGCGGTCCAATCAGAAAGTCGGGTGCGGGCCAAACATAGGTTTTCGAGATAAGGGAAAATGCCGTTCAATGAAAGCCGGAAACGAGGTTGCCTTGCGAGTATCGATAGTCCTGCTTTCAGTCTCCGCCATTCGTCGCAAGGCTTGTCATCCCCATTTTTTTTTGGAGTGGCGCCATATGTATCCATGGTCAGGTGTTATTGTAGCTGGCTGATTCGCCTGTCTGGCAGAAAAGTTATGGAGATCACTGATGCGGCTCATTCCGGTTCGTATGGCAAAAGGCATTGTAGGTATGCTGCTCTGTCTGGGCCTTGTTGTTGTTTCCGGAGCACCTTCGTTAGCGGCCACCTTTGATTTCGTACCGGCCCCGCAGACGGATCTCAACAGGATGTACCGGATAGACCGGGTGACCGGCGAGGTGACCTCCTGCCAGTATGGTTTGCAGGAGGGGACGATCGGCGTCACTCTGTGCTTCGGTCCTGGCGAGGGCGCCAACCAGCAGGTCGCCGGAGAATACGGCCTTGTTGCGTCGCGGCATGAGCGCGAGGGCGGTGTCTATCGCGTCAATTACCGGACCGGCGAGATGAGCATCTGCTATGTTTATGAGGAAAAGGTCGTGTGTACGCCTCAGGCCGGTCCCGGCACAGGTGGGCAGCCGGCCGCTCCAAAGGCTCAGGAGCCGGCAAATACCCCGCGTTGAGTGTCTTCTTTGGATGAGGTGCCCTTTGTGGGCTTTCAAGACGCCCCGGTAGCGTGATAGACAGGAACACAGGCACTTTCAAAAGGAAGAATGCCTGGAAGCATTCTGGGAGAAGCCGTCAGTGACTGCGGAAGAACTTAAACACGCCGCCGCCGAGCGAGCTCTTGATTATGTCGAGGATGGCATGAATGTAGGCCTCGGGTCGGGGTCTACCGCAGGCATATTCGTAGAGCTTTTGGGAGAGCGGGTACGTTCCGGGTTGAAAATTGTCGGAGTACCGACTTCCGGAGTGACACGCCAACTGGCGGAGAGATGCGGAATTTCGCTGTCCACGCTGGATGAGACCCCTGAGCTCGATCTGGCGGTCGATGGTGCCGACGAACTGGATGACCAGCTTAGATTGATCAAAGGTGGTGGTGGTTGTCTGCTATGGGAAAAAATCGTAGCGGCTGCCAGCAGGCGTTTCATTGTTGTCGCCGATGGTTCGAAACGGGTGAAGGTGCTTGGGCGCTTCCCGTTGCCTGTTGAGGTCAACCGCTTCGGCCTGGAATCAACACGCCGGGCTGTCATCCGGACATTTGTAGAACTTGATTTGCACGGTGAACTGAAATTACGCCATTGCGCGGATGGTCAAGTTTTCGTCACAGATGGCGGGCATGTGATTTTTGACGCGGCTCTGAACGCCATTGGCGATCCTGAGCAACTGGCTTTACGCCTCAATTCTATTCCGGGGGTTGTCGAGAGTGGATTGTTCATTGGTTATGCGACCAATGCGATTCTTGCGACCGAAAGCGGTCTGGTCGAATTGGGGCAGGTTTAAGTTTTCTGATTTTTCTTTTTCTGGAGTTTTATAATGCGCTTAACGTCTTCTCTTGCTGCGGCATCGCTCGCATTCGCTCTCCTTACCGGAACGGCAGTTGCTCAGACACCGGCTGCGCCGCCTGCTCCGGTGCAGACCCAATTCACTGCTAGCCATCTCACCCTGGCCAAAGATGTTGCTCAGGCTTCCGGAATTACCCGGTCTTTCAACGGTGTTGTCAATCAGTTGCTTGACCAGGTTCGTCAGATCACCGTGACGCGTCCTGAAATCAAGCCCCAGCTTGAAGAGGTTCTCACTCAGCTAAAGCCCGAGCTCGAGCTTCAGCAGCAGCAGATCGTCAACGCCGCGACGCGGGTTTTTGCCGCTCACCTTACCGAGGCGGAATTGAAGGACATCAGCACATTCTTCAACACACCGTCCGGGAAACGTTACGTCGAGACACAACCGCAGATTCTCGATGCCTTTATGGGCGAGTTCCAGAAGTGGAGCAGCCAACTGGGTGAATACGTCATGACCCGGGTCCGTGCAGAGCTTGGCAAGCGCGGGGTCAAATTCTGATTCAGCCAATCATACAGGTGAATGGATGACAAAAGGCTCGGGTTTTCCGAGCCTTTTTGATTCTGTGTAAAATCCGGCATGCTTAACTGATCGATGTCATGATCGTCAGAACAACAGGTGTCGTGAAGGCTGATAAAATAGAGGAGATGATCAGTGCCGATGCAATGGGAGCCTGCAAGGCGTTGAACTGGCGAGCCATGAGGTAGACATTGACGCCGATGGCGATAGACGATTGCAGCACGATTACCTGAGTTTCCAGAGGTGGCAGCTTCAGAGCCACCGCAAGCCCCCAGACGACGACCGGAAGCACGGCAAGCTTGAATGCGCATATGCTCAAGCTCATTTTCCACCCATCGCGTATACTGTACTCCGCCAGTCCCATGCCAAGCGTCAGCAGGGCCATCGGCACAGCCGTGTTGTGCAACATGTTGATGGGGCTCGAGATGATGTCCGGCAGGGGAATTTTCAAAACACCTATGAAGGTACCGGACAGAATGGCGATGATCAGGGGATTCCTGAACACGCTGATGATGGTGCTTCCGAAGCCTCTCATCGACAGCGATCCATGGCGCGCCCATTCGACCGATGCTGTAACGAGCGTCCACAGGATCAGCGAGTTGAACACCAGCACCAGGGCCACGGATGGCACCGCCTGTTCACCTATCGCCATTCTGGCTATGGGCAGGCCTAGCATCACGTTGTTGGAGAAAATGCAGCCAAGAGCAAAAATTGATGCTGCGACGCCGTCAAGACGGAAGACCTTGCGGGCGACAACGAGCGTTATGGCGAAAACAATGAATATTCCGCCGAAGAATGCGATCAGTAATCGGGCGTCAACCGGTGGCAGTTTGGAGAAGTCCGACATCAGGTGGAAGAGCATGGCGGGTAGAGCCAGCGAAAAAACAAACCGGGTCAGTGCCGTGGTGATCGATGTCGGCCAGCGTCCCCATCGGATCAGGGCATATCCGACAAAGATAAGAACGAACAACGGAAGAGACAGGCCTACCTGATGAAACAGCTGGCTTAATGCGGCGGACATAATATTTTAGAGTTCGGCTGGAGGAATGAGAGAGTGGGTTTCAAGGTATTGGACAGACCCTAGAACCATTTCCGACGAAGGAACACACAGGATTTCATGACGGGCTGAGGTTTCCGCAGGCTTTACTCGAATGGAATAACGTTCCACTCGAACTCAAATTTGCATGAACCGGATTGATCGTCAAACCGTTCTTTTGAGGACCGCCATCAAAGTCAGAATAATCGGTGTCGTGACTGCAGACAGGAGTGCTGACAGCACCAGAGAAGCGGCTATCGGTGCTTGTAAAGCATTGAACTGACGAGCCATCAGATACACGCTCACACCTGTTGCCATTGATGAAAGGAGAACAACTGCCTGTGTTTCCTGCACCGGCAGATTGAGGGCGAACGCTATCAGACAAACGATGAGAGGTGTGAACAGGAGTTTGATGGCGGCGATAACCGAGCTCATCTTCCAATTGTCACGAACATTATATTCGGCCAGCCCCATGCCAAGGGTTAGAAGAGACATAGGTGCTGCGGTATGTTGCAGCATGTCGATAGGCTGCGAAATAAGGTGCGGGATCGGCACGCGAAGCAATCCGACAAAGGAACCCACCAGGATCGAAATGATGACGGGATTTTTCAAAACGCTTCCGAGAACGGCACTCATGCCGCGTACGGAAAGCGACCCGTGGCGTGCCCATTCGACAGAGATCGTTATCAGGCTCCAGAAAACCAGCGCATCAAAAATCAGGATCAGGGCAACCGATGGTAACGCCCCTTCACCGAGCGTCATTCGAGCAATAGGTAGCCCCAGCATCGCATTGTTGGAGTAAATGGCGCCAAGAGCAAAGATTGAGGATGCTATCGTATCAAGGCGAAATATCTTCCTGGCGATGGGTAGGCAGCACAAAAAAACAATCAGCGTGCCTCCAAAAAACGCGATCAGAAGGCGTGCATCCACTGGCGGCAGATTGGATAAATCGGATAGAATATGGAACAGCAATGCCGGTATCGCCAACGAGAATACAAAACGCGTTAAAGCCGTCGTTATCGATGTAGGCCACTTTCCCCAGCTGATCAGGGCGTAACCGACCAGAACCAGTGAAAACAGCGGCAGGACGAGGCCCGCCTGATGGAGCAGCAGATTGACGATATCGGACATGTTGTTTCGTTATCTGATTGATCAATTGCCCGGAAGTGCAAAACGGGTTCTCGGGCTTCCATAAAAGCCCTTTGTGACAAGCTATCCAATGGAAACTGAAAACACCTTTTCAAGGAGTGTATTCATTCCAATCCGTTGGCCTGAACGAGCTGCTGATTTTGCGCCCGCCATAAAGAGCAATTCTGATAATGCGGATCGTCAGGCGCTTAGCTCATCTTTCGCCGCATCGTGAAACTGCAAATCAATTCCCTGTCGGTCTACAAGGTGATCGGAGGCCTATTGGCAGGTCCGATGTCTGGAATGAGCTTTTACTCTGTTGACATGAATTTGATATAAGTGTATTTGCATTCGCATAATGTATTTTTGTATGTAAATGATATATTAAAGTTGGACCGATATTTGACTGCAGATACTATAGCAGGGTGGCAGGAAATTTATGTTATTTGTATAAAACATAATTTTTACAATACCTTACCCCCCCAGGTTGCGCCTGCCCACGGGAGTCTTCCGTCTTTCTGAATCCCGGTCGGTAGCTGCTGCTTTCCGTTCCTGTGCTCCTAAGAGAGCACTATCTCTATTATTGCCGGAGCGAGCATCGTTTTTGATCTCCCTTTGTCAGGTAGTGCAGCGGGCTGCACAAATGCTTTTTGAAAAAACATCACCATGTGGACTGAAATATACGGAGTTTATTCTCTAAAGGTCCTTGCTCTCAAAGACGATGTGACGAAAAAATCAGAGTAATTCTTACAGAATTTTTCTCCGCACTTAGATTCATTACATAACAAATTCATTTTAGGTTGGCTTTGATGAAACAGAGATCATTTTTTATTCGTATGGCTTCCGGAGTATCGCTAAACGTCTTGCTCGGCTGCTCCTCCGTCGGGTTTGCTCAATCAGCCTCCATTGATGCGGGTTTGACTGTTACGGTGCCAGGCTCGCAGGCCTCGCCCTGGGTTGTCGGAGGGACTTTGACTGTGGGGGTAATCAGCACAGGCACTCTCCAGATTTCCACCGGTGGCAGCGTCTCGAGCGCAGGCGCTTATCTTGGCAGCAGCAGCGGCAGCTCTGGCCTGGTGATGGTGAGTGGCGCTGGGTCGGAGTGGGTTAACTCTGGAGTTTTATATGTCGGTAACAACGGTAACGGTGAGCTGACCATCAACAATGGCGGCAGCGTTTCGTCGACCGCGGGTCCGGCTTATGTCGGTGGTCAGACCACGAGTACCGGTATTGCCACGGTTTCCGGTACGGGATCTTCGTGGGAGACAGCCCAGCTGACAGTGGGGCTAGCCGGAAATGGTACGCTGGATATCTCTGCTGGCGGCAGCGTGTCGAGTACCAGCGGTATCATTGGCAGCGTTGCCGGCAGCATCGGAACAGTGACGATCTCCGGCGCAGGATCGCAATGGACCAGTACCGGCACAATGACCGTGGGTAATACAGGCAGCGGCACGATGTTGGTTGAGAATAGCGCGATTCTGAGTGTCGGGCGGGTTACCGGTCAGGGAAGCCTGTCTCTCGATGGCAGCACGCTGCAAGCGCTTTCCTCAAGCGCCAGCTTTATCGATTTTACCGGGGCAGGGACGTTCGAGCTCCTGTCCGGGGGCGGCACCATTGATTCCAATGGCTTCGATATCGGCGCAGCCAGCGTTATCTCCGGTGTGGGCTCCCTGAGGAAAACAGGGGCGGGCACGCTGACGCTGACGGCAGCCAATACCTATGCCGGTAATACGACCGTTGCTGCTGGAACGCTTGCCGTCACCGGGGCAGGCCGTATAGCAGGATTCAGGGTTACGGTTGGTACTTCCGGCTCCGGCACTCTTAACATCTCCGGCGGTGGAGCAGTTTCAACAGATGAGGATGGCTTCATCGGTGATGCTGCCGGTGGCATAGGTTACGCGACCGTGGATGGTGTAGCATCTCGATGGGACGTCGGCGCCAATTTGATTGTGGGCCGATACGGTACCGGTACGCTGGTCATCACAGGTGGCGGTATTGTAGAAGGTACAGGTGATGGGCGGATTGGGCAATACTCCGGTAGCACGGGTTCCGTGACGGTCAGCGGTGCGGGCTCGCAGTGGATTGCTCTCATCGGTTTGCAGGTAGGGGAGTCCGGTACCGGTACACTGCTGATCGAAAACGGCGGTACCGTTACGTATGGTGTGGGTGCCCATATTGGCAATAATTCCGGTAGCAACGGCACCGTGACGGTGGACGGCCCGGGCTCGCAATTGGTCGGTTCCGCCGGCGTGGCTATAGGAGAGGGCGGCACCGGCACCCTTAACATCACAAATGGTGGCACTGTTTCGAATACCGGTGGTTATATCGGCAGGAATTCCAGCGGTTCCGGTCATGTGACGGTAACGGGCACAGGGTCGCAATGGAATAGTTCTACTAATGTGCATGTGGGACAAAACGGTTCCGGCATACTGGACATCACGGCTGGAGGTGCCGTTTCCGGCGTCGCCGCATTCATCGCTACCGAGGCCGGCTCCACCGGTTCAGCCACCGTCTCCGGGGCAGGGTCGCAATGGACCAGTTCCGGGGTGCTGACCGTTGGAGGTCTGGGCAGTGGATCATTGGTGGTGCAATCCGGCGGCAGGGTAAGTGTGGCGCAGGTTACCGGCCAGGGCAGCATGTCCGTCGATGCCGGCACACTACAGGCCCTTTCATCGAACACCAGCTTCATTAATTTTACCGGGGCGGGGACATTCGAGCTCCTGTCCGGAGGCGGCACCATAGACTCCAATGGTTTCAATATTGGCGCATCGAGTGCCATCTCAGGTGCTGGTTCCCTGAACAAGGTCGGGGTCGGTATGCTGACGTTGACGGCAGCAAACACCTATGCCGGACACACAAGTGTTGCGGAAGGATCCCTCACCCTGACCGGAGCCGGCAGCATCTTGACGACCGGCATCGTCGATATTGCGGGTGGTGCGAACTTCAATGTCCACCAGACGACCTATAACAGTGGCAACTACGATTTCGCCAATACCCTGACAGGATCAGGCACTCTCACCGTTGAGCTGCTGGCTGGCAGCAACACCTTTGATTTCGGTGCTGGTGTCGGCACCGGCTTCACGGGAACCGTCTCACTGGGGACCGGCAGCTTCTCCCTGTCGGGTGACAATACGACGGCTCTTTCCAACGCGATGCTGATGCTCTGGACCGGTAATACGACCACGGTTGGAACCGGGAACCAGTCGATTGGTGGGCTGGGCTTTAATGGCGGCACCGCCATCTTCGACGTCACCGTGCCATCGGCAGCGCAGGCGAGCGGCACCATCGTGACCACGGGAACTCTGGACGCAACCGGCACGGGGAGGATCCAGATCACGGTGCCACCCAGCTTCTCGGTTGCACCTCCGACTGTTTCCACGGAGTTGTCGCTGCTGGAGCAGGATAGCACGAACATTCTTGTTCAACTGGTCGATGCGTCGGGCGCGACCGTGATCGGTGGCGGCGGCAACCTGGCGCTTGTCGACCAGGGCGGCAACTCGCTGAGCAGCAGCCAGAATATCGACCTGACCAACACCAGCGGCGGTCTCGTGGTTGCGGAAGGCCATTACGATTACCGCCTGACCACCGGTCCGGACGGCGATGGCCTTTATGTCAATTACGGCCTGACAGGCGTTGACCTGATCGGCACCGGGGCGGATGCCCTGATCCTGTCGCCGCGGGCCGGTGCGACCGGCCAGGCGGCCGACCTTTCTGCCCGGATCAGCGGTACCGGCGACCTGGCTATTGTGGCGGGGGCGGGTGACCATGTCTCGCTGTCGAACAGCGCCAACAGCTACGAGGGCACGACTTTTGTCCGCTCCGGGACCCTGCTGTTCGGCAACAACAATGTTCTGGGCCAAACCGATAACCTCGTTCTCGATGCCGGTACGGTCGTGAACACAAACGGCTACAGCCAGTCGATCGGAGCGCTGAACACGGCTTCGGGCAGCGGCATCAACATCAGCGGCACGCTGACGATCACCGACGGCCAGCGGAATCCTGGAAGTACGGATGGCGGCAGCATCGAGAGCGGCACGCTGTTCGGCAACGGCTTGCTGATGATCGACCCGAGCATCGTTTATATCAACGGGGTTCAGGCCGGATATACCGGCGCAGTGACGTTGGAGGGCGGATCGCAACTGTTGCTCAACGCGGCCAATGCCTTCAACAATGCATCCGGGATCAAGCTGACCTCGGCCACTGATATCCTGACCTTCGGCGATCTGAGCTCGCATGATCCCACCTGGACGGGAATAGCCAATGGCACGATGCAGACTTCGCTGTCCGGCCTCGGCACGGTTGAGGTTCTCGATGGTTCGGATATAGCGCTGGCTGGCAACAACAGCAGCTTTTCCGGGCGGTTTGAGGTTGCGGCAAGCTCGGTGCTGCGGGCATTGAGCGGCCGGAGCCTCGGCACGGCGAGCATTGATAATGACGGCACGGTCATCGCGACCGCCAACAGCAACTGGGCCCTTGCCGGAGAGGTGACCGGCACCGGCACTTTCGTCAAGGATGGCGCGGCAACGCTTCAGGCAAATGATTTCCTGTCGAGTTTCACCGGGCAGACGCAGGTGGATGCGGGGACGCTGGAGTTCGGTTCGGGCTCCGCGGCGGGAGTGATCGGTGGCTCGGTCGATATTGCCTCTGGCGCAACACTTGCGGGTATTGGAACGGTTGCAGGCAATATCGTCAGCAGCGGCGCGGTTGCGCCGGGGATCGGGGATACGTTCGGGACGATGACCGTTGCCGGCAATTATGCCGCGACCAATGGCGTCGTCCATATCACGGCGCAGCTCGGGGGCGATGCTTCGCCGACCGGTAAACTGGTCATCACCGGCAATGTCTCGGGAACCTCGACGGTGCGGGTGACCAATCTCGGCGGCGAGGGAGCGGAGACGGCGAACGGCATCCAGATCATTCAGGTCAATGGCGCTTCTCCCGGCAATGCCTTCGCTTTGAGTGGCGACTATACCACCGATAGCGGGCAGCAGGCTGTGATCGGCGGGGTGTATGGGTACACCCTGCAGCATGGCGGCATGCAGACCCCAGGTGATGGCCATTGGTATCTGACTTCGGAGCTTACCTACACCGACCCGGATACGGGAGAGATTGAGGAAGTTGGCCCGCGCTACCAGCCGGGCGTGCCGCTATACGAGCAGTATCCGCAGGTTCTGGCCTCGCTCAACACGGTGCCGACCCTGCAGCAGCGCGTCGGTAACCGTTACTGGCAGACGGGCGGCCTGATGGCTGGGAATGGTGCCAATGCCGTTGGTAACTATGGCATGTGGGGCCGGATCGAGGGCTCCCGGACCGAGAGCGAGGCAGCCCGTTCCACGACCTTCGCCCATCGCAGTACCGATCTGTGGAAGTTGCAGACCGGTTTCGACTTCGTCGCCCATGAGGGCCGGGACGGCTTGCTTGTCGGCGGTGTCAATGTCTCACATGGGACTGCCTCGTCCGAAATCGGTTCGCCCTATGGCCGCGGCAAGATCGACGCGACCGGCACGGGGATCGGTGCGACACTGACCTGGTATGGCGCAAGCGGCTTGTATGTCGATGGTCAGATGCAGGCGATGTTCTTCGACAGTGACATCACCTCGACCACCATCGGGCGCCGTGAGGTGAAAGGCAACAATGGCCACGGATTGGCGTTGTCAGCCGAGACCGGTTACCGCTACCAGCTCGGCAACGGCTTCTCGCTGACGCCGCAGGCGCAGCTGGTCTGGTCGCAGGTTCACTTCGACAGCTTCACGGACCCGTTCGGGGCGCGTGTGTCGTTGCAGGATGGTGACAGTCTGCGCGGCCGTCTCGGGCTGTCGCTCGATTACGAGAAGGGCTGGACGGCAGCCGACGGTACGGCGAGCCGTGCGCATGTCTATGCCAGCGCCAACCTGTACAATGAGTTTCTCAATGGCTCGAAGGTAAGGGTTGAACATGTCAGCTTCCGCAGCCGTGACGAGCGGCTGTGGGCGGGCATCGGGCTTGGCGGCACGTATGAGTGGAACAATGGCCGCTATGCTGTTTATGGCAACGTCAACCTTGCGGGCAGCACAAACCGGATGAGCGACAACCATTCCTTCGGCGGAACCCTTGGCTTCCGTGCAACGTGGTAGGAAGTCGGCTGTGAATTAGATGTCCCTCGCTTATTGGAATTTTACTCCAGTAAGCGAGGGATAGTTACCTTTTACCGCATCATCTCAAGAAGATGAGGATCCCGGCATTTCTGCGTCAATCTTCGTCTGCCTGAAAACGACCAAGCCCATGTAGAACGAATGGAGCCAGCAGCGCGATCAATGCGAGTGACAGCAACCCGATCGATATCCATGACGAGAATATGGTGTAGGGATTTCCCAGACTGATGGTCAGTGCTCGTCGCAGATGGGTTTCCGCCATCGGGCCAAGGATCATGCCGACGATAACTGGTGCAATGGGGAAACCGAGCAGGCGCATGCCGAAGCCGAGCAGGCCGAAACCGGTCAGCATCATCAGTTCGACCACCGAGGGATTGGCAGCGATTGTTCCCATTGTGGCGAACATCAGGATACCGGCATAGAGCCAAGGCTGCGGGATTGCGAGCAGACGGACCCAGATACCGACAAGCGGTAGATTGAGTACGACCAGCATGGTGTTTGCAATAAAGAGAGAGGCTATCAACCCCCACACCAGCTCAGGTTTTTCGGCAAACAGCAGCGGTCCGGGATTGAGATTGTATTGCTGGAAACCGGCAAGCATCATTGCGGCGGTTGCAGATGTCGGCAGACCGAGTGTCAGAAGCGGTACAAGTGTTCCCGCAGCAGACGCATTGTTGGCGGCTTCCGGTCCCGCAACGCCCTCTATCGCTCCATGGCCGAATTCATCCGGATGAGCCGTGAGGCGCTTTTCCGTCGCATAGGACAGGAAGGTCGGTATTTCTGCGCCGCCGGCAGGCAGGGCTCCGATGGGAAATCCGAGCAATGTTCCGCGTAGCCATGGTTTCCATGAGCGGGCCCAGTCGCTTTTGCTCATCCATAACGAACCGCGAATCGCTTCGATCTTCTCTTCGGCGAAACGATGACGTGCAGCGACATAGAGCGTTTCGCCAACCGCGAAGAGCCCGACCGCGAGGGTGGTGACTTCCACACCGTCGTAAAGCTCCGGCACGCCGAAGGTCAGGCGGGCGTGGGCGGAAAGTTGGTCAAGCCCAACAAGACCGATGAGGAGACCGATAAAGAGGCTTGTCAGTCCACGTATCGGTGAATCGCCGAAAGTCGCCGATACGGTCACGAAGGCGAGACACATCAAGGCAAAATAGTCGACCGGCCCGAATTCCAAGGCGATCCTGACCAGCCAGGGAGCGAAGAATGCGATGCCGATGGTCGCGATGGTTCCGGCCACGAACGAGCCGATGGCGGAGGTTGCGAGCGCCGGGCCGCCGCGCCCGGCCTTGGCCATCTTGTTGCCCTCGATAGCTGTCGCCATCGACGCGCTTTCTCCGGGAGTGTTGATGAGGATGGCGGTAGTCGATCCACCGTACATGCCTCCATAATAGATGCCTGCAAACATGATGAGCGAACCGGCCGGGTCGAGCTTGAATGTTATCGGCAGCAGAAGCGCCACCGTCAGGGCAGGCCCGATGCCGGGTAGAACTCCGACGGCGGTTCCCAGAAGAACGCCGATGAGTGCAAAAAGGAGGTTGACGGGTTGAGCCGCAACGGCAAGGCCGTGCTGCAATGCTGCCAAGGTTTCCATAATGATATCCGGTTAATTTAAAACAGCCGGTTCAGCAGCCGCTCAAAAGGACCAACGGGCAGATTCAATGTAAGAAGCTTCGCAAACAGCAAATAGGCGAGCAGCGCGAGACAGGCCCCGATGGCAAGATCAATGAAGAAAGCCTTTCTGCCGAAGGCAGCGGCTGTTGTTGCAAACAGCAAGGCCATCGCTGGAACGAAGCCACCATTCACTGAAATCAGAGCGATCATCCCGCCGAGACCCGCGAGTATGAGAAGTATGGCGCGCGCATCCACGCTCTCCCTCTCCAGCGGCCCTTCCCTGAATGCAAGAAAGCCGTTGGCTACGCCCAAAATAGCCAGTCCAATGGCGACTGCCACTGGTGCAGCCCGCGGTCCGGGATCGTAACCCCAGGTGAGATTTAGAGATGATGCGTCCCACCAGACGATGATCGCCAGCACGATCAGGGCGACCGCGACGACCAGGCCGGCTAAGTCGAAACGCGATCGCTGTCTTTCTGTCACGGTGGCTGCCTTTTCTTTTTGCTGAACGTTGCTGCCAAGCGAAGCCATTTACCGAACTTTCTGAAGGGAGCAGTTCCGGCGAGCATGAAATGTCACCCGCCGGAACAAAGCAGCGTGCAGGAATTGAGATACAGTCCGAAAGAAAGAAGGCTTATTTCACAAGGCCGACCGAGATCAGCACATCTTTGACACGGGCCTGTTCGTCTTTCAGAAATTTGGTGAAATCGTCACCTGCCAGATAGGCGTCATCCCAACCCTTCTGTTGCAGAACTTCTTTCCAGGCAGGGGATTTTGCCATCGTTTCGATAAGCTCGCTGAGCTTCTTCTTCTGGTCAGTCGTCAGGCCGGGGGCTGCGACAACCGAACGCCAGTTGGCAATGGCGAGATCTATCCCCTGCTCCTTCAGGGTAGGACCGTCAATATTCGCCTGACGTTTGGGAGCGGTGATCGCCAGGAGCTTCAATTTTCCAGCTTTGATCTGACCTTCAAATTCGCCGTATCCGGAGATGCCGACAGTGGTCTTGCCGCCGAGAATAGCCGCCAGGGCTTCACCACCGCCGGAGAACGGAATGTAGTTGATCTTGGTGGCGTCCGCGCCGACTTCCTTGGCGAACAATGCCGCAGCAATGTGGTCGACACCACCCGCCGAGCCGCCGGCCCAGGTTACTTTGGCCGGATCAGCCTTGACTGCTGCCGCAAGATCTTTGGCCGTCTTGAGAGGGGAATCCGTGGGAACAACAATTGCGAGGGTTTCTTCCGTCAATCGTGCAATCGGGGTGGTATCGCTCAGCGTAACTGGCGCTTTGTTCGTCAGCAGCGCGCCAACCATCACAAAGCCGTTAACGAGAAGCTGGTTGCCGTCGCCCTTCGCACTGCTGACGAATTGTGCGAGGCCAACCGCTCCTCCGGCTCCAGGAATGTTAATGACCTGAGCACTCGTGACGGCTTTGTTGGCAACGAGGACCTGCTGAATTGACCGCGCTGTCTGGTCCCACCCACCTCCGGGGGCGGCGGGAGCGATGATTTTGATTTCTTCATTGGCGGATGCCTGCCCGGAAAAAGTCAGGCCTCCTGCGAGGATCACCGCAAGAGAAAAGGCTGAAAGCGAAAAAGCCGTACGAAAACTCCGCCGGAGCGTTACCGAACCCATATAGTCCTCCCTGTGTTAATTCTGCTTTGCCGTTATATTTTTTGTGAAGGTACAGCGGCTTTTTTTATAGACAAGACAACATATGTGCTAAGGCCTTTGGCGCTGTGGCTTTTTGGTTTGCGCCGCATTTTGATCTTCCGGACAAGCGATTCTCATGCTTTCGATGCAAATTCCCGCTCAATCATCCCGCCAGGCACAGAGCCTGTGGAATGCCTGTTTTCTGCTGTTGGCCTTGATGCCGCTTGGCATGGCGATCTCTCATCGTTCCGCAACCTTGTTCATGGTGCTGTCGGCCGTCGTTGCCATCATAGCCGTGCTGCTGGAAGGAAAAGGAAAGGAACTCCTTGCGGATATTTTGCAGAAATTCTTTACCCTCCCAGGCTATGCGGTGCTCGCTTTCCTGCTCTGGGCCTTGATTTCCATGAGCTGGACGTTTTCGCTCAAGGTTTCTCTCTTCACTTTTGGAGAGATGCTGCTGCCTGCCGCCTCCGCACTTATCGTCGCATTAACCTTGCCCCAGCGCATGCCGCGTTGGGGGGCATGTGTTTTTGCGGGTATCGTCATTTTTTCCGCAATTCTGATTATCGTTGACCTGCAAACCGGTCTGCGCCTGCGACAGGCTCTTGGTGTGCGTGCCTATGCCTTCATTTTCAACCGCCCGGTACTGACCCTCTTGCTGTCAGCCATACCGCTCTTTTTCCTGTTGCAGCGGCGTTCGGACAAATCTGCGAAGGTAATGGGGATTGCAGCCGCTATCGCGACCATTGCGGCAGTTTTCGCGTCGGATAGCGGAGCAGCTACAATGGCAGTGATGGTCTTCGTTCCGGTTTACGTCATTGCACGCATCTGGCCCCGGCTTGCAATCTGGCTCGGTGTGGCAAGTTTCGCACTGATAGTGGCGTGTGCTCCATTTTACGGAATCCTGTTCAATCGGGTGTTGCCGGAACGGGTTGTCGAGACTTTCTCTCAGGATCATTCCTATGAGCGGGTCGCGCTGTGGGAAAGCTTCGGCTACGCCATCCGTGCCCAGCCGGTGCTGGGCGGGGGCTTTGGAGTCAGTCCGGTGATAGCCAGCACATCGGTGGTGGAGCAGGTTCCCATAAAGTATCGCGAGATGCTCGCTATCGGTCATCCTCACAATGCGGCAATGCAGGTATGGGCCGAGATGGGTGCTGTGGGGGCTCTCCTTGCCCTGATGGCTCTTCTTTCCATGCTGCGCGCCGTGTCCCGGCTGCCTTCGGCTCTTGCCGCGGAACAGCTTGCATGGATAGCGTCGGTCAGCCTGGTGGCCATCGTCGGCCACGGGGCCTGGCAAGGATGGTGGATTGCTGCACTCGGTGCCGGTGTCGTGTGGTTCAGGGCCCGACGATTGGAAGCTGAAGGAAAAATAGGTCATGACTGATTACGACGTGGATCTCTTCGTTCTGGGTGCAGGCTCCGGTGGCGTCCGGGCGGCACGCATCGCGGCAGGGCATGGCGCCAGCGTCATGGTCGCCGAGGAGTACCGCGTTGGCGGAACCTGCGTCATCCGGGGCTGCGTGCCGAAGAAACTGCTGGTGATGGCCAGCCGCTTCTCTCAGGATTTCCAGGCTGCTGCTGCCTTCGGATGGACGGTCGGATCGCGGTTCGACTGGAATATGCTCATCCGAAACAAGGATAAGGAAATCAGCCGCCTTGAAGGCGTGTATCGCGAGAATCTGCAAAAGAGCGATGTCGCAATCATCGACAGCAGGGCGGTGATAGAGGACCCGCATACGGTGCGCATTCTTAAAACCGGAGCGCGCATTCATGCGGACACCATTCTGATCGCGACGGGTGCCCATGCGGTGAAAGAGGAGTTTCACGGCGCAGAGCTGGCAATCACCTCCAGTGAGGCTTTCGATCTGGACCGCCTGCCACAGCGTATCCTGATTGTCGGTGGTGGTTATATTGCGGTTGAGTTTGCTGGAATTTTTGCAGGGCTCGGTTCCAAGGTTACGCTGCTTCATCGCGGCGACAAACTTCTGCGCGGATTTGATGACGATATCCGCGTCATACTTGGCGAAGCCTATGCCAAACGCGGGATCGATCTTGCCTTGGAAAAGACGTTGCGCCGGATCGACCGATCCGGCAAAGGGTCGCTGATCGCGACGCTTTCCGATGGCAGTACCCTTGAAGTGGATCAGGTATTGAGCGCTACCGGGCGCAAGCCGAATACCGGGGGCCTCGGGTTGGAAGCCGCGGGAGTCGCACTTGATGCCAAGGGCGCTGTCGTCGTCGATGATTATTCCCGCAGTTCAGTTCCCTCAATATACGCAGTTGGCGATGTCACCAATCGTGCAAACCTCACTCCTGTCGCTATTCGGGAAGGACACGCTTTTGCCGATACGGTTTTTGGCGGTGGAGATAGGAGCGTCGATCACTCGCTTATTGCGACAGCCGTTTTCTCGACGCCGGAAATAGGAACGATCGGGTTGTCCGAGACCGTCGCCCGAGAGCGTTTTGACGAGGTCGATATCTATAAGACATCATTCAGACCGATGCGTGCCGGTTTTGCCGGGCTGGACGAAAAAACTCTCATGAAGCTGATTGTCGATAAGAAGACGGATAAGATTCTCGGCGTTCATATCGTTGGACCGGATTCCGGGGAGATGATCCAGCTTGCGGGAATTGCGATGGGCATGGGTGCGACCAAGGCAGATTTCGACCGTACAATCGCTGTTCATCCGACCGCTGCTGAAGAACTGGTAACGATGCGTCATCCTGTCTGAAAGCTTCGGCAAACCCGACTTCCGAGGCTATTCGCCAGTTCATGTTGCGCGAAGGACTTGTCTGCGTTATCCGACAGACAATATGATTAATGAGATCGCGGGTGAATATGCTCGCATTCTTCCAACGATATCGTATATAGCTCGCCTTTCATTCCCCAAACGTCTGGTGGAAGGAGCAAGGAGACAATTATGAATAGCCGGTGGACCCCCGATAGCTGGAGAACGAAACCTGTTCAGCAGGTTCCGGATTTTCCGGATCGTGAAGAGTTGCGTGCCGTAGAGGCTCAGCTCAAAGGTTTTCCGCCGCTGGTTTTTGCCGGTGAGGCACGGAAACTGAAGAGAGCCTTGGCCAAGGTTGCCGTCGGTGAGGCGTTTCTGCTTCAGGGTGGCGATTGTGCCGAGAGCTTCGCCGAGCATTCTGCCGACAATATTCGCGATTTTTTCCGCCTGTTTCTCCAGATGGCCGTTGTACTGACCTTTGCAGGTGCTTCTCCGGTCGTAAAGGTCGGGCGTATCGCAGGGCAGTTCGCCAAGCCGCGCTCGGCTCCGACCGAAGTTATCGATGGTGTCGAACTGCCGAGCTATCGCGGTGACATCATCAGCGATATTGAATTCACGGAAGGGGCACGCAGACCCGATCCGCAACGGCAGTTAATGGCTTATCGCCAGTCGGCGGCTACATTGAACCTGCTGCGTGCATTCGCTGGTGGTGGTTATGCCAACCTGGAGAATGCCCATCGCTGGATGCTGGGCTTCGTCAAGGACAGCCCGCAATCGTCCCGCTATGCCGAAGTGGCGCAGAGGATCACTGAGACACTCGAGTTCATGAGGGCTATCGGAATAGATTCCGAAACCAACCCCGAAATGCGGAGCACCGATCTCTACACCAGCCATGAAGCATTGCTGCTTGGCTATGAGGAGGCAATGACACGCGTCGATTCAACCAGTGGCGATTGGTACAGCACTTCCGGCCATATGTTATGGGTGGGCGACCGGACACGTCAGCATGATCATGCCCATATCGAATACATGCGTGGTGTCAGGAATCCGATTGGTCTGAAATGCGGCCCTTCCATGGGTGCGGATGAATTGATCCGTTTGATAGACATCCTGAATCCGGAGGAAGAAGCCGGGCGCCTGACTCTCATCGCCCGCTTCGGGGCCGACAAGGTTGGCGATCACCTGCCCGAACTGATCAGAGCCGTGAAGAGGGAAGGGCGCAATGTCGTGTGGTCCTGCGATCCGATGCATGGCAACACTGTCAAGGCGGCCTCAGGATATAAAACGCGCCCGTTCGATCAGATTATGAGTGAGGTGCGTTCGTTCTTCGAGATTCACCAGGCTGAGGGCACGCATGCGGGCGGCATTCATCTTGAGATGACCGGCAAGAACGTGACCGAATGCACCGGTGGCGCCCGTGCCCTGACTGATGCCGATCTTTCGGACAGATATCATACCTATTGCGATCCGCGCCTCAATTCGGAACAGGCGCTTGAGATCGCCTTCCTGACAGCGGAGCTGATCAAGAAGGAACGCGAGGCGCGTGGCCCAAGGGTTTATATCCCTGCTGAGTAAATCGTCTCTGAAGTCCAAAAGGGCGCTCAACGACCAAGCGGCACGAAGGAGCAAGATACGATTATATGAATCGTACCTTGCTCCATAATTTCAGAGCCTCACGCGATGTCGGGTTAATGATGTCGCGGATCGGTTTAGCCACAATAATCGAGCTTCGACTTCACTGCTGGCGACCGACCATGCGCCAAAATTGACTAGATTACCCTGTGGGGAAGGCCACTGAAGCAATCTTTCGTGCTTTGGGCCGGAATGAGCAGCTTCAGCTTATCCAAAAAACTTTGCCGGCAAGTTCATAAAACTGCAATATCAATATAGATAAACAGTAATTTGATTTTTGTTAATTAATTTTTCTTCTTCAAGCACTTCTTTCCTCTATCACGATGACGCTATTCCGGGATATGAAGCATGAGCAAAACGTCTTCTGTTCTGCTCAAGGCATGCGTGTTCGAATTCTTAAAAGAGGCGTTGGCGTAAACTTACAAAATGAAAATCCTGTCCATCATACTGCCGATATTTTTCATTTTCTCGATTGGTTATGTCGGCCAAAAGTTTCTGAATTTTAAATTACAAGACCTGTCAAAATTGACGGTTTACTTGATGATGCCGTTTCTTTGTTTTCGAACTTTCTATATCCATGAATTATCAATAACAGATGTATATTTATTTGCTTTAACAATAATATTATTTTTTATTCTCATTTTTATAGTTTATATATTCTCATATTTTTTATCTTACAGAGGAAAAGAAACAAGTGCGGTGATACTCAGTTCCATTTTGATGAACAGCGGAAATTATGGAACACCCATCGTTTTTCTGGCTTTCGGAGAAACAGGAAAAAATATAGCTATTCTGCTGATGGTCTATCATGGTCTTTTCATCAACACCGTCGGTGTATATTACGCGGCGAAGGGTGGTGAGGACACATTCGGAACCAGGTCGGCTCTCCGGTCTGTTTTCCGCATGCCGATCCTGTATGCGACAGCTCTTGGAATCGCCTTTCAATTTTCTGGAGTCATCATTCCTGAGAATCTGATGGCCAGTATATCCATGGTTGGAGAGGCTTCCATTCCAACTGTCATGATCATTCTCGGCATGCAGCTTGCCATGATTTCGCTTAAGCGTGTCGATGTTGTGAAAATGATGACATCAATAGGCATCAAGTTGGTGATTTCGCCGCTTGTTGCTTTCGCCCTGATTTTCTGGTTACCAGCCGATCCTGTCGTAAAACAGATATTTGTTCTCTCTGCGGGCATGCCGACAGCAGCCAACGCGGCATTGCTGGCAATTCAGTTTCGAGCTGATCCTGAATTTGTTTCCTCTGCAACCTTCATCAGCACCATACTCAGCATTCCAACCATCGCATTCCTTCTGTACTTGATCGAGTATCAGATAATCTGATGCCTGAGTCAGAAGAAAAGGCGCAATGCGAGATAGGGCGTGATGAAGAACAGCCAGATCGATAATTTATACCACGCCATTCCTGCGTAATGGATCGCGTCGAAGGCTTCGCGCGAGAGTTGAAACCACAAATGGTGCAATCGATAGATAGAATTGTGAGCAACTACGAAGACCAGAAACCACACCGAGAGAAGAGCAAGATTTATAATGGCACTCCAACCGAATGCGGCGCGAACGGTTTCGAGGGGCATGGCGTTCTCCATTCTACAGGCTCGAAAATAATGCCTTCATCCAGATCGTAAAGCACGATCTGGATAGGAAAATGGTCACCTCTTCCGATCGATGTCAGGAGTTCATAGCTTCTCGGGCATTCCTGATAGCCTGCCGCTCGGTATCCGTGAAATCGAGGCGCGTGAGGGCTTCATCCATCAAGATGACATATTCGCCGTATTGATCAGTAACGCCCAACGCTGTCTTTTCATCCTGCCGGTGTGACAGGAAGAAGGGTGTCTGGCGGCGCAACGCAGTTGTTAATTTACGTTTCCTGCCTTTGAAATCGTAACTGTATTCAGCTGTATGCATCCCATAATTCTTCGACAATTTGCTTATCTCGACCGGAACAGGGATGAGAACCTTGTTATTGAACGCGCGGAAAGCCCGGCGTGTGGCAGTCGCCTTCGCCATGGCGATGATCTCGACGATAATAAAAGTCAGACCAGCCAGAAGCAGCAGGCATGCGACAATGATCCGGTTCCAAAGCTTGTCTACTGCGAGGTCCAGGGAAACCATCTCGGGCTTGTCAGCGGAGGCAATGACCTCAACGCTATAATCGCCAGTGTGAAAATCCACGAAGGTGAATTCCAACTGTTTTCGTTTCTGTTTGCCTCGTTCCCCGAACAGGACACCGACTTTACAGGTCGTGATAAAGCCCTGGCGTGTTTTGCATTTGCCGTTAGATACCTTGGCCTGTCTCAAAATGGTTGGATTTTTGGATATCTCCCAGTCGCGCATGATCCCAGGCGCGTCAGAATGAACCACCATGACAACGAGAACGAATCCGCTAAGCACGCATAGAAACATGACAAGAGCGCCGCTTACCCCATGCCGCTTTACTTTCATTGGCCGCCTGGGAAAGGCGTCAGTTATTTTTTTGAACATTTTACTTCCAGTTGCTTATTTTGAGTGCAACCTATCGAATTATGCTTAATTCACAATTTGTATTTGGACAATTCCAACACTAATTATCCAGGGGGATGGTAGTTGAGAACAGGTATCAATCATCCAAAATGTCCCGGTGACAAACTGTGACAGGCTTGTTGAACGGCGAACATTGTCACGTTACATCATTCAGGCATGATGAATGGCTCATCGGACTGATGCGAAAGGCCTGAAATGAAACTGACGATCGCGCTTGCGCAACTGAACCCGATTGTCGGCGACCTTGCCGGCAATGAAGAAAAGGCGCTCGCTGCGCGACAGAGAGCAGCCGAAGCCGGGGCCGATCTCATCGCGTTTCCAGAGCATTTTCTTTCCGGTTACACTCCCGAAGATCTTGTTCTGAAACCTGCTTATCAGGATAGTTGCCGTCAGGCCTGCGAAAGGCTTGCCCGCCAGACCGCAGATGGCGGGCCTGCCATGTTGGTCGGGTTGCCGTGGGTTGAAAACGGCAGACTCTACAATGCTTACGCTCTGCTCGATGGCGGACATGTTGCTGCTGTCAGATTCAAGGTGGCGTTGCCCAATTACGGGGTTTTTGACGAGAAGCGTGTTTTCTCTCCTGGCCCTCTGCCTGGGCCGGTTTCGTTTCGGGGTGTCCGTATAGGGTTGCCGATCTGTGAGGATATCTGGCTGGAGGATGTTGTCGAATGCCTCACAGAAACCGGCGCGGAGTTATTGCTGGTTCCCAACGGCTCACCCTATTGGCGCGGCAAGACCGAAGAACGCTTGAATATCGCGGCCGCCAGGGTGAGTGAAAGCGGGTTGCCGTTGATTTATCTCAACCAGGTCGGCGGTCAGGACGAACTGGTTTTCGATGGAGCATCTTTCATCCTGCAGAACGACTGTTCGCTGGCAGGCCAGATGGCGGCATTCCGTGAGGAAATCGCCGTGACGCGCTGGGAGCGCCGGGAGACGGGATGGCGATGTGTCGAAGCACCTCTCCATTTCATCGAGGAAGATGACAAGGCAGATTACGAGGCCTGTATGCTCGGTCTTCGTGACTATGTGGAAAAAAACCGCTTTCCGGGAGTGGTCCTTGGTCTGTCCGGCGGCATCGATTCTGCAATCTGCACGGCTATGGCGGTTGATGCATTGGGGGCGGAGCGCGTGCGCTGCGTGATGTTGCCTTACCGATATACGTCTCAGGCGTCCCTGGAGGATGCAGCGCAATGTGCGAAACTGCTCGGCGTCCATTACGATATCGTTCCGATATCAGAGGGAGTCGAAGGGGTTGAAGCGTCGCTGGCCACGTTGTTTGCGGGCCAGCCACGGGGAATTACCGAAGAAAACATCCAAAGCCGGATACGTGGCGTTATCCTCATGTCACTTTCAAATAAGTTTGGAGACATGGTGGTGACTACCGGCAACAAGTCGGAAATGTCGGTTGGTTACGCCACCCTTTACGGTGACATGAATGGTGGCTTCAATCCGATCAAGGACCTCTACAAGACCCAGGTGTTTCGTTTAAGCGCGTTGCGCAATGGCTGGAAACCGGAAGGTGCTCTCGGGCCGGATGGCCCAGTTATTCCCGAAAATATTCTGACCAAGCCTCCCACAGCCGAGTTACGCGAAAACCAGACCGATCAGGATTCGCTGCCGCCTTACGACGTTCTCGATGATATCCTGGTATGCCTGGTCGAAGATGAAATGCGGATCGTGGATATCATCGCCAAAGGGCATGATATGGAAACGGTGCGGAAGATTGAACGATTGCTTTATCTTGCCGAATATAAACGTCGCCAGTCTGCGCCGGGTGTGAAGGTAACCGGTAAATATTTCGGTCGCGACAGACGCTACCCCATCGTCAATCATTTTCGTGATAGTGGCGAGACGGCGTTCGTTTCGACAGGATCGCTCTATCTAAGGGGATAATGTCTGTCTGACAGTAACCGTAGTGGGATTTTCAACCAGAATGGATATTACGCTACTGGCAACTCACCCGTGCTCAGGTTCCCGCCATGTCAGGATTGCCGCCACCTCCCGATGGCTTCTCTGTTCCGCCTGAAGTAACTGAACCCAGTGTGGGGTGCAGGGAGCTTTTTATTGGCTTCTTTTCTGTCGGAATTGTCGGCTTCGGAGGCGTGATGCCCTGGATACGCCGGATGGTGGTTGAGCAGCGCCGCTGGTTGTCGGAGGAGGAGTTCGTCAACCTGCTATCGCTCTGCCAGCTTCTCCCCGGCGCGAATGTCGGGAATTTTGCCGTGTGCATAGGCTCGCGGTTTGCTGGATTTCGCGGCGCCGTATCGGCAGTTGCCGGGCTGTATTGCGCACCTTTCTTCATCATTATCGCGCTTGCTGCGTTCTATTCTAATTTTTCGCACATACCTGTCGTCGAAAATATGTTCAGGGGGATTTCTGCTGCGGCTGCCGGACTGGTTATCGCGATGGGTATCCGGATCGCCATGCCTGTTTGCCGCACGCCGCGCGCCATCGCTTTTACAATTCTCGCTGTTGCGGGTGTACTCGTTCTCAAGCTTTCGCTTGTCTGGGTCATCGTGGTGCTGGCGCCACTGAGTATTGCGGCCGTCAGGTTTGTCGGGAGGTAATGATGGGCGAACCTAAGGTTCTTGGACAACTGGCATTTCAGTTCGCCATCATTTCTTTGATTGCAATCGGTGGAGCGACTTCGGTACTGCCCGAAATGCACAGGATGGTTGTCGATAATCATCAATGGATGGACAGTTCGACCTTTGCGGATCTGTTCGCTCTCGCCCAGACTGCTCCCGGGCCGAACGTCATGGTGGTGACCTTGATCGGCTGGCAGGTCGCAGGATTTGCGGGGGCGTTGATCACGACAGTTGCAATGATTGGACCTGCTTTTCTTCTTACCTTCACGGTTTCCAGATTTTTGCCCCGTTGGCGCAGGACCGAATGGTATCGGGTTGTGGAGAAAGGCCTGGCTCCGTTAACGGTAGGGCTGGTGCTCTCCGGCGCCTATCTTCTCACGAGGGCTACCGTTGATGGCGTGCCTGCATTGATTGTGACGGCGGCAACTGTGGCCTATATTTTTTTTCTGAAGAAAAATCCGCTTTATGTCCTCATAATAGCAGCAGTTATCGGGGCTGCCGGGCTGGTATGAAAACGGGTGTGGGTAATACGGCTTGAAAGGCCAGAAAACATGCATTGCCTTCGGCAATGCGCTTCGCCATAAGGCATGACATGACAAAACCAATTGTTCGCTTCGCGCCATCACCGACCGGATTGCTTCATATAGGCAATGCCCGCCCCGCCCTGTTCAATGCTCTGTTCGCGCGCAGACAAGGTGGGGAGTTCATTCTCCGCTTTGATGATACGGATATGGAGCGCTCGAAGCAGGAATACATCGATGCTATTGGTGTCGATCTGGCCTGGCTCGGCATTCATCCCGACAGAATTGAGCACCAGTCCGCGAGATTTGGTCTTTACGACGCTATTGCTAACAAGCTCCGGGCGGCCGGGCTTCTTTATCCCTGTTATGAAACTGCGGAAGAGCTGGAAGTCAGGCGTCGGCGTCAGTTGGCGAGAGGACTGCCGCCAGTTTATGACCGGGCAGCTCTCAAGCTGAGTGAACAGGAACGTCATGAACTCGAGGCTCAGGGACGCCGTCCACACTGGCGTTTCAAGCTCGATCACCGGATGGTGACATGGACCGACCTGATTCGTGGGGAGTGCCGCGTCGATTGTGCATCGTTGTCCGATCCGGTCCTGGTGCGCGAGGATGGAACTTACCTCTACACTCTGCCGTCAGTGGCGGATGATGCCGATATGGGTGTGACCCATATCATTCGTGGTGAGGATCATGTCACCAATACTGCGGTTCAAATCCAGATTTTCGAGGCTCTGAACGCAACAATTCCAGTATTTGCGCATCACAATCTCCTCACGAGCTTGAGCGGTGAGGGATTGTCCAAGCGTCTCGGTCACTTATCCTTGCAATCCTTGCGTGAGTCAGGGTTGGAGCCGATGGCTGTCGCTTCGCTCGCTGTTCTCGTAGGCTCTGCTGAGACAGTGCGCGCAGTGCCCGACTTCGACCAGCTCGCCGGGCTGATAGACTTTGCACATATTTCACGCGCTCCAGCAAAGTTTGATGAACATGAACTCGATCATCTCAATGCACGCCTGATTCACGAGATGTCCTTTGAAACTGTGCGTGATCGGCTTGTCGCCTTGGGAATTGGCGGTGGAGAAGCGTTCTGGCTCGCCGTGCGGACCAACATCACGCGGTTGCCGGAGATCGGCCAGTGGTGGCAGGTGGTCGAAGGGCCGGTGGTGCCGATTATCGAAGATGCGACCTTCATCGCGCAGGCAGCAACCCTGCTTCCGCAGGAGCCGTGGGATTCGACTACCTGGAAAGCCTGGACTGACGGCGTAAAGCTGGCTACGGGCGCAAAAGGCAAGGCTCTGTTCATGCCGCTGCGATTGGCCCTGACCGGACTTGATCACGGGCCGGAACTGGCGAGCCTTCTGCCTTTGATCGGTCGGGAGAAGTCGCTCAAGCGGCTTGAGGGGAAGCAGGCCTGAGACGGGGCTTTTCCGAAAACGGGGTGTTTAAGAGAAATCCTTTTCACGCTGGCAAGGATCAGGTGTTAGAACTGCCGGATTGTTCACCCTGATTCGGCGTTCCAGGCAGGCGTTGTTTCAATTCACCGACTGCCTCATTCATTGATTTGTCATGGCCAGCGTCTGCTCCGCCGGTGTCGATACCGGTTTCATCGCTTTGGGATATTCTAAGATAGCCGCTCTTGGCGTCGTTCAGGGCATAACCGAGCTTCTGCCGATTTCATCAACCGCACATATGCGGATCGTTCCGGCGGTCATGGGGTGGCAGGATCCCGGTTCCGCTTTCTCGGCCACGATGCAACTGGCAGCCCTTGCCGCTGTCGTCAGCTATTTCTGGCGTGACGTCAGGCGGGTGGTCTCAGGTTCTTTTGGTGCAATCAGGACGCGCGATTATTACAATCCCTGGCTGAGGTTGGCGATAGGGATCATTCTGGCAACCATTCCCATTGGAATTGCAGGTCTTGCTATGTCGCAAAGTCTCAATTCCTGCGGTACATGGTTGAGAAGCATCGAGGTGATAGGTTTCACCTGCATCTTGATGGCGGTGTTGCTGGCGGGGGCTGAAATCACTTGCAGGCATTACCGGACAGTCGAGGGAATGGGATTGCGTGATGCGCTGATTGTCGGGTTAGCCCAGGTCGGGGCCTTGATACCAGGGGTTTCCCGCTCCGGTTCGACATTAACTGCCGCAATGTTCCTCGGCTTCAAGCGCGAGGAAGCTGCGCGTTTTTCCTTCCTTATCGGTTTGCCCGCGATTTTACTGGCAGGCGTCAAGGAATTATGGGTTCTGATTCACCTCAATCTTTCTCTCGATGCCTGGTTGTTGCTGGGTTGGGGGCTTCTCATCGCCAGTTTCTCTGCATTCGTTGCGGTCTGGGGTCTGATGCGTTTTCTCGAAAAATTCTCGACATGGCCGTTTATCATCTATCGTGCGTTGCTCGGAGTTGGATTGCTGGCTGGAGCCCTCTTCGGGGTTTTAAGTTAGGCAGCACATCGACGATTTGGGTGCCGTGAATTGGAAGCTGAAGACATTTCGGGGTGTCTGGCAGATGTCTGCAAATTGATGATGCGCAACGTCTCGGCATTGCAACGAGAGTTATCCTTGATACAGTGGATTGATTTTTCGGGAATTGAGGGTTCGCCTGACCTTCTTTTACCGACGGCATGGAAACGTATCTTGATTGGAGAACACGATGGTTGCGGAAATTCTAACTCCGAGTCTCATTCTTTTCGGAGAGGGTTCGCTTGCAAGGAGCACCGAAGTTCTCAAAAAAGTAGGCGTTTCCCGTCCACTCATTGTTACCGATCGCGGTCTCGTCAAGGCACCGATTTTTGAAGCGTTCAAAGCCGTACTGACGTCATCCGGCGTGGAGTTCGGAGTATTCTCTGAAACCGTTCCTGATCCGGATATGGATGCGGTTGAAGCAGGTGTGAATGCATTTCGCGCTGGAAATTACGACGGACTCATCGGTTTTGGTGGTGGTAGTGCCATGGATACCGCCAAGGCGATGAATGTCTGGTTGCATAGCGATGGCGATATCAGGAAGTGGCGGGTGCCGGCTGCGCCGTCCATGCCGGTTCTGCCGCTTATCTGCGTCCCGACGACCGCGGGCACCGGTTCGGAAGTCACCCGTGCAACCGTAATCACCGATCCGGTAACCCATGAGAAAATACTGTTCATGGGGCTTGCCTGTGTGCCGGTCGCGGCGATTGTCGATCCCGATCTCACCAGGGAATTGCCGTTCCGGATTGCCGCCGATACCGGTATCGACGCCCTGACTCACGCTATCGAAGCCTATGTCAGCAGGCGGCGGAACCCCCATAGCGATGCCATGGCTCTCGACGCCATGCGTCTGATAGGCCCTAACCTGATTAAGGCCTGCGTCGAGCGCAGCGACGAGGCGCGTGCCTCTGTCATGCTCGGAGCGACGCATGCAGGCATTGCATTCTCGAATGCGTCGGTTGCCCTCGTTCACGGCATGAGCCGCCCGCTCGGCTCTTTTTTCAAGATGCCGCACGGGATGTCGAACGCTGTCCTTCTGCCTTCCGTAACGGTTTTCTCAGCACCGGCCGCTCTGGATAGATATGCTATCTGCGCCCGCACAATAGGTTTCGCGGATGCATCGGATAATGACGAGGCTGCAAAGGACAAACTATTACAGGGGCTGGAAAGTCTTAATCGCGAATTGAAGGTGCCGACCCTGTCGGAATTCGGAATTTCCAGGGAAGACTATTTTGAAAAAATTCCGACCATGGCGGAGCAGGCAGTTGCGAGCGGCAGCCCGAACAACAACCCGCGCATTGCCAACGTGGCGGAGATTTCTGAGCTTTACGCCGATCTCTGGAGCTAGTTCTTCAATAACCCTCCTTTCGAAAGCTGTCGCTTGATTTGGAGTTTCCATGATCCTCGTATGTGGCGAAGCTCTGATCGATTTCTTCCCGCCAGCGGCAGAAGGGAGGGGTACTCTCGAATTTAGCGGCAGGGCAGGTGGCTCTCCTTTCAATGTTGCCGTTGGTCTCGCAAGACTGGGTATCCCAGCCGCCTTTTATAGCTCTCTATCAACGGATCTTTTTGGAACTGCCTTGCGACAGACACTGCTGGATGAGGGAGTTGACCTTTCTCTGGTCTGTATGAGCAGGCAACCTTCAACACTGGCCTTTGTCCAGACAGGGCCGGATGCAAACCCTCGCTATGCCTTTATGGGCGACAACGCAGCAGATCGGCAAGTGAGCGTAGAGACACTGCCTGCCTCGCTGCCGGACGATATCCGGGCGCTTTCTTTCGGTTCATTTTCTCTGGCTGTTGAGCCGTGCGGAACAGCTTATGAAACTCTGATGCGTCGCGAAGCGCCACACCGTGTCATTGCACTTGATCCGAATGTTCGATCGAGCCTGATTCCGGATATGGAAAAATATCGCCAGCGGTTGGAACGCCTGGTTGGCTTGTCGAATATCGTCAAGGTGAGTACGGAGGATTTGTGTGAGCTATATGGTGCTGACACGAATATCACCGATGTCGGCGGTCGCTGGTTCCAACATGGCCCGTCACTCGTCGTCATAACGGATGGAGCAAAGGGAGTTCATGTTCTCCTCGATGGTAAACGGACATTCTTTCCCGCAAGAACCGTTGTGGTAACTGACACTGTCGGAGCTGGAGATTCGTTCCACGCGGCGCTTCTGGCCGGGCTGTATCGAACAGGCTATCTGACGCAAGATGCTTTTCCCTCGCTCAGGCATGAGGAACTAGCCCCTGTCATTGAACAAGCGATTGCTGCAGCATCGGTTACCTGCACCCGACAGGGCGCAGATCTCCCATATCTGATTGACCTCTTCCCGCAGGAAAACGGATTAACGTAAAGCCTGAATTAGCGGCTTTCCGGTTCGGTCAGCAGAGCCGGTGCGGAAGAGGGGGTGATAATGCGTACTGTGCGCTTATTGCCATCGCTGGCGACGCCTTCACGTTTCACGCCCTCGTTTCGACCAACGATACGGCCGCCTTCTATCGACTGGGGACCGATACCAGCTGATTCACTTCCAGCGGTCGGGGCGGCTTCGCCTTCCTTTGCTGCTGCCTGGGATTCTGCTGTTTCGGCCTGTTCGATTTTTCTGGCAATAGCATCGACCGCCTGCTTACCCTTGGGTGGCGTAGCCTGTTTGGGGCGTGAAAGTTCTTCAGCCCGCTGGGCGCTTACTATGGTGTCGTTCTTGCCAAGGAGTTCTTCGGCACTTTTAAGAACCTCGGACCATTTCTGCTCTTCCGTCTTGCAGTAACATGACGGATCGACACTTTTGCTGAACCGGAAGGCTCCCGGCAGCGACGTATAAGGCGTGCCTGACTGGGAAACCGCCCTCGGTAACGCGTCATCTCCTCCTGGCATAGAGAAAGCACGCGTCTGTGTCGCCGGGCAAAGCGCCTGGCACATTTCGTCGGCGCTGGCTTTGCCAGTTGTGCTCAAAGGAAAGAAGTATCCATCACACATGCGAACACAGACGGTGCGCTTGCCGCCGAGTCGTGGCTCACTCGGTGTTTCGGTTATCGGGCCATCCGGGTTTTGCTGCTGTTGTGGCGGGACGCCGAACAGTCGCTCGAAGAAGTTGCGGTTATCCGAGCAACTCTGGTTGATTGCGGATACCAATTGCTGCCTGCGCGCTTCAATATTACCGGACGGGCCTTGATTGGCCTGTCGGTCATAGCTTGCCTGCATGCTGCGAAGACGTTGAGCGATAGCCGGGCATTCTTCAGGTGGCGTTGCGTTGGAGAAAAGAAATCCCCGTCGTTCACAGCCAATCGAACGGTAATAGTTCTGCATGCGCGCCAGTTCCTGACGCAGGCGCTCGGCGGCGGGAGACGTCTCGAAATTGCCGCTCCTGTCGAGGGCTGCAAGCTCTGCCCGGAAACGGTTACATTCGGGCGACTGCGCCAGGGCAACTCCGGCGGAAGCCAGGAACCCGACGATTGCAATGAAAATGCGAAATCCGCGAAGAGCCATAAGGCGAGACGACCTTGAATTCAGAACGATTGACGTGAAACGATATAGCACTGCACTAATGCCGGGCAAACATGTCCGCAATATGATCGCAGTATTGTGCACATCGGCTAATGCCGAGCTCTCGAATAACGCGATCCTGATGCCTATATGCGAATGTCCGGAGACAAGGAAGCCACGATTATGAAAATATGGTCACGCAGAAGAGATATGGCGTCAGTCGGCCTGTTGTTTATGGTGCTCGCGGCGCTGTTGTTCTCGAGCCATCCGTCTGATGCTCAGGAGCGTGACCTCATCTTCAAGAAATCAACGGTCTGGCGTGCATTGACGCCTAATGACAAGCTTGCGGTCTACGGAATAGATGATCCGGCAGTCGAAGGTATCGCCTGTCATTACACGTTGCCGGAGATCGGTGGGGTCGCAGGTACGATTGGTGTCGCAGAGAAAGTCTCGGACATATCATTGTCCTGCCGTCAGATCGGTCCTGTGAGCTTCAAGGAGAAATTCGAACAGGGTTCCGAGATGCTACGTGAGCGCAGGTCTCTTATCTTCAAGCGAATGCACATCGTTCGCGGCTGTGACGTCAAGCGCAATACCATGGTTTACATGGTTTACTCGGACAGGCCCATTGAGGGGTCGCCCAAAAACTCGACGTCAAGCGTGCCTATCGAGCCGTGGGCGGGAAGTGAAGTCCAGCGTTGTGGTGACTGGGTGAAGCAATAAAGTAATTGGAACTCACTTCGAACAGGTGATGAGAAACGGCTTGTTCCGACTTGTCTCACTCTGAGCCGCAGGTGTTTTCTGTCCGGCGATATCGATGCTTCCGGTCATGTCCTCGGGGGAAGCTTCACCGAATGAGACCACGCGGGAAAATCCTCTGGATTCGCATATGGATGCTGCCGCCGAATTACCGCATTCCGATTGATCGGCGAGGCACTCGTCAGCTCCAGGGCTGGCGCTGCGAGGAATGAGAAAACTCTGTTCGTTCTGCTCAGGATTATTCGCATCCGTTCCCAGAAGAGAGGCGAACGAACTGGCGGCAACGGACAGGGTCAGGACAAACCCGATCGCGGAAAGGGCGCGACGCATGGGGAAACCTCTAAAACGCAAACACAGACAAGGACAGAGCCGGGCTGAAGCAGCAGTCGGGTAAACGGAAACGACAGGAGGCCCTTATTTGTCGTTGTGCACGCATCGGGTGAATAAAGCTTAAACAGCGACGCATTTCGCATATTAAAGTCGGTTGTCGCGGCTCCACATCTTGACGGAGTTGGTGTGGAACGGCAGAAAGCCTTGTGTATGATTTAGGTCGCAATGTGCGCTTTTAATCATACATTCTCCGTCTCACGTCCAAAAAATGTGTGACACACATCCAATTCAGACAGATATCGATCCAGATTGACGACCGGGAAACCGGAGCAAGCCTGTAACAGGCGGGCAGTCGCTAACGGGAATGAAACAATGGTGCCGGAACTGAAACTGTACAATACGCTGACGCGCTCCAAGGACCGGTTCGAGCCGGTAGATCCTTCGAATGTCCGCGTTTACGTGTGCGGCCCTACCGTTTACGACTTCGCCCATGTCGGGAATGCCCGGCCGATTATCGTCTTCGACCTGTTGTTCAGACTCTTGCGCCAGTTCTATGGTGCGCGGCATGTCACCTATGTTCGCAACATCACGGATGTCGATGACAAGATCAATGCACGGGCTGCCGAACGCGGCATTTCGATCCGTGAACTGACCGAGGAAACAGCGGCACAGTTCCATGACGATATCCGCGCCTTGGGCGTTCTGATGCCGGATCACGTCAATCATCCCGGAAAAAAGCAGCGCTTCATCGAGCCCAGGGCGACCGAACATATCGAGGAAATGAAGCAGCTGATCGAGCGCCTCATTGCGAGCGGACACGCTTATGTGGCTGAGGAGCACGTACTGTTCCACGTGCCGTCAATGCAGGATTATGGCTCGCTGTCGCGCCGCCCTCTCGATGAGATGGAAGCAGGCGCCCGGGTTGATGTCGCTCCCTACAAGCGCTCGCCCATGGATTTCGTGCTGTGGAAACCATCGAAATCCAGCGATCCATCATGGGATTCTCCTTCCGGGATCAAGACGCCCGGCAGGCCAGGCTGGCATATCGAGTGCTCCGCAATGTCATGGAAGCATCTCGGTGAGGTGTTCGATATCCATGGCGGTGGGATTGATCTCGTTTTCCCGCATCATGAAAACGAGATTGCGCAGAGCCGTTGCAGCTTCAATGCTCCTGCCATGGCCAATGTGTGGATGCATAACGGCTTCTTGCAGGTCGAAGGTGAGAAGATGTCCAAGTCCCTTGGCAACTTCATCACCATTCGCGAAGCTTTGGCCGAATGGCCGGGGGAAGTGCTGCGCTTCAACATGCTGCGCACCCATTACCGCCAGCCGTTCGACTGGACTGCGCGCGGGCTGGAAGAGAGCGAGAAGATTATCAACCGCTGGTATGCGTTGAAGAAGGAACTTCCTGCTTCTGCGATTTCACCCGGATTGACTGAGGAAGTTATTGCCGCGCTCAGCGACGACCTTAATACCCCGAAGGCGATTGCTGAACTGCATGGCCTCGATTCTTCGGGCGAGCATACCAAGCTGATGGGCAATCTCCAGGCGCTCGGTTTCCTCAAGGATACACCGGCGGAGTGGGAAGCTCGCCGCCAGATGCCATCTGATATCGACGTGGCGGAAATCGAAAGGATGATTGCGGAACGTTGCGAAGCACGGGTTGCGAGAAACTGGGCGGAATCAGACCGGCTGCGTGATCATCTGCTGGCGCTTGGCATCGTCATCAAAGACAACAAAGACGGCACGTCAAGCTGGGAAGTGGCGCGTTGAACTCGCCATCCGGCATATAAATACAGATGCCGTCGCGGATGGTTTTTACATGCGCGACGGCACTCGCAATTATGTTTCGTGATTGACTTATCTCATTCCAACAGTCATATGCACTCACACATGAGCGCCGACTTGAGGCGCATCGGGCCTCGTCTGCGTGAAGCGTTCCCCTCTTGGGAACCCGGCCTTGCCCATTCATAAGAATCCTAGACGCCACTCGTCACGCGGAGCGTCTCAACATCCGCGAAACAAGCCGTTCCGGCTACGGTTCGGGCGTGCTTGCGTTCAATTTCGAAAGACATTTATTTTGACATCATTTACCGATCTCGGTCTCGTTGCGCCGCTTCTCAAAGCCCTCTCTGGTGAAGGATATGAGCAGCCGACGCCGATCCAGATACAAGCAATTCCACATATTCTTTCCGGTCGCGACCTGTGCGGCATTGCCCAGACGGGTACCGGAAAAACTGCGGCGTTCGGCTTACCGATCCTGCAGAAGCTGAGCGCCGACCCGCGTCCGCTCAAGCCCCGGCATTGCCGGACATTGATTCTCAGCCCGACCCGTGAGCTGGCGAGCCAGATTGCAGATAGCATTCGCGTTTACGGCAAGTTTCTGCGCCTCTCCGTTGCCGTCATATTCGGTGGTGTTCCAGTTCCGAGGCATGAACGTCAGATGGCGCGCGGCGTCGACATTCTCGTTGCGACACCGGGGCGTCTTCTCGACCTCATCGATCGTCGCGCGCTTGTGCTTTCAGAAGTTGAGTTGCTGGTGCTTGACGAAGCAGATCAGATGCTTGATCTCGGCTTCATTCATGCCCTGAAGCGCATCGTCACGTTGCTGCCGAAAAAACGCCAGAGCCTGTTTTTCTCGGCGACGATGCCGAAAACGATTGCATCCTTGGCAGCCCAGTTCCTGACCGATCCGGTCCAGGTTTCGGTTACGCCCGTTGCGACAACCGCAGAGCGGGTCGAGCAACAGGTCATGTTCGTATCCACGCCCCAGAAGCAGGCTCTGCTTGAACTGGTTCTGAAAGATAAGGCCATTGACCGGGCTCTGGTATTCACCAGAACGAAACACGGAGCGGACAGGGTTGTGAAACACCTTGTCAGGGCGGGGATCGAGTCCGCGGCAATTCACGGCAACAAGTCGCAGAATCAGCGGGAGCGGGCACTTGCAGCTTTCCGGACCGGCGATTGCCGCATTCTGGTGGCAACCGATATCGCTGCTCGTGGTATCGATGTCGATGGCGTCTCGCACGTCGTCAATTTCGATTTGCCCAACGTTCCCGAATCTTACGTGCACCGTATTGGCCGTACGGCGCGCGCGGGTGCTGATGGATTGGCGATTTCGTTCTGCAATAGTGAAGAACGCGCCTATCTGCGTGATATCGAGCGACTGATCCGTCAAAAGGTCTGGGTGGCAGCGACGCCTGCCAATCTGGCGCAGACGGTATTCGAACCAGATCCGGAAGAGGCATCTCGCCAACGTCGCCCGGGCAGAGCAGGAAAGCCTGCTCAAGGTAGGGCAGCGCAAGGTAAGCCGGCGGCACATGGCAAGCCTGCTCACGGCAAGCCAGCGGGAAAGCCAGGAGGCGGCAGGTCGTTTGCTGGAGATGACGCGGGGAAAAACCGCAGGCGCAGTGCAAATTCGGGAGCTTCGCACAATTCCGGTCGTCGCCCCGAGCGCGCCGGGCATATGCAGCGTTCAGGCGGGTAAAACGTTTCGCGCGGCTTGTATATCGAACTGATGAGAGCGCCTTTCCGGCGCTCTCTCGCATTTAAATGTCAAATCCCTAGGTTCAAAAGAGTTTAAAACTTTTCTTTGATCCAGGCATCTTTTGAACCGTTTTCGGTTTTCTCCGCAGCCTTCTGGAGCATAGGAATGACATCCTCGCTCTGCTCGGCGACCATGTAGTTCAGTTCCAGATTGGGCCGGATAAACCCCTGTTCGCGCATATAGGCGCAGAGCGAGAGCAGGGGCCGCCAGAAGCCGTTGATGCTGAGCATCAGGATTGGTTTGGTATGGCGGCCAAGCTGAGCCCAAGTCATCTGTTCGACGAGCTCTTCGAGAGTTCCGATACCGCCGGGCATGGCGACGAAGGCATCGGCTTTTTCGAACATCATTCGCTTGCGGGTGTGCATGTCCGGCACAACGACGATCTCCTGCGCTCCTTCAAAAGTCTGCTCCCTGTCCCTGAGAAAATCGGGAATGATACCGGTGACGTGGCCGCCATGTTTCACGACCGACCCGGCGATCTCTCCCATAAGGCCAAGCCTTCCGCCTCCGTATACGAGACCTATCTCGTTTTCAGCCATGAGGCGCCCGAGATCCTGTGCTGCTTTTGTGAAATTCGGGTCACGCCCGGTTGAAGAACCGCAATAGACGCAGATGGTGCTGATTGTTTTCATATTTTTTTCCTTGGTGTTTCCCGCTTTTTTGCAAAAACAGGAGCAGCACCGGTTCTTTTGGTTTGTCATATCTCCGATAGCGGGCCAGAGCTCTCTATCGGAAAGCTGTTTGGGAGATTAAGAGGAAACTGCGAAAACAGCGGATGCTTAATTCTCTCGGTTTTGATGTAATAATCTTGTGAGCGTTTTCCACTCAAGTTGTTTCGGAAAAATGGATTAGTCATTTGTTTTGCCGCATTTCTCGTCCAATAGCCGATTACAAGTTTCCGGAAAGTGCTTTAGCATTCGTTTTCCATTGGTAATCCTGACGTTGAGAGCCTAGTCAGGCAGGAGAGGCAAGTATGAACGGCCAGCGAGGCAAAGGGATATATGCCCAGATCGGCGCGGCGGCTGTGATTGTGGTCGCCGTTCTTGTTGGTGCCCTTTATTGGGATAAAATTGTTCCAGGTGGAACTGGCATATCCGCCGATCAGAGTGGAATTCTTGCCAGCAAGCAGCCATCTGCCGAAATCTCGAAAACAACCTCCCCGCCGGTAGTCGACAAATCCGAGCCATTGAAGCCGCCCCCTGTAGCGCGGGCAGAAAAAGAAACAGCGGTGACGAATGACAATGGGCCGGGTGTGGCGTCAAATACCAGCTCTGTTGCGGATGGTTCTACCGGAGCCTCTCCGTCTTCGGCTCCTTCCACCACAAAATCCGACGCGCCAGCAAAACCAGCCGATAAGACTGTTTTCCCGAGCTTCGATCTGGTGCGGATTGAGCCAAGCGGGGAAAACGTCATTGCCGGGAGGGGGGCTCCTGGTGCGACAATTGAGATGATGAGGGATGGGGAAGTTTATGCACGCACGGTTGCTGATCCATCGGGCCTCTTTGCTCTGGTCGCTCCGGCGCTGCCCGTCGGGCCGAGCCAGATATACCTGCAATCTATCGCGCCGGATGGTGCCCGTGAACGGTCGAGGGACAATGTGACGGTTCTGATCAGCAGTGATCGGACCAAGAGGCCGCTGGTAGCGTTGGCGTCTCCAGATAAGCCAACCGTCATTCTCTCCAATCCCGATACTCCCGACAGCCGCAAACAGGAAACGGTTTCAGGTGGCGATGTGGCTGCTGAGAAAGCAAACGGATCGAGCAGACCGAATGTCAGGATCGTGAGCGTAGAAGCCGCAGAAGGCGGGAGGCTTTTTGTATCAGGGCTCGCCGCACCTGGTGCGGCAGTGAGATTCTATCTGAACGGGACACTCGTTGCACCAGGCGGAGCGGACAGCGAAGGAAAGCTGTCTTTTGCGATAGCGCGCGGCGTGATAGCTGGCGAATATCAGGTGCGGCTGGATGATGTGGACCCGGTTTCCGGTCAAGTGAAATCCAAGGCGGAAGTCATGTTCCGCATGCCGGGGCCGGCAGGAGAGCAGGTTGGTTCAGGTGATGCCCGCATCGCGCAGCAGCCAGCGTCAGCAGATCACGATACTGCCGCAGTCGTGGTGCCGTCGGTTGAGACAGCGACGGTCAATAGAGGTGATAGCTTATGGCGGATAAGCCAGCGAACATATGGAACGGGTTATCGTTACACCGAAATATATGATGCTAACCAACACAAGATTCGAAACCCCGACCTGATCTTTCCAGGACAGGTTTTTGTTCTGCCACGACTGGATGATGCGGGGATGCATTGAAACTCGTGAGTGCGAACGGGGCATAACGTGCGATGAAGTATAGCGGAATGCTTTCTTTGCGGATAAAATCGCAGGTGGTTGCTTAGAGTGTTTTATGCCGTAAGGCTTTCTTGCGTTTAACCGCAATCCACTTAAACGCGCCTTACTCTTGAGGGGGCAATTGATTGGAAGCGCCGCCGTTTCAACACCGTATTTGGTGCATTCTTGCCGGTGTTGGAGTTTTCTGCGTGCACTCTGAACCACTGCAACCAAATTACTCCAATCGGCTGAAAAAGCCGTAAAGGCTACAACTCGAAAATGTCATCTTCTTCGCAACCCCAGGCATCTCCCCAGAAAATTCAGGACAATTCCGGTCTCCTTCAGACGATCCGTAAATTGCAGCCCTATCTATGGCCGAAGCATCGCGGCGATTTGCAGAGAAGAATTTACATCGCTTTCGCTCTTTTGCTCATCAGCAAGCTAGTGACGATGTTGACGCCATTTACTTTCAAGTGGGCGATAGATGCACTTGTCGCCGTTACTCAGGCGGATAGCGCCGCAGCCGGTATTCAGAGCGCGGCCGGGTCCTGGCTGTGGAAGGCGCCAATCGTCCTGACAGTGATTTATGGCCTGTCGCGTATTCTCATGGCGGTGCTGACGCAACTGAGGGATGGATTGTTCGCCAAGGTGGCGATGAATGCGGTTCGCCAACTGGCAAAGCAGACATTCGAGCACATCCATCAATTGTCGCTGCGCTTCCATCTCGAACGCCGGATCGGAGGTTTGACGCGCATTCTGGAGCGAGGGCGCAACGGCATTGAGGATCTGTCCCGCCTTCTGATCTCCACGATGATTCCGACAATTGTCGAATTCCTGCTCGTAATGGGAATTCTGGCCTGGCAGTTCGACTGGATTTATTCGATCACGGTGCTCGTGATGATCACGATCTACATGATCTACACTTATATCGCCACGGAATGGCGGATGGCGATCCGGAAACGGATGAACGAATCGGATACCGAAGCCAATACCAAGGCCGTGGATTCTCTCCTCAATTATGAAACGGTCAAATATTTCAATGCGGAGAAAAGAGAATCCCAACGCTATGATGCGTCAATGGAGCGTTATGAGCGGGCCTCCACCCAGACCTATACCTCGCTTGCAGTTCTTAACGCAGGGCAGGCCATCATCTTCACTATCGGCATGACCGTGGTAATGGTCTTGTCGGCCATCGATATCAAAGCCGGTCGTGTTTCCATCGGCAGCTTCGTTTTGGTCAATGCGATGCTGGTGCAGCTCTATATTCCGCTAAATTTCATGGGCACGCTGTATCGCGATATCAAACAGGCGCTGACCGATATTGAGGATATGTTTGAAATTCTGGAACGTGATCCAGAGATCGAGGATGCGCCGGGCGCATTGCCGCTAGTGGTGGACAACGCGGTGGTGCGATTTGAAGATGTTCATTTTTCCTACACTTCCGATCGCGAGATATTAAAGGGCATCACCTTCGAAGTTCCTGCTGGTCGAACCATCGCCATCGTCGGCCCGTCGGGGGCGGGAAAATCAACGTTGTCGCGCCTGCTGTTTCGCTTCTATGAACCGCAGGCCGGCCGGATTTTGATCGACGGGCAGGATATTGCCAAGATTCAGCAAAGCTCGCTCCGTCGCGTCATCGGCATGGTTCCCCAGGACACGGTGCTGTTCAACGATACGATTGGCTACAATGTTCGCTATGGGCGCTGGGACGCAACCGAAGAGGAAATCCGCGAGGCTGTCAGGCTGGCTCAGATCGATAAATTCATTGAGATGCTCCCCGAGGGTTATCAGACACCGGTCGGAGAGCGAGGCTTGAAGTTGTCGGGGGGTGAGAAACAACGCGTCGCGATTGCCAGGACGATTCTGAAAGGTCCGCCAATTCTGGTTCTCGACGAGGCGACTTCGGCGCTCGATTCCTTCACGGAAAAGGAAATTCAGGATGCGCTCGATCGGGTTTCGAGGGGAAGAACAACTCTTGTGATCGCCCACAGGCTCTCAACTGTTGTCGGGGCGGACGAGATTATCGTTCTCGACAAGGGTAAAATCGTGGAGCGCGGTTCGCATTCCGAGCTTCTCAAGACGAAAGGCGTCTATGCCGCAATGTGGAATCGTCAACGCGAAGCGGATAAGGCCCGAGAGACCCTTAAACGCGCTGAAGAAGAGGAAGGTATCTCCTTGCGAATTCCTGTTGAAGGTTGACGGCGGCAAAGATGCCTGCCAAGGGTTGCCGCTTTCCTCGCGGCCTGTTGAGGCCGTTTCCGGATAGATGATTACAAGCGAGAGCAATAAGCGATATGGTTAACTCCCTGCGTAATGCACTGGTGCCGATACACAAGGAAGGTTATCCCTTCATTCTCATCGCACTGGTCGCAACGATCTTTCTTGGCTGGCTATGGTCCCCGCTGGGCTGGGTAGGGGGAATTCTGACTGTCTGGGTCTGCTATTTCTTCCGCGATCCGCCCCGCACGACGCCTCAGGACGAGGGGCTCGTGGTTTCTCCGGCTGATGGATGCGTAAGCCTCATCACCACCGCCGTCCCTCCGGCTGAGCTCAATCTGCCTGCCGAGCCGATGACCCGCATTTCGGTGTTCATGAACGTGTTCAACTGCCATGTGAATCGTGCTCCCGTTGCCGGAAGGATTTCCCAGATTGTCTATACTCCGGGCCTGTTTCTGAACGCTGAGCTTGACAAGGCCAGTGATGACAATGAACGCAATGCGCTTGTGATTGACACAGCCACCACCAGAATTGGCGTCGTGCAGATTGCCGGGCTTGTTGCCCGTCGCATCGTCAGTTTCGTCAAGGAAGGTGATGAGCTGGATGCCGGGGAGCGTTTTGGTTTGATCCGCTTTGGTTCCAGGCTGGACGTCTACGTGCCGCAAACCGCTTCCCTTCTGGTTGCCGTTGGCCAAACGGCTATCGCCGGAGAGACGGTTCTCGCGGATTTGCGCAATATCGGCATGCCCCGCCAGTTTCAGACCGATTAAAAGCTGACAAGCCACATGTTTAAGCGGTAAAAGGAAGGATGGTCTGCGGAAGCAGGACGATCCTGTCCTGTTGACGTGGGGTGTTCGAGGCTTTCGCGAGAGGCGATGCAATGCTCGCGGACGAGACGTGTGGAAGCGCGTCGGTCAATCTGCAAGCTGCTGATGTATTCGCGTCTTACTTTTTCAGGTTTCCATGACAGACTTATTTCCGCCTTTTGCTCCCGATGCCGACGAACCGAAGAAACGCCTGTTTCGCCCGGTGCCATTCCGCGTCATTGTGCCGAACGTGATTACTCTCATCGCGTTATGTCTCGGACTAACGGCGATAAGGCTGGCTTACGAAGGGCGATATGAGCCTGCGGTCTATGCCATCCTGATAGCAGCGGTATTGGATGGCATAGACGGGCGGGTGGCCAGACTCCTCAAGGGCACAAGCCGTTTCGGTGCCGAACTGGACTCCCTCGCGGATTTCATCAGTTTTGGTGTGGCTCCCGCGTTGCTGCTTTACGCATTCAGCCTTTCGAATCTCAAATCTATTGGCTGGATCGTCGCTTTGATCTTTGCAATGTCGATGGGGCTGCGGCTGGCTCGTTTCAATGCAATGATTGATGCCCCTAACCGGCCTGACTGGCAGAAGAACTTCTTCACAGGTGTTCCGGCGCCTGCCGGGGCCATGCTTTCCCTGTTGCCTGTTTATCTCTATTTCATCGACGTGCCGTTCGGTGAGCGCATGGCGGTTATCGTCGCGCTTTACACGTTGGTGATAGCTTTCCTGACGATCTGTACCCTGCCGATCTATTCCGGCAAGACAATGGGGTCCGGTATCCCACGCAGCCTAGTTCTGCCGATTTTTATCGTTACGGTTGTTTTTCTCGGCCTGCTGGTCAGTTTTCCGTTCCCGGTTTTGAGTGTGTTGGCAATAGCATACCTTGCCTCGATTCCGGTTGGCGTTTCGCGCTTCCGCAAGATTGAGCGGGTTGAAGCGATGAAAGCTGCCGCAATGCCGGAAGAGCGGGAACCGACCGAACCAGCCGCATCGGCACCGGATGGAGAGCAGACAGGAGATACGCGTGACGTCTGAAAAAGGAACGGAGCGAATCCCGGGGCTTGTTCTGGCCTCTGCCTCGCCGCGGCGCTTAAGCCTGCTTCAACAGATCGGTATCGAGCCGGACAATCTTCTTCCGGCAGATGTTGACGAAGCTCCGCAGAAATTCGAGACTCCGCGTGAGTTGGCGCGCCGCCTTGCGCGCGCCAAGGCTGAAGCCGCCAGGGAAGTCGCCCGTGAACGTGACGATATGCGTGATTCGATGGTGCTGTCTGCGGATACCGTGGTTGCTGTGGGGCGTCGTATTCTGCCAAAAGCCGATCTCGTGGAAGAGGCGGAGAGTTGCTTGCGCCTTCTCTCCGGCCGGACGCACAGGGTTTATACCGGTATCTGCCTCATCAATGCTCACGGTAAATTGCGCCAGCGGCTGGTCGAGAGCAGAGTGCGCTTCAAACGCCTTTCGGGAAAAGATGTGGAGAGCTATCTTTCCAGCGGGGAGTGGCGCGGTAAAGCCGGAGGCTACGCGATTCAGGGGCTAGCAGGGGCCTTTGTCGTCAGCCTGACCGGTTCGTACACCGGCGTGGTTGGACTACCGTTGCGGGAAACGGCTGCATTGCTGGACGGGGAGGGATATCCCATACATGCCAGTTGGGCGAAACTTGTGTGAAGAAGAAAGACAGTATGTCCGAATCTCCTGATATCGCAATGAAAGCCACGTGTCCGATATGTGGTAAACCGGTTGTAGAATCGGTGAGGCCTTTCTGCTCGAAGCGCTGTGCTGATATTGATCTGCATCGCTGGTTCAGCGGGCGCTACGTCATACCTGCTACTGAAAATGATCCGGAAAGTGATGAAAGCACCGGACTCGACAAAAGCGAGGAATAAATTCTTGCTAACAAAGATTTATTTTTAACTTAATACAGAAGATCGTAAGGTTTGTGCCTTCCCGGACTTGCCCAAAGTCTGGTGTTCTGCCAGAAGGTAGGTGATTGGATTTATCTCTCTTACGGAGGAAGGCGTGAAGCGTTCATCACAACTTGCATTGGTGACGATGGCTGGTGTCGCGGTCCTGGGTTATTTCTGGTTCAGCCAGAATGAAGCAGAACCGGAGATGGAAGGCACCATTTACACATCGATGGATGATTGTCTTTACGCAGGAAGTGATGCGGCCACATGTAAAGCCCGCTTCGACGAAGCTACGGAAGCTTACAAGAAAACCGCCCCCCGTTTCGTAAGCCTTCAGGATTGCGAGCGCGACTTTGGAGCAGGTGCTTGTACGCCAGCAAATACAGCCGCTGCCACAGCAGCCACTTTGCCGAATGTTAATGGCTCCAGCGCGTCTGCTCCAACAACTAATTCCGAAACAACTGCTTCATCCGAGACCCGAAGCTATTTCATGCCGGCTATGATGGGTTTCATGGCGGCAAGGATGATGAGCGGTGGCAATATGCAGCAGAGCTATACCGCCAGCCCTCTTTACGGTTGTAACGGTGCTGCATCCGGAGCAGGTGGCAGATGTTACACGGGCGCCTCCGGACGGAGTTATTACGGCAGTGCCGGGTCACGGACGGTCAAGGCGCCTGTCTCGGAATTCAGAAGCAATGCGAATCGCAGTTTCAGGGTTGTTTCTCGAGGAGCCAGCGTAAGATCCGCAGCAAGCCCGGTCGCATCGCGTGGCGGTTTCGGTGGCTCTTCCCGTAGCTATTCAGGCAGTAGCTACGGCGGTTGATCAAGGCCTGAAACTTCTCTTCTGAGGCCTGGTGCAATTGCTAGCTCCAGGCCATTTGTGTTTTTCTGACTATGTCCCCGGGGCGGTTATATGCGTCGCATCAGCATTCAGGAGCGTCCGAACTGGCGCAAAAGCGCCGAGGATAGCGGCTTTGCCTACCATTCCATGGACGGGCTGACTTATTGGGACGAACGCGCCTATTACGCCTTCACGATGCGCCAGATAGAGGATGATCTGGAAGCTCCCTCACAAGAGATGCATGCATTGGCGATGGAAGTTGCCGATCGGGCTGTGCGGGATGAGGAAATGCTGTTTCGTCTCGCCATTCCCGAGAATGCCTGGGATACCGTGCGGGAAAGTTATCGGCGTGGAGACCCGTCACTCTATGGGCGGTTTGATTTTGCCTATGATGGCCGTGGCCCGGCCAAACTACTGGAATACAATGCGGATACCCCTACAGCCCTCTATGAGGCGAGCTGCTTCCAGTGGTCATGGCTCGAAGATCTTATCGCGGCGGGAAAGCTTCCGGCAGAAGCGGATCAGTTCAATTCCATCCATGACAGGCTCGTAGCAGCCATCACGGATATAGCGCAGGGTCGCAAGCTCCATGGCAGTTGCATGAAAGGAGCTGAAGAGGATCTCGGAACTGTTTCCTATGTTCAGGACTGTGCATCTCTGGCCGGTCTGGAAACCTCCTTTGTGGCGGTCGAGGAAATAGGATTGTTGCAGGATGGCCGCTTTTGTGATGCTTCCAGCGAGGCAATCGAGGTTCTTTTCAAGCTCTATCCCTGGGAGTGGATGCTGAGGGATAACTATGCCGCCGATATCGCGAAAACAGAAACCCGTTTTATCGAGCCGCCATGGAAGGCAATTCTCTCGAACAAGGGATTACTGCCGCTGATGTGGGATATCGCTCCCGGACATCCCAATCTGCTGCCCGCGTTTTTTGAAGATGACCAGCAGAAATGGCAGCTTGGCGAATCATTTGCCAAGAAACCGCTTTTTTCCCGTGAGGGTGCGAATATTCTGCTTGTCCGCAACGGCACCGTTCTGGATTCCGCTACAGGTTCTTATGGTGGAGAAGGCTATATTCGACAGGGATTGGCAGACATTCCCTGCCTGGATGGCAATTATCCTGTTATTGGAAGTTGGATTATCGCAGGAGAATCTGCCGGCATTGGTATTCGCGAGGATTCCAGCCCCATAACCAAGAACGATTCCCGCTTCGTACCTCACGCAATCATCGGCTGATACGGCAAGATCGCGTATTTCAGTCAGTAGCGGAACTTAATATTGCTGTTGCCGGGTTACGAGAACTTGCGGTCTTTCGTTGTTTCCCAAAGATTACCCTTCAGGTAAAGCCAAGGCATCGCTGCGAAAACGCTCCACCATATTTCAGTATTTGCAGTCCACAACATGTCGAGGGTGGGATCCAGCCCTTGAATAGCGGCGGCCATGATCAAGGTAATGACGCCCCCGGTCCACGCTACCGGAAATAAAATAACCGCCAGCGCAAAGCCCCACCACTTAAGCTCCAGGCTATGAACCAGATATGCCCACGGAGCTGCCATTACGGCAATGAGAAAAAAAGTGATAATAACAAAGCGTATGACGTGTGTCATCATAATGAAGCCGAAATTTGTATCATATAATTGTATAAATTAAATTTTCCATTCGTCAATTATACGCTTGAGAAATTATTGTTGCTTATCTGGAATTATGGATATGTGCTGTATTCGCAGTGCGCGCAAAAGCCGTTCTCATTCCTGTGGCTTTGCAGAAAATTATTTCTGAGAGAGTACCTGGGATGGAACGCCAAACGGCGTGCCCGTGCGTCGTGGACGACGCTGGCGGGCAGTTCTAACCACATGGTGCCGGACATCGGGCCACCCAAAGAGCTGCAAGCACCATGGTGTGCCGGGCATTGCACAGAGAACCCCTGTCAGTTCAGTCTTGTGCAAAAGAAATTTTGAAACCAAATGTGAAAAAGCCCTCCCAAGACTGGACACGCGCTTGAGAGCTGACTATACAACCGGCTCCAACAGTTCGGCGGAAGCCGGAAAACAGATGCCCAGGTAGCTCAGTTGGTAGAGCATGCGACTGAAAATCGCAGTGTCGGCGGTTCAATTCCGTCCCTGGGCACCATTGTTTTTTCATTATTATTCAATGGCTTGGTGCATGTTCCCTTTCTCGGAACATCGCCGTTTGTTACCGGCCCGATCTCTGGCATCTATCAGCCCCCGAGCCACGCCTAGGCCGCTGTGTGCTAGAAGTCAGCTACTCGCAGCCGACACATCTCCCGCCAATGCGTGCCAGAAGATTTTCGCCAGAGGCGGCACAGGAAAAAGGCGTCCCGGTTTTGGGGACGCCTTCATGCTGAGAATTAGCCGTTTGCCCTATGATCCGGTTGAATCAGTCGGATACTTTCCCTACGAAATCTGCCTTACCGATAGCGACGCCATTGTGGCGCAGGATGTTGTAAGCTGTGGCGATGTGAAAATAGATATTGGGCAGCGCATGCTGCAACAGGAACACTTCGCCACGCATCGGATGGTCCGGCTTCCAGGGCAGACGAATTTCACGGTCGGCGCTATCTGAGAAATCGGAATCTTTAAATGTCTTCAGGTAGGCGACGGTATCGGCGATACGGGTCTGCAATTCGGCAAAGCTTGCTTCCTTGTCTTCAAAACGTGGCGGCTCTTTTCCAGTCAGACGCCCGGCGCAGCTCTTCGTCATGTCGCTGACGAGCTGCACCTGGCGGACCAGCGGGAACATATCAGGAAAGAGCCGGGCATCGAGTATGACGCGTTCTTCAATTTTACGCTCGGTGCAGTAATCGGCAGCCCTGTTGAGCAGATGGGACAGATTATTCAGAACGCGCAGGTTACCGTCCACTGCCAACTTGTAATAGGTGATATTCATGGTTGTTGATTCCTGTCTTGAAATCGCGTTTGGGGCGATTTGTAAAAGCTCGCATCTATCCAGACGACAGGAACCGTAACAGGAGCGAAGGTACCAATCGAATGGAGACTTGCAACACGCACAAGTTCTTGAATGAGCTTACCAGGAATTTCGGCTTCTGTCGGGCCAGGACACATATTGCCACCGAAAAGAATTCGAAAATCGACTGCGAATTTCTCGCAGAAAGAGATTAGCTCAATGATTTTTTGAGGGTTGAGCAACAAGCCCCGGGGGACGTAACAGAGGGTTGGTATTGGGGTTCGTGCTTTCGCCGATGGGTATCGTATAATTCAGTGTGTTGACGGGGCCTTTTCTGTTAATCACTTTCGCGCATGCGGGAAGTACCGTGATGACTGCCAGCAATACTACAAGGCGGGCGGTGACTTTCATTTGCGGCAATCCTTTAATTGATGTTTCCAGAAGGCTCTCGTGAAAAAATCAGTCAACCGATCATGGCTGATCCAGTCATGGCCGGGTGAATATGAGTTAGCGCCTGCTGCTGATATTGCTATGCTTCCTCAGCTCATGCCTAAGAATACTATGCAAAATTCGACTTTTGGCGCACATTGAGCAGCGCTTCGGCAAGAATGCACGTTTCGTGATGCATTCGCTCAAGGAATTTCTTCATGCAAATCAATCAATTGGAAACGGGCACTGCAAAGCATGTTTCCGAAAATTATACGTCTTCGCTTGTCATTCTGACGTCATTGTTTTTCATGTGGGGACTGATCACATCGCTGAACGACATTCTGATTCCGCACTTGAAAGGCGTTTTCACGCTCAATTACGTGCAGGCAATGCTGATTCAATTCTGCTTCTTCGCAGCCTATTTCGTTATGTCATACCCATCCGGCAGGCTTGTGGAGAGATTGGGCTACAAGCGCGGAATTATCATCGGCCTGGTGACCGTGGGGGTAGGATGTCTGCTTTTCTATCCTGCCGCTGCATTGAGGATGTATCCGCTTTTTCTGTTTGCTTTCTTTGTACTTGCTTCTGGCATAACGCTGTTGCAGGTAGCGGCTAACCCTTATGTCACCATTCTGGGCAGCCCTGAAACAGCATCACGGCGTTTGAATCTCACGCAGGCGTTTAATTCCCTCGGCACGACGCTCGGGCCATATCTGGGGTCCATGTTTATCCTCGGAGCTGTGGCGCAAACATCCAATCCTGCTGCCGAAGCACAAGCCGTGCAGGGTCCTTATCTCGGTCTGGCTGGCGTCCTGTTTCTGCTTGCTCTGGCAATAAGCATGTTGCGCCTGCCGCAGGTTTCTGCGCCGGAGCCGGAAATCGTTGCGGGTTCGCATCAACATGAAAGTGTCTGGAGCTATAAGCATCTGGTTCTCGGAGCCATCGGCATTTTTGTTTATGTCGGTGCGGAAGTGTCCATAGGCAGTTTTCTGGTTAATCTGCTGGCCGACAAAACCATTGCCGGCCTGAGCGAGCAGACCGCCGGCCAATATCTGTCACTCTACTGGGGTGGCGCGATGGTGGGGCGGTTTCTAGGCGTTCTCGTCATGCGCGTGGTCAAGCCGGGCCATCTGCTGGCATTCAATGCCTGCGTCAATGTCGTATTGCTGATCGTGTCGATAGCTACGGCAGGTCACACTGCAATGTGGCTGCTGCTCTCGATGGGCCTGTTCAATTCAATCATGTTTCCCACTATTTTCAGCCTGGCGCTGGAGGGCTTGGGCCGCTTTACCAGCAAGGGCTCGGGGATATTGTGCATGGCGATTGTCGGGGGAGCTATCCTGCCGCTTATCCAGGGCGCGCTGGCCGACCATGTCGGTATCCTCCATGCCTTCGTCATTCCGCTGGCATGCTACGTTTACATCGCCTTTTATGGCGCCAAAGGGCATCTGGCTGGAAGAAGCTGAGATACTCAAGCAAATGGTTGTTGCGGCGAGTTCATGCCTGCTGCAACAACGCCGCCATACCAAGTAACGCCGGATTCTTGGCTGTGATGACGAATGTCGGAATGTTCTTCAGGTATCCTGAGAGCCGACCCTTGGTTTCGAAACGTTCCCTGAAAGGCGACTTCAGGAAGAAATCAAGAATTCCCGGAACGATACCGCCACCGATATACACTCCACCTTCCGAGCCCAGTGTTAGAGCCAGATTTCCCGCCGCTCCGCCAAGCATTGCGCAGAAAAGCTGAAGGGCCTTGATGCACAAGGGATCTTCGCCCGACAGTGCCCGCGAACTGATTTCTGCCGGTGTTAATTCTTCCGGTGAAACTCCGGCCAGTTCGCTAACGGCGCGTTGAACGTTGATGAGACCCGGGCCGGAGATGAGGCGCTCGCATGAAACTCTGGAATGACGTTTGCGGACCTGCCGCAAAACCGCATCTTCTTCTTCATTCACCGGGCTGAAATCGGCATGGCCACCTTCTCCTGACAAGGGCTGCCACCCGTTTTTACCGAAGGGTATAAGGCCTGAAACACCAAGCCCCGTCCCCGGCCCAATCAGCCCTATGGGGCAACGTGACTTTACTTCTCCACCCCCGACCTGGACCTGCTCTTCCGACGATAACCTTGGCAGAGCCAGTGCCAGAGCGGTAAAGTCGTTAATGACGCGCAGGGTGTCCAGTTTGAGACGCTGGCGTGTTTCTTCGGTCGAGAAGTTCCAGTGATGGTTCATCATCTTGATGGCATCGCCGGTCACTGGGTTGGCTATGGCGATTGCGGCTCGCCGGGGGCGAACAAAGGTGAGTGCGCCAAGATAGGTTTCAATGGCGGCAACAATATCCGGGTAGTTGGCACAGGGAAGTGTTTGCACATGCTGCGGCAGCCCGTCTTGCTCAATCAGCAAAGCAAAGCGGGCATTGGTGCCACCGATATCGGCGATGAGAGCAGGAAATTGCCAGGATTGGTGCATATCGTCCGCCAGATCATGAAAAACTAGTTGCCTACAACGGAAAGTGTATCACCTCAGCATGATGGCGCAAGAATCTTGCGGACTTACCTGTTCGATCCTGTCCTGCTCAGCAGCCGTGAACTGCATGAGCTCTCAGGAAAGATTTTCCTTTAGGAATGCAATCGTTCGACCCCAGGCAAGGTCGGCAGCTTCCTTGTTGTAGCGTGTGGAGTTCGTATCGTTGTTGAAGGCGTGGTTGACACCTTCATAAATATAAACCTGATAAGTTTTTCCCGCCTGCTTCAATGCCGCCTCAAAAGCCGGGATACCGGCGTTGATCCGCTCATCGAGGCCTGCATAATGAAGCAGCAGGGGAGCGTGAATAGCGGTCACGGCTTCGGGTTTCGGTTGCATGCCGTAATAAGCGACGCCGGCGTCGAGATCGGGGTCTGTCGTTGCGAGGGCATTGACCCATCCTCCACCCCAGCAGAAACCAACCGCTCCGACTTTGCCATTGCCGTCCGGATGCTGTTTCAGCGCGGCAACGGCGGCTTTGGTCCAGGAAAGAACCTTTGTCGGGTCAAGGGAAGCGATCATGTCGCGCGCCTTGTCCTCATCATCCGGCGTTCCTCCGAGCGGACTCAGATAATCAATTCCAAGAGCGAGAAAACCATCGACAGCAAGGCGGCGGGTAACGTCCCGGATATGCGGATTCAGGCCGCGGTTTTCATGAATGACGATGACCGCTGGAAGTTTCGTCCCCTGCCGTGGACGCGCCAGATAACCGGTCAATCCGTCAGCTCCGGCGATCTGGAACGTCTCGCTCACGATGCGCGCGTCGGTTTCAGGAATGGTTGCCGCAACTGCATAATTATTGCGAAGCAATGGAAAGAGCGCACTGGCTGCGGTCGCGCTGCCCGTGATGATTACGAGTTTGTCGAAAAAATCGCGCCTGTTGATGATGCCGTGGGTGAATTTGTCATAGAGGTCGATAATCTTTTGATCCATGACGCTTTCCCTCCGTTAGGTTACCTGCTCAATGCTTATAGCATAGGTCTGCTCTTTTACTCGACAGGCTGACGCAACAGGACCTTCCTGAAATCGTCACCGGTTAATCAAGTTTGATGTATTCCCGGAACAGCTTCCGTGAAAGTTTAGATTAGAACCGCATTCGATATTGCAAGAAGCAAAAAACTCCGTTAGGTGCTGACGCAATTATCGTATGAATTTTGCATTTCACAGATTCCACCGGTTGGTGGTCGCGGTCCCGATGAAGGACCTGTGAAAGAGACCTCATTGAGAGGTCTACCTGTTCGCCGATATGCCACTAAGCCCCTGATGGCTAAATGGCTGGACGAGCTTCGGTGGACGTTTTCTGTGGTGATTCTCTTCATCTATGAATGAACCGAAGTGTAATTTTCCGATATCGCCAGATTTCTCCAACTGTTTTCGGCTGTCCGGAAACGGGGGGCGCTAACCGGTCTGGCGATGGCCGATGATTTTTTTGAAGGTTGTCATTCTGGAAGCGATAAGATGAGTCGTACTATTTCTACTGCAGAGCCGGTTGCGCAAGCATCGACCAACCCGATTACCAACTCCCCGACGCGCGTACTTGCCGCGAGCCTCGTCGGTACCACGATCGAGTTTTTCGATTTCTATATTTACGCGACTGCCGCGGTGCTGGTTTTCCCGCATCTGTTTTTTCCTGCCAGCGATCCCGCTTCGGCAACCCTGCAATCTTTCGCGACTTTCTCGATTGCGTTCTTTGCGCGTCCGTTCGGTGCGGTTCTCTTCGGGCATTTCGGTGACAAAGTCGGTCGTAAGGCGACGCTTGTCGCGGCGTTGATGACCATGGGAATCTCCACCATCGCAATCGGTTTCCTTCCGACCTATGCCTCTATCGGTGTATTTGCGCCTCTGCTTTTGGCATTGTGCCGCTTTGGACAGGGCCTCGGCCTCGGTGGTGAATGGGGTGGAGCGGTACTTCTCGCTACGGAAAATGCTCCTCCCGAGCGTCGCACATGGTATGCGATGTTCCCGCAGCTTGGAGCTCCCATCGGTTTCATTCTGTCTGCGAGCACCTTCCTTATTCTGACCAAGACCATGACCGAAGCGCAGTTTTTCTCCTTCGGATGGCGGATTCCTTTTCTTCTCAGCATGATCCTTGTATTTCTCGGCCTGTATGTCCGCTTGAAGATTTCCGAGACACCGGAGTTCCAGAAGGCTATCGACAAGGAAGAACGCGTTTCCGTTCCGATTGCCAAGGTCTTTTCCGAGCACAAGCGCAACCTCGTGCTTGGAACCTTCCTGGCGCTGGTTACCTTCGTTCTGTTCTACATCATGACGGTGTTCTCATTGAGCTGGGGAACATCGAAGCTCGGTTATTCGCGTGAGCAGTTCCTTATCATCCAGTTGATTGGCGTTCTGTTCTTCGCAATCACCATTCCCTTTTCCGGTCTGCTCTCTGACCGCTATGGCAGACGCCTGGTCCTTATCATCACCACAATCGCCATCGCGGTCTTCGGTCTGGTGATGGCGCCGATCCTGGAAAGCGGAATTGTCGGGGCCTTCATCTTCTGCATCATCGGCATGGCGCTGATGGGGTTCACCTATGGCCCGATCGGGGCAGCACTTGCAGCGCCATTCCCGACATCGGTCCGCTACACGGGTGCCTCCATGACATTCAATCTGGCGGGGATATTCGGGGCGTCGCTGGCTCCTTATATCGCCACGTGGCTGGCTACTAATTACAGCCTCAGCTTCGTCGGATATTACCTTATTGCTGCTGCGGCTATCACACTGGTGTGCATCCTTCTTTCGAAAGAAGCAGAAGTTTCTAATTGACACTTGATTCAAGATGATAGAAACAAGCCGTCCCGTTTTTCGGGGCGGTTTTTTTTACGCATACTGAAACGGTTTCGTGAGGAATATCACGGACCTGAGCACTGCTGCCGGATATCAACCGAATGCTTTTCCAGATTTCAATTTAATTAAGACTTTCTATTTAAACGTGACACTACATTTGAAAATTTATTTCAGACTTATCATATTATGAGCTCAGGCCCATCGCGAAGAAGGCGAACAAGAGGAAAATAAAAGCAGTGAATAAGAACACGGAAGATTTGCAGAGGGCTCATCAAAACACTCCCCAGATGGAATCGTCGTCTTACATCATTCCTTCGCTGGATCAGGAGTTTATCCTGAGCGATAATATGCGTGGTGTCCGGTTTTTGCTGGAATACGCCAAGGCTGAAACCATTCTGCGCTCCTGGGGCGTTCGCTCAACCATCGTGGTTTTCGGAAGCGCCCGCATTCACGAGGACGGATCCGAGCGCAGCCGACACTGGTATAACGAGGCCAGAACCTTCGGGCGGATTGCTTCCGAGCGCGGTGGTGCGTTGACTGTCAACGGCGGATTGCGTGACAATGTTATCGCAACTGGTGGTGGTCCGGGTGTGATGGAAGCTGCGAACAGGGGCGCTTCTGAGGCCGGAGCGCCTACCATAGGGTTCAATATAACCCTGCCGCATGAGCAGGAGCCGAATTCGTATTCAACACCGGACCTTACCTTCCGTTTCCACTATTTTGCAATGCGCAAGATGCATCTCGCTATGAGAGCCAGCGCGCTGGTGGTTTTCCCGGGCGGATTTGGGACATTCGATGAATTATTCGAGCTTCTGACGCTTCGGCAGACCGGGAAAGAGGGGCCGATTCCGATCATTCTGTTTGATGGCGATTATTGGCGCAATGCCATCAATTTCAATCTGCTCGTTGAAACGGGGATGATCCATCAGGAAGACATTGAATTGTTCGATTATGCCGAAAGTGCTGAAGAAGCATGGAAGCTTCTTGTCGATAAAGGTTTGTCGATACCGATCAAATGATCGATGTTCGCGTTGAGAATTCATTGTAAAACATAGCAAATTCCTGTTCCTGCAATCTCGGTTTTGCGGTAAGGAAATATATCTGTTTTCTAATTAAGGTATCCGCCTGCGGTCCGTAACGCAGCAGGTCGGATACCTTATCTGTTCCCGCATCACTTATTTTTATTCATCTGCATCATTGTCGAAGCTCCGTCGGTGCAAGTGAGAGATAATGCTAAAAGTCATCACATATAACGTTCACCGCTGGGTTGGAACTGATCGGAAGACATTGCCGGAACGGGCAATGAACGTCATCGCCGCAAGCGGGGCCAATATTGTTGCGCTTCAGGAGGTGAGGGCGGGGCGCATCAGGATGGGTTGGCAGAACCGTGCGGAGGCTGTTGCCCGTTCGCTCGGAATGACCTTGCATTTTCAGCCGACAATCAGGGTTTTTGGTGAGCAGTTCGGGCTCGCGATCATGACGTCTCTGCCCTCGCGCCGCATCAAGGGCGAGCGTTTGCCAAGTTTGATGCATGATGGCGGCTTGTCCAAGCGAAGCGCTTTGTGGATTTCCGTGGAGCTCGACGGGCGGGAGATACAGGTGATCAATGCGCATCTGAGCTTGCGACCGGCCGAACGTCTGATGCAGGCGCATGCTCTTCTAAGCGAGGACTGGCTTGGCAATTCAAGGTGCATGGATCCCGTTATTCTCATGGGAGACCTCAATGCCTCGCCGCGTTCGCGGTCCTACAAGTTATTGAGCTCAAGTCTGGACGATGCGCAATTAATGACAAAGCGCGGCATAGCCATGCCAACGTTTCACACGCGAATGCCGGTCATGCGCCTCGATCATATTTTTCTAAGGGGGGAGGGACTTTCTGTCAGGAAAGCGCGTCCTTTGCGAACCCGACTGACACGCTCGACATCGGATCATCTTCCTGTTGTTGCCGAGATCGAGTTTAAAGACACGGTATCTTCTCGCGAATAGGAACGAAAAGAGAATATCGAATAAGACCAAGAATATATAACAGCTAATTCCCGGAAACGACTTGCATCGGCGCAGCTGCGACGATAGCCAAGCGGGGGCTGAGGCGTGCATATGTTACCGATTTCTATTTTTTTCATTGCCAAGAACGAGGTTGATCGCATCGCGGATTCCATTCGGGCGGTGCGACATCTGTCGGATGATATCATTGTGGTCGATTCAGGATCGACTGACGGCACGCAAGCTGTTGCTGAAGAACTGGGTGCCCGCGTTATTCACAATGACTGGCCGGGTTTCGGGCCTCAAAAGCGATTTGCCGAAGAGCTATGCAGCCGCCCGTGGCTCCTCAATCTCGATGCGGACGAAGTCGTGCCACCAGCTCTCGCTTTGGAGATCGAGAACCTGTTCGCAACCGGAGAGCCTTCCTGTAAAGCATATCGTATTGCCATCGCTGAGATTTTTCCTGGTGAGGCCGAGCCGCATCCATGGACTTACTCCCTGTCGCCAGTCCGTCTTTACCGGAAGGATGCCGGTCGGTATTCCCCCTCGATTGTTCATGACAGGGTTGAGCTGAATACAGGTACAAAGGTTGGTCGATTGAAGAAGCGGATTCATCACCGGTCGGTTCGCTCACTTGGTGCGCAGATTGAGAAGCTCAACAAATATACTGAGCAGCAGGCGCTTGATCTTGAGAATCGCGGTGTGGTCATCCCCACATGGCGCGTATACGTGGAATTGCCTGCGGCTTTCATCAAGGCTTTTATCGGACGCCGCCATTTCGTGCGCGGTACCTATGGTTTCCTGACCGCGATGAACTACGCCATTGCTCGTCATCTGCGCATGGCCAAGCATTATGAGCGCCGCCGATTCAAAGATAGCCGCGACGAATAATTTTCCCTCTGTATTTGATCGGAATGCGTGCAAAATAAGGGTTTTGCCGCTTTGAAGCTGATCGCGTTTCATTATGTTGTGTGTCAAATTGTCGCGGTTTGGCCCTTTTTCAGATAACGGACAGAAAATCAGTCTCTGCGTTCGAGGATGTCTCTCTCCCGCTGTTAGCTCTCTCCGAATGTCTGCATTTACATATCGTTACCCGCTAAATTTCGTCGGTACATGGCATCTAAATTTGGGGTGAGCGCTCCAAATGATTTGCCTGTATCGGATTCCGAACATTTATCTCCCAAAAATAGCGCTGCAAAAATATTGACTCCCCGGCTTGGGCAATGACAAACTAATCATTATACGGACAAATGTTCGCATTCCGATCAATATATATTGAAAGCAATGCAGAACCAGCCGGTAAGATTTGTTTGGGTCAGCAGGGGATAATCCGTGAGTAAAGCCATTTCAGGGTCGTTTGTTGCGATTGTTACGCCGTTTCATCCCGATGAGACCATAAACGAGGAGGCGCTGATAGAACAGGTCGAGCGTCAGATCGCATCGGGCAACAATATCTTTTGCAACGGCACGAATGGCGAGTTCTTCGCCATGACATCGGATGAGCGTTTGCGGGTCATCGAAATTTGTGTCAAGGCCGCGCGGGGACGAGTGCCTGTCCTGGCCCATATCGGCGATATTTCAACGCATACGACCCTCGAGCTGGCACGCAGGGCAGAAGCGCTTGGCGCAGATGCTCTGTCGTGCATCGTGCCTTATTTTATCGCCTGCACCCAGGAAGAGATCATCGGTCATTACGAGCGGATTGCCAGCGGCGTTAAGGTGCCATTTTACCTTTACAATATCCCCGGTCGTACCGGAAACATCATTGAATCGGAAACAGCAGCACATCTTGCAAAACACCCGAATATCCACGGTATCAAGGATAGCGCAGGTACGCAGGCAAGTGTTGATGCCTTTCTTGAGGTCGCACGCAAGCAGGACAATTTCGATGTTCTGGTCGGGCCGGATTCATTGATCCATTACGGGGCTACGCATGGCGCCGTCGGATGCGTGTCCGGGCTGGCCAATCTTCTGCCTACATCCGTGAGTGGCATCATTGCCGCTGCGAGACGTGGCGACGTTGCAGAAGGCGAGCGTTTGCAGGCTCATGTAACAAAATTGCGCGAAACCCTTTACCCCTTGGGTTTTCCACCTTCCATGGTGAAATGGGCGCTTTTCCTCTCTCGCGAAAGGATTGGTAGGAGCCGTATGCCGATTGCTCTCAGTCAGGACAAAATCGACGGTATCAAGACAGTTCTCAAAGCTATTGAACTTGAAAACCTGGATTGAGCGGCCGGTGTGAGATGATGGTTCACTTCAACTCGATTACCTTATGAAAAAACGGTTTGGATATGGCAGTTAACCCCAAGAACACAGTTCAGTCCGTCGCAAAGGCCTTCTCTGTTTTGCAGGCCTTCGATAGCGAGACGCTGGAACTGACGATCAGCGAGGTTTCCTCCAGAACAGGCCTCGATCGGGGAACGAGCTTCCGGCTCATCCACACGTTGTGTGATCTCGGCTACATGGCTGCGGTTCCCCGCAGTCGGCGTTTTCGCATAACCTTGAAATGCCTTGAGCTGGGATACGCTTCACTGGCGCGCAGCGACCTGAAAGTCCATGTCGCGCCGCTGTTGCGCGAGCTTATTCCCGATATAGCAGATGCCGGATCTCTCGGCATGCTGGACGGGACCGATGTCGTTTACGTGGAGCGGGTCCAGGACGGCCCGGTATGGAATGATGTCGATCGTCGGGTGGGAAGCCGTGCCAGCGCTTACGGTGCCGCACTCGGTCATACTCTTCTGGCCTTCATGCCCGTTGATCAACAACGAGAGATTCTCGAGGCAACCAATCGGATCAAGCTATCCGAGCGAACTCTGACCGGTATCGATGAATTACTTGAACGCTTCGCTGATGTCCGAGAGCGCGGCTACGCAATCTCGGACCGGGAAAATGCCTATGGTCTTCGCACAGTAGCAGCCCCGATTTTCGATGAAGACCGCAAGCCGATCGCCGGGGTCAGCCTGACGATCCGGGCGGAGCGGTCTGAAATCGAGGAGTTCGTAGCAATTGCCGTTCCCGAAGTGTTGCGAGTGACGGCTGAACTGACGCGCGCCGTCTGCCTTTCTTATGGGGCAATCAGACAGAGTAATTACTTCGGACATAACCGTAATGGAAAGTAAGATGACAGGATATGCATCACCCGTCAGCATGGCCAGACCGAAGAGAATTGAATTCGGTTGTGGTGTGGTGGAGAAAGTCGGCGCTTATGTGACGACCAACGGATTCAAGCGAATTTTTGTTGTTGCAGATGCCTTTAATGCCGGAAGGGTTGATCTTCTCAAACTGAGAGGCGAGGTCACTGTTTTTGGTGATGTAGAATCTGAACCTGACATATCCAATCTCGAGCGTTCGTTGGATGCCGCTGAGCGTGTGCAGCCTGATGTTGTCGTCGGATTTGGCGGCGGCAGTGCCATGGACCTGGCCAAGCTCATTTCGGTTCTTCTCAATTCTGGCAAGAAGGTTTCCGAAATCAGCGGTTTGGAAAATACACCGCCTCGACGTTGCGGGCTTGTTCAGGTGCCGACAACATCGGGTACCGGCAGTGAAGCTGGTGCAAGAGCGTTGGTAACCGACCCCGCAACGCAGAATAAAATTGCCGTAGACAGCACTCATATGATCGCCGATCTCGCGGTTGTCGATCCCGATCTTACGTTGACTGTTCCACCGGCAGTGACTGCATTTACCGGTGTCGATGCGATGGCGCATTGCGTCGAAGCCTATACCAATCGCAAGGCGCATCCTCTTGTCGATATGTATGCAATCCAGGGTATCCGCCTAGTCGGAAAATTCCTGGCCCGTGCTGTAGCCGATGGTAGTGACAGGGAGGCAAGAGCGGGATTATCGGCGGCGTCGCTTTATGGCGGATTTTGTCTTGGGCCGGTTAACACCGCTGCCGGTCATGCCGTGGCCTATCCATTGGGAACCCGACATCACATCGCTCATGGGGCCGCCAATACTCTGATCTTCCCCCATGTACTCGCGTTTAACGCACCAGCAGTTCCTGAAAAGACCATGGCGATCCTTCAGGCATTGAATCTTCATACCAGCAAAGAAGAAGGTGCGGTTTTCGAAGAATCCTACAGCTTCTGCCAAGGGCTCGGTGTTGAAATGCATATGTCCGGATGGGGGGTACCCGAACATGATCTACCGCGGATGGCGGATGAAGCTTTTGCAATTCGCCGCCTTCTTGATAACAACCCGCGCGAGCTAAGTCGTGACGCTATCTTATCAATATACCGGCGAGCGTTTTAGGTTGAATGGAATTCAGCTCGTTGAAATAGAATAATGCAATAATAAAGTAATTTGGTAGTTGTATTTGTAATATAAAGTCGCCGTTAGCGGCTATGGCGAAGCTTTGTCTTTAACTGGCAACTACGAGTCTATATAGGGAATATATCATGCGCGATTTTACTCTGATGGAAGAGTTGATAATATTTGCTATTATTGCTCTTTATATTACTTTCACTGGATGGCTGACAATCAGGCTGCGGAGTAAAACATCCGAGCAGTTCATGGTTGCTTCTCGTGCCATGCCCGCCTCCATCATTGGCGTTCTGTTAATGTCCGAATTTATCGGAGCCAAATCAACGGTCGGAACGGCTCAGGAAGCTTTTGGCTTTGGCATGGCTGCCGCATGGTCGGTCATCGGTGCATCGATCGGATTTCTGGCTTTTGCTCTCATTTTTGTGAGGAAGCTCTACAACACGGGCGAATACACGATTTCCGGTGCCCTGGCCCAGAAGTTCGGGCGCTCAACGATGCTTACCGTTTCCGCTATCATGATCTATGCCCTGATCCTGGTGAATGTCGGGAATTACATCAGCGGGGCTGCTGCCTTTGCCACGATCATGAAAATCGATCTGTTCTGGGGCACATTGATTATCGCTGTCGTCAGCACATTCTATTTTGCCTTCGGTGGGTTGAAGGGAGTGGCGTATGTCACCATCCTGCATAGCGGCGTCAAGATATTCGGTATCGTCGCAATTGTTTGTATTGCATGGGGGTTAACTGGCGGGCCGATGCCGATGGTTGAACAGATGCCGGCCTTCTACTTCACGTGGGATGGCAATGTCGGTTTCACCAAGATATTTGCATGGGTCATCGGTACAGTAGGAGCTATCTTCTCCACGCAATTCATCGTTCAGGCTATCTCTTCCAACAAGACTGCCAATGATGCCCGTCGCTCTTGTTTCTATGCTTTCTTTCTTTGCTTCCCGGTCGGTATTGCCCTTGCTTACATCGGTGTTTCAGCAAAATTCCTCTATCCGGATATGAATAGCGTCTATGCTCTCCCCATATTCCTGAAGGTAATGAATCCGGTCATGGCTGGTCTGGTTACCACCTCGCTCGTCGCTTCCGTGTTCGTCAGCGTCAGTACCGTGGCCTTGGCGATCGCTTCACTCATGGTGCGGGATTTCTATGTTCCGATGTTCAAGCCTACGCCCGAGAAGGAAATGAAGATGACGCGAATTTTTTCGCTGATCATCGGTTTTGTTCCCCTCTTCTTCGTCTTCCTCTTCCCGCAGATTCTGACGCTGTCATTCTTCACACGTGCGCTTCGTTTGTCGGTTTCTGTCGTTGCCTTGATGGCATTCTATCTTCCATATTTCCGTTCAAGCGTTGGCGCAAATACCGCGATTATTTCTGCTGCTGTTATCACTTCCGTCTGGTTCTTCCTCGGCAATCCTTACGGGATCGATAACATGTACGTCGCTCTTCTGGTGCCGGCCATCGTGTTGGTCGGAGAAAAGATCATCAATCCCAGAGGTGGGCCAGGGAAAATGAAAGCAGCCGATGTTTCAGCGAACGCGGCAGCAAACAAGGCCTGAAGCTGGATACTGAAACTAAACTGATGCCCGGAACGACAGCTCCTCGCCGGTCCGGGTATGCAATCAGCCCAACTTGAATATCGTCTCAGAGGAAGATTTCGAAAATAAAATCGTTTCCGTCCGAGTTTTGAAAAATATAGGTAAAGTAATGGAACATGTAGAAACGTTTAATGGCCAGGTTATCGGCCTTCTCCATAAAAATCTGGAGGATGATAACCGCATTGATGCCTATATCCCGTCACCTACCGTTCAAAATCATGCAGCCAACCTGCTGCCGCTCCCAAATGGTGACCTGCTATGCGTTTGGTTTGCAGGGACACAGGAGGGGATATCCGACATATCGGTTCTTTGTTCACGCTTGAGAAAGGGAAGCAGCGCCTGGACAAATCCGGTGAAGCTGTCTGATGATCCCAAGAGATCAGAGCAAAATCCCGTTCTCTTCCTGACGCCGGAAAACGAGCTATGGCTGCTATACACCGCGCAGCCCGCGGGCAGACAGAATGAGTCCATTGTTCGTCGGCGTATTTCAAACGACCTCGGCGAAACCTGGGGGCCTATCGAGGTCCTGTTCGATACTCCCGGGACATTTGTTCGTCAGCCTCCTGTCATTCTCGATGACGGTGCATGGGTCATTCCGCTCTTTCGTTGCAAGACCTCTCCCGGAGTCGTTTGGACCGGCGATCATGACTATGCTTCATACAGAATTTCGGAGGACGCGGGCAGGACATGGAAGGAAGTGGTTGTTCCCGGAAGCCTTGGATGCGTCCATATGAATATCGGGCGCCTCAAGGATGGGGCATGGCTGGCGCTCTACCGCAGCCGATGGGCAGATCATATTTACAGAAGTGTCTCTACAGATGGCCGCGCCTGGTCAGTTCCCGAGCCGTTGAAACTACCCAACAACAATTCCTCCATCCAGTTTACAATATTGGATAACGGCCATGTTGCGCTGGTTTTCAATAACAGCAGCTCTTTAGGAATGACCGAGAGGCGCGCTTCACTCTATGACGATATTCCGGATGACGGGCAGATCCCTGTCGCTATTCCTGGCGAAGAGGAAACTGCAATCATTCCGGTCAATGATGGAAGCAAAAGCGCTTTTTGGGGAGCTCCCAGAGCCCCGCTTACTCTGGCGGTGTCCGAAGATGGGGGGAAATCCTGGCCCTTCATGAGAGATCTGGAGGTTGGAGACGGATATTGTCTGACCAACAATTCTAAAGAAGAGCTGAATAGGGAGTATTCTTATCCCTCGATCAAGCAGACACCGGATGGCTACATTCATATCGCTTTCACCTATTTTCGGCAGAAAATGAAATATACGAGGGTGAATGAAGCTTGGGTTCGCGAAAAAAGCTAATGCGGACTATCGGTTTCCAACCATTGTTTACGCCTCGAACAGCACGAGGCGTAAACAATTTTCAGATTTGAGCGATGCTCCGCAGGAGAAGAGCAGTCTATCTTACTTTTACGGTTTTGCCTCCTGTCAAGCTTTTGTGCTTGCTCGCTCCGAAACTTCCCTGTGCCAGCGCAGTATGTGGATCATCTCTTCGGGGATAGTCAAACGGGCCGGTCTCAGAAAATCGAGCGCTACAAGGGCCGTGATATCGGCGACTGTGAATTTCTCCGCACAAATGAAATAGCGCCCCCGCAGGTGCTCATTCAGAATCTTCAGAAAAGACAGCACGCGCGGCTTGTTGGCTTCGCTCCAGGCCGGGATTTGAGGACTTTCCATTTCCGCCATTGCCGGATGACTATGGCGAAAGACAGCCATGACCGGCATGAAGAGATTGAGCTCCAGCCTTCTTTGCCACATCTCGATTTCGACCCGCTCCATTATCGTTGCTCCGAGGAGCGAAGGTTTGGGCTGAATCTCCTCGAAGTAACGACAGATTGCGACGGATTCAGTGATAATCGTTCCGTCATCAAGCTCCAGCGCTGGAACCTGCTGGACTGGATTTATCGCTTCATATTCCGGCTTTTTATGCTCAAGCTTGGCGAGGTCCACCGCCACCAGAGGTATGGTGATCCCTTTTTCGGCGAGGAAAATTCTAACCCGGCGGCAATTGGGAGTCACGGAGGCGTCATACAGCTTCATGGTTCTCTCCCGATGAAATGAGATGGCTCAAGTGAACACGATCTTTGATGGCAGTCAACGGAAAGCTGCGTGCAAAAACTTCATGGCGCATCCGCCCTTTTTAGGGCTTCTATCCTGCGCATGAAGCAGCTATCCCAGCTTGATAGCCGATGCCCTATATGGATAGCCATGTCCCGACAGTTCGATGCGTCCGTTGACTACAATTGCTCTTCCGGCCAGCTCTTCCGGGAGGCAAATATGACGGCAGAGCACGTCGCCAATATGAGGGAAAGCTTCAATACCAGGCTTTTGTCCGCAAACAGTGCGACTGCGGTTCTTGAGGAGTGGTGTGGAAGCCCCATTGCCGCCTATAGGGTGGCAAAGCCGATTACGCCGCTGACCTTTGAGCAGAAAAAGAGACTACAGGTCGATGATGGAAGCAGAATCGCATATCGTTGTGTCGATCTGTCATGCGGGGATGTCGTGCTGTCGCGTGCGGAGAACTGGTATCGCCCGGATCTCCTGACGGACAGGATGCTCCATATTCTGGAAGAAACGGATACTCCATTCGGAAGGGTCATCCGGTCTTTGAATCCGAGGCGTACTAACATTTCAGTCAGCTCACTGTCTTCCCCGGGGCTTGTCGAACATCAGGCGCTTTTGACAATTGACGGCCGCCCGCTTTGCGAGGTTCGTGAGCGTTACACCGAAGCCTTGCTATTGTTTGGATGTGAGGTAATCACTCAAACCAGTCGGGATAATTCCTGCTGACGCGCCATAGGGTTGAACCGAGTTCCTGCAAATGCTCTTTCATTGCAGCGACGGCCTTTGCCTCATTCCGAGCCTCAAGCGCGTGAAAGATGGTTCGGTGTTGCGTGAGAAGATCGCTGAGCGGAGAAATCTCGCCGAGCGTGAGGTAACGGGTCCGATCCATGTGAGCCTTGAGGTCTTCGATCACTGCCCAGGCCGCCATGCAGTCGATGCCCTCGGCAATCTGGCTGTGAAAGATGTCATCCAAAGCAAGGAAGTTTGCAATATCCTGGGTGGCGGCAACGCGGCTTTGAGCCTCAATCGTCTCGCTCAGTTTAACGAGAGTCTCGCTGGACAATGTCTTTGCTGCCTGCGCAACCACTGAAGTTTCAATTGCTTCACGAATGAAGCGGCCATCCAGAACCTGCTTGATCACAATTTTCGGGACGATGGTTGCGCGTTGGGGGCGAACCTTCAGCAGGCGAACCTCGCTGAGCTTGATGAAGGCTTCACGAACCGGCTGCCGGGAGACGCCGAAAGCATCGGAAACTTCTTTTTCAGACAAGGATGCTCCCGGCTGAATACGGCATGTGACGATCGCCTTGCGCAGGAGGTGATAAATCTGCTGATTTACCGGTTCTCTGTCATTCAAGGCACCCTGTGTCAGCAAGTCTGAGGGGAGATCCTTTCGTTTCATCGAGCCGTCCGGTCCTGTCTGTGGGGTGCACATAGATAGCTGATGCGACCCCTATGCATCAAAAATCCGAATGACTTTGGGAAGCTCGCCGGATCTCTATTGAGCAATACCGTGTGAGTCCTGGTGTTGCAACCGTAGCTATGGGGTGGTTCTGATCTTCTTTGTCACGCCGTTGAAAGTATGAAATCTTTCATATTTCTCTAAAATAGTGTTATATTATAATTGTTTATGTGTATTTTTCTTTAATAAATTACTTATTTTTTATGTTTAATATAATAATTAACGTTGACATGTGTATTTATAGAGGTTTAATAAGAACCATTCCGTTACAAGCCTGAAAAGGGCGCTATGATGATGGTCCGCATAATGATGGAACGATGTTACGCTGCATCAGTGACCTGTAGCCGATAATCGCTGCGGGCAGGGTTGAAAATTTACCCATGCCTGAAGGAATTTAGAAATACGGCTGCACGGTGGACTGGTCCGCCCGATAGCAGCGTATTCGGCTGTTAACGACCTTCTTTCTCCCACCAATATTCACACTCATTCGGTCCGAACTGGGCCAACGGGAACCATTAGTCATGACCAATCGCATTTTCTCTCGCGGCATCGGTGCCGTGCTCGCCAGCCTGTTGTTTCTGGCCGGAAGCGCACAGGCCGCCACGCAACAACCCTTGAAAGTCGGCATACGTGGCGGTGTCGGTGAGCAGATATGGGAAGTTGCCGCCAAGGTAGCCGAAAAAAACGGGCTGCCGATCAAACTGATTGTCATCACCGGCACAGCCAGTCCCAATGAAGCTCTGAACAGCGGCGATCTCGATGCCAACTCGTTCCAGCACATTCCCTTTCTGAACGACCAGATCAGGCAGCGAGGCTATAAGCTTGTTTCCGTCGGCGATACCTTATTCGCCCCGATCGCCTATTATTCGCGCAAGCACAAGTCACTGGAAAATTTACCCGAAGGGGCCAAGATCGGTATCCCGAATGACCCGAGCAACCAGACACGGGCGCTGGTCATTCTTCGTGACCACGGCTTGATAAAACTGCGTGACGGATTTGATCCCTACAAGGATGTCGCTGCACTCTCTGACGTGACGTCCAATCCGAAAAATCTGAAATTTGTCGAAAGTACTTCCGTCGTGCTCGCCCGCGCGCTTGAGGATGTCGATGCCGCCGCCATCATCACCAGTTTCGCATCTGAAGCAGGATTGCTTGCGGCACGCGATGGCATCGCGCTCGAACAGCGGGAAAACAACCCTTATGTGAACATCATCGTGGTTCGCGAGCAGGACAGGGATGCGCCCTGGATACCGGCACTGGTCAAAGCCTACCAGTCCGACGAGGTGCGTCAGTTCATCATCAACGAATTCAAAGGCTCGATCATTCCTGCATTCTGATCGCTTTCTTTATTCTTTCGGGAGAAACTAGCTATGAAAAATCAACTTATTTCACGTTTCGCCGGCGCCCTGTTCGCTGTTGCATTCATCGGTGGCATTGCTCATGCAGCAGGGCAAAAGCCTCTTAAAGTCGGTGTTCGCGGCGGTGTCGATGAGCAGATATGGGAAGTCGTTACCAAGGTTGCCAAAAAGAGCGGTATCGATGTCGAGCCAATCGTCATCACTGGCACCGCCAGTCCGAATGAAGCTTTGAACAGCGGTGATCTGGATGCGAATTCCTTCCAGCATACCCCATTCCTTCGCGACCAGATCAAACAGCGCGGATACAAACTTGTCTCCGTTGGCGACACCTATATTTCGCCTATCGCTTTTTACTCTCATAAGTACAAGGCACTGAAGGATCTGCCCGAGGGCGCGAAAGTGGGCATTCCGAACGACCCCAGCAACCAGACCCGCGCGCTGGTCGTGCTTCGGGATAACGGCCTCATCACCCTGCGTGACGGCTTCGATCCGTTTACCGGCACCGCGACATTGGCCGATGTGACGTCCAATCCGAAAAATCTGAAGTTCGTCGAGAGCACCTCGGTGGTGTTGGCGCGGGCGCTCGACGATGTTGATGCCGCTGCCATCATAAACAGCTTTGCTTCCGAAGCCGGGCTGATCGCAACCCGCGACGGCATTGCTATCGAGAAGAAGGAAAATAATCCTTACGTGAATATCATCGTGGTTCGCGAACAGGACAAGGCCGCTGCCTGGGTTCCTGAACTGGTCAAAGCTTACCACTCGGAGGAAGTGCGCCAGTTCATCGCCAAGCAGTTCCAGGGTTCGGTCCAGCCGGCATTTTGATCTTCTCGTGCTGTGGCGGTTATCCGTCACAGCTCTTGAGGCATTGCCTCGAAAAATTCATGCATCAGGTGTGAGCCATGTTCCAGTTCAAGATTGATCCTCTCCAAATTTCACCGGAAGAGCCCATACCGGTGTCCGGGCGCAACCGTGCTTCGGCTCATATCGTTTTTGACAATTTGCAGAAACAATATGCGGGAGGCGTTCAGGCATTGCGCGGCGTCTCGTTCGATATTGATCGCGGAGAAATTTTCGGGATCATCGGTCGCAGCGGTGCTGGAAAATCCACACTGCTTCGCTCTATCAATATGCTTGAACGTCCCAGCGACGGCAGGGTTGTCATCGACGGCATCGATGTCGGTCATCTTAATGAGGATGGCCTTGTGCGTCTGCGTCGGCGCATTGGGATGATCTTTCAACACTTCAACCTGCTTTCGGCCAAGACTGTTCGAGACAATGTCGGTCTGCCATTACGCGTGGCGGGTGTTCCGGCCTCAGTTGTTCGGGCAAGGGTCGATTTCCTGCTTGAACTGGTCGGCCTCACAGACAAGGCCGATGTTTATCCTGCAAAGCTTTCAGGTGGCCAGAAGCAGAGGGTGGGTATTGCCCGCGCTCTGGTGCACGATCCGGAAATTCTCCTGTGTGACGAGGCGACATCGGCGCTCGACCCCGAAACCACCCAGTCAATTCTGGATCTGTTGCGCGACATCAACAACAAGCTCGGCCTCACCGTGGTTCTCATCACCCATGACATGGCTGTCATCCGGGCGATCTGCGATCGGGTACTGGTTCTCGACAATGGCGAAATCGCCGAACAAGGCGATGTCTGGCATGTTTTCGGGAATCCGCGCGCCGACGCGACGCGTGCCTTGCTACGCCCCTTGCAAAACGATCTGCCGACCGATCTGGCAGAAAAGCTATTGCCGGAGCTGAACGGCCGCAAGGGGAATGCCATTCTGAGCCTGCGCTTCACGGGAGCATCTCATCCCGAAGGCGTCTCCCTGCAATCTCTGCTCGCACTGGCGCCGAACGCCAAGCTTCTGCATGGCGGCGTGGATCGTATTCAAGGGCACGCACAGGGCCAGATGCTGGTTGCCGTGCCTGTCGATTCCATACACGGCAATGTCTTCACCGCTGCATTTTCTTCCGATTTGATAAAGGTTCTAGGCTATGTCCCAGACGATGCTCGATAGGTATATCCAGGCTTTTCTGGAAACACTGCTGATGGTCAGCGTATCGGTGGCTATTGCTATCACGACAGGCCTCATCCTTGCGGTAACCCTGGTCATTACTGCACCGGGCGGTCTCTACCCCAAACCTCGCTTCAACAGGGTGCTCTCGGTTACAGTCAATACATTCCGGGCTATCCCGTTCATCATACTGCTTGTGGCAATGCTGCCACTGACACGTTTCCTGGTTGGAACGACTTTGGGGACATGGGCCGCTATCGTACCGTTAAGCGCGCATCTCATCCCGTTTTACGCCCGCATAGCACAGGTCAGCATCAATGAGGTCGATCCGGGTCTGGTTGAAGCTGCCCGGGCCATGGGATGCCGCCGTTGGCACATCGTGCGCCACGTTCTTCTGCCTGAAGCCCTTCCCGGTATTATCGGCGGCATGACCGTCTGCATCATCGCGATGATAGGCTCTTCGGCGATGGCTGGCGCGGTAGGCGCCGGTGGGCTCGGAGACCTCGCCATCCGCTATGGCTATGAACGCTACGAGACCCGCGTTCTGTTCGAAATCATCCTCATTCTGATCGCCATGGTCACTGTCGTTCAATTCTCCGGTGAATGGCTGTCCAGGCGGGTCGACCACAAGCGTTGAGAAAAACACATGTCGAACAATGAAAATCATGGCTTCGCCACGCGGGCCATTCATCTTGGTTATGACCCGTTGCAGGAGCAGGGAGCACTCAATCCGCCGCTCTATCTGACATCAACATACACCCAGGAAAGTATAGAGGCATTTGACGAGATAGGGGAGGGCACGCGCCAGGGCTATATCTACGGACGCTCCCGCAACCCGACGCAGGAATTGCTGGAGGAAAGGCTTGCTTCTCTCGAAGGCGCGGAGGCCGGGCTTGCGACGGCTTCCGGGATGGCGGCAATCTCCGCCACCTTGCAGACATTGCTGCGCACAGGAGATGAGGTCGTGGTCGACCAGATCATCTACGGAACGGCTTTCGCCTTGTTCAATGAAGGGCTTAGCCGCTTCGGCATCAAGGCGGTCTTTGCGGACTTTACCGATCAGGCCAGCGTCGCGGCAGCGATCAGCCCGAAGACCCGTATCTTGTATTTTGAGACGCCAGCAAATCCCAATCTGCGTATTGTCGATGTTTCGGCGATTACGAAGCTCGCACGTCAGAACAACCTGATCTCCATTGCGGACAACACATTCGCAACACCGGTTCTGCAGCGTCCAATCGAGCAGGGCGTCGATATTGTTCTACATTCTGCAACGAAATACCTCGGAGGTCACGGAGACCTGCTGGCCGGTGCGGTTGTGGGACGCAAGGAGCACATCGATGCCATCCGCAGGCAGGGGCTGCGCTATCTGACCGGAGCAACAATCTCACCTTTCACGGCATTTCTGGTTGTGCGCGGATTGAAGACTCTGGAGCTTCGAGTGGAACGGCACAGCTCAACTGCGCTGAAGATAGCGGAGTTTCTTGAGAAGCACCCGGCTGTTGCATACGTTTCCTATCCTGGCCTGCCTTCCTCTCCCTATAGGGATATTGCTGCCAGGCAGATGAGTGCGGGCGGAGGGCTCGTTGCCTTTGAATTGAAGGGTGGTCTGGCTGCCGGTCGCCGTTTTCTCAACCGTCTGCAGCTTGCCCGTGTTGCGGTCAGTCTTGGTGACCCTGAAACGCTGGTTCAGCATCCGGCAAGCATGACTCATTCCAGCTACAGCAGGGAAGATCGGGAACGGTTTGGTCTCTCGGAAGGGCTGTTACGTTTATCGGCCGGACTGGAGACGCCGGAAGATATTATTGCGGATTTGCAAAGGGCACTGGAGGCCTGAACGGGCTTTTCCGATCGGTGATCTTTTTGGAGAGATAACCCTCATGTCACAGGTTATAGAGAAGAAAACGGCGATATTTTCAGTGAGTGCGGCGGATTATCTCGACATTGAGCTTCCGTCACGTGTGAAGGAAAATCTGAGGATCACAGTCAGTGAAAGAGCGTTTGTTCCGCAAATCAATGATATTCAGGCGGATTGGGTCGCAAGCATAGCAGTTCCCGCTTTCAAGCTCATCGCACGTCGGCGGCAGAAATCTCCGGCACGCTCCTTCGCCTCCATCGGCACCGGCGTCGGGCTGGATGCTTTGGCGGCCATTGAGATATTAGGCACAACGGAGGTCGGGGTTACTGATCTTTACCCCGATGTCGTTGATGCCGCCGCAGGGAACATAGCCAGCAATACGCGTCCCGAACATGGCCTCAAGCTCTATGCGGGGCATGGTGATCTCCTCACTCCTTTAGCTGGCAGGGGCATTGGATTTGATGTGATTTATGAGAATTTGCCCAATCTTCCGTTGGCGGACGCGGCTGCCCTGGAAGTAGAGCGCACCAGCGCCGGCTATGTACCTCCACGTCTCGAAAACGTACCACAATTCGCCAATGATTGGATGCTGGTGCTGCACTACCTGGCATTACGCCAGGCGCGAGATTTCCTGAACCCGGGCGGGATGGTGATCTCTACTCTCGGCGGCCGCGTTCCCTTGGGGATTCTCGCTGATCTTGCGAGTTCAGCAGGGCTGAAGCCCAGCTTCCTGACATACACCTGGAAAGTGCAGGGTGAAGCGGAGGACATCGTTGGTTCCTATGCCGAGTGGCAACGTCAGGGACTGGGGCCTTTTCATTTCTATCGGGCCGAGGCTCTGGAAGAAGCATTTGCTTCCATTGATCTGGAGGAATCCGGATTGCGGGCGCTCGAGATCGAAAAGCAGATTGCTCCGTTGCGCCTTGATGCCATTGCAGCGTGGGATGCCTTGCAGCACGGCGAACGGATTGGGCATACGGTTGCTGTTTTGAAATCGGAGCTCGATTGAACCATGTCGTCACAATCTGTGAATGAATGGCGCATTTTACGCGATGCGCTGGTTTCCAGCTTCGCTTCAAACGGTTCCGAGTCTTCAGATGTTGCCGCTGAAATCGCACTCGTCACCCGCTATCTCGAACCAACATTACAAGTACCGCCGATCATTCCAGTGTCTAGTGGACATGGTGTTACCCGATACCTGGATGAGGTCCTGGCTTCGACCGAGACGTTTGCGCCTGCCTTTGCCAAAGCCCTGAAGCCTGTTGCAGCCGCTTTGCCCTGGCGTTACGGCTATCTGCCCCGCGATGATGCACCGGGACTGGAAAGCGAAATGGCCTGGGCGGAATTGATCGGGCCGGTCGCACCGTGGCGCAGCGACGATGTCTGTCTTGGCCTGACCCTCATTGGTCGCAACAGTTTTTATCCGGCGCATCGCCATCCTGCGGTCGAACTCTATACTGTGGTTTCGGGCACGGCAGAATGGAGCCTTGGCAATAATGCCGCCTGGCGGCCGCCTGGATCCCGTATTCTCCATCTGAGTGAAGCGGTGCATGCCATGCGCACCGGTGATGAACCGTTGCTGGCCATCTATTCATGGACCGGCGACGTCATCTCGCCCTCTCGCTATATATCGGAGGCGGCGGGGGGAGCTCCGGTATTTCACTCCCCCGAGGAGAGCCTGCTTGGCAACAGTTCACCGGTCCTTTCCAGCACCGGATAGGCAGCAGCAGCTACAATCTGGCTATTGACGAGTTTGATATCCCGCAGAATGTCGAGATGGATTGAACTCGTTTGTGCGGTATCGAGACGCCCGGATCTCAATCTTTCGAAATGCGAAGAGGTTGCCTGTAACTCCGCTTCTCTGAAGGCTACTTTCTCGTCGGCCAGCAAACGGGCTGTTCGAACATCTTCCGTCATGAACAGCGATGCGGCTGTCCTGAGATTGACGCTCAGGCGATCCATCATCTTGATGAGTTCCGCCTGTCCTTCCTTGGAGAAGACCAGACCGCGCTTCAGACGTTTGGCGGCATGGGGCAGCAGATTACGCTCGACCACGTCGCCAGCCTGTTCAAGGTGCATGGCGAAGCTCAAAATTTCATTGAGGCGTCGCTGATCACTTTCACTGAGCTCATCCGGGTCAAGGGATGTCAGGTAAGATTTGATGGCATTATTCAGGTGGTCGAGAATGTCGTCCAGTCGGCGTGTCTCTATGATCTGTTTCCGGTCGCCTTTTTCGAGCGCGTTGCGTGCACCCATAAGCATTTCGCCCAGAACATCGGCAAGACGAAGCGCCTCTCGAGCGGCAGCGCCAAGGGCAACAATCGGAATCTCCTTGGCCGACGGATCAAGGTAGAGCGGCTGCGACGGGTCTTTAGGGTCGATCCGGCGTGGAAGCATATGCCGGAGCAATGAAGCATAAGGCTTGAGAAGCGGAAAGAACACAGCCGCAAGCAACAGATTGAACAGGGTATGGAAGTCCGCGACTGCACGCGCATGATCTGGTTCTATCTGCACCATGAATCTGGTGATCGGCTCAAGCACCGTGAGAGCCAGAAAAACACCGGTAACGCGCGTCAGGAGATTGCCGATAGGTAGGCGTTTCGCGGCAGGATCGTCGCCGGCAGGGCCTTCTATCAGTGGATTTATCGCTGTTCCGAGATTGGCGCCGAGCACCAGAGCGAAGGCTGCGAAGGGCGGGATGACCCCCTTGGTAACAAGCGACATCACCAGAAGCACCACTGCGACGCTGGAATGCGAGGCCCAGGTGATCATTGCGGCGAGGACTACGGCAACGATCGGCGTGTGAGAGATGGCATTAAGCACCAGGTGCAACCCCGGAGCATTTTCATAACCTGCCATCAGATTGAGCAATTGATGCAGGGCGAGCAGCATTAACCCGAGACCAATCAGCACCCGCCCGAGGTCGTGAACCAGTGTGCTCGCATCTCGCCGGAACATGAGCACGCCGATCAGGATGAGTGCGGGTGAAATGATGGCGATATCAAATGAGAGAACCTGGACAATGAGCGTCGTCCCGACATTGGCGCCTAGCATGACTGCAAGCGCCGGTACGAGATCAACCAGACCGCCCGCGGCAAACCCTGCTGTCATCAGCCCCGTTGCGGTGCTGCTCTGAAGGATTGCGGTGACGCCGATGCCAGCCAGAAAGGCCCGAAAACGGTTGCGAAGCGCACGCCCCAGAATTGAACGCAATTTATGCCCGAAAGCACGCTGGATGCCGGTTTGCACCATATGGGTGCCCCAGAGCAGAAGCGCGATATATCCGGCCAGATTGATTAATGTAAGAACAAAATTCATGACAATCCGGCCTTAGCAGGGATTTCGGCGAGAATTATGGCCCAGGTTTTTCATGGGGTCTGATGATATCAGATATTGCCTGAACAACCCTGTACTGGTTCTCGTAAAAATATTGCCCGCGTCCTGGCAATCAAGATCGCAGGATCACAAGGTAGGGGGTGGTTGAGAGAATTTTATTGTGGCTCTGCCGGACCCTGTCCGTTACGCCGGATTTTCCGCTTCCGGGCCTCCGTGCCGTCCTATGAGGTCCGACACCCAGCGGCTTGATGGATGCTGCTCACAGAATGTCAGGATGGTAAGGGTTATCGGGACGCCGATGAAAGCCCCGAATATACCGAGCACATAGGCCCAGAAAAACACCGAGAACAACACGATGAAGGGAGACATTGAAAGCGCGGACCCGGAAACGCGCGGCTCGATGTAACTACCGACGATAAACTGGATCACGTTGAGGCAGACGAAGACGCCGAGAGCCGTCTCCCACGAGATGAACTGGACAAGCGCGAACAGGGTAGGGAACACCGTGGCAATGAGCGGCCCGATGAAGGGGATGTAATTCAAAGCAAAGGCAATGACGCCCCATTCCGCGGCGAATTCAAGCCCCACCGCCGTTGCAAGCGCCCAGACGAGAAGGCCTGTCGTGATGCTCATCATGGTCCTGACAAGCATGTATTTACGGAGTTTGGTTGCGATGGCCTTGCTTCCGCTCAGGAGAACTCTTGCGACCTCACGGTTTTTCAAACCGGCAACCTTATGGCGCATATCATCCACCTCAAGCAGTCCGAGGATTGTGTAGACGATGGCGATCAGCCAGAAACTCAATGTTGTATTGAGACGAGCGCTGACCTGCTGCACCGCGCGAACGAGCCACGACACGTTGAAATGCTCGCTCCACAGGCCGACGACAGAAACTCCATGGCTTTCGAGCCATAGGATCATCTGGTCGTAAAACGCCTGATAACGCGAGGCATCGGAAATAAGCGCCCGTGCTATCCGCCCGAACCCCCAGATAACCAGCCAGACAAATACGGATACGACCGCCACGGTCATGAGGATACTGACAAGAACCGCAATCAGCTTCGGCACCCGCTTTCCAAGCTTGGTCTGCAGCGGCCCGACGATTGCAATAATGAGAAGAGCGAGCGCAAACGGAGCAAAGATGCTGCTGGCGATATAAAGTGCCGAGCAAACCACCACCGCGGCGATCAGGCCGACCATGACTTTCAATCCCCGATCGCCTGTCATTGCAAAACTACCCCTAAAACTCGCCGCCATTCCGAGGCAAGGCCTCCGCCGGCCAACATAATTAAACAGCTCGCTTCCGCAAGTGGCAGTTCACGAACCACCAATAGCTACCGCGTATTGAAACAAAATAACAGGGAAAGACGTGTATTAATTTTTAAAAACGGGTTTGTGTATGCAATGTCAAAAATTATTCTGATTCAATAACAATTCCCTCAGCCGTTCGCAAAGAAGGTCCGATGTAGAGATTGGCTAAGAGGTGGCCTTGAGCCATGAATATGTTTATCCAAAATATAAAGGTTATCAGCCGCCAACGTAGAATTGTCTACTGGGGCGTCATCTGAAATGACAATTGATATATTTACGTTTTTCGCCGTTTTCTTAGTCGGAAAAGCGGCCCATTCTATGACTGCCATCAATATTTTTTCAAAAGAATAGCCTGAGCATTGGTTCTAGTGACCAGTTTCCACGCCGTTACGCAAGCTGCCAGTTTCTTGTTAGAAAGGGGGTATTACAGTATTCTGGAAGTATGGCGGGCGGAGAATAGTGAAGGAGAGAACTATGTTTACGCTATTGCCTTCCAAAATGGCAGGTTAGGAAAATCGGGAACTTGTTAATTCATCAGCGCATGCTATGCTTAACGAATGAGCGTGACTAAATCTCTCCATACTCTGAATGCGCGCGATAACATAATGCTCGAGGTGACCCGCGAACTATTTAACGCACCGCCCGGGCGGATGCACAAAGAGATTCAAGCGCTGCGACATTCAGTCGAAGAGGTGCTCGCCCGCAAAGGAATAAGCTACGGCAAACTCAAGACCGCTTTGGTCCCAGATATAAAACGACGCGAGATCGCACTGGTATTTGACCGCAAAGCCATTTCAAGCGACTGGTACGGCTACGACATATTCAAACGGCTGATCCCGCTCTTTGATCGCAAAAGCAATCACAGCGTTCTTGCTGGCGATTATCTTGGTAAAAATGAGAATCAGTCGATGCTGTTCACGGCCATGAATAAAGTCATCACGTTGCGACGCGATGTCGACTTCGAACATAGTACGCAATTTTTCATCGTCTATATCAACAATTTGACCGACATGATGGTTCGTCGTTTCGATGAGGGGCTGGCGGGTTACAAAGCCTATGTCGGCTACGCCGACACGACATACTCATCAATCTTCAAGTTCTTGATCTCAACCATGCTTGTGAACGTGTGTGAAACATAAGAACATCATCATTCAGGGCCACGAAGATGATTGGGATCTAGACGAGGATATCAATATGTCTGGCTACCCGTTCGAAGAAAATAGCTATGTCTGCCGCAGCGTTCCTTCATATCTTGAAGGAGCGCTTCTCTCGTACAAGATCGAACGACCAGTGATTGAGGGGTTCGAGGAAGACCTTGAATTTTCCCTAAATGCTATTAGCACATCGCCGCTTTCATTCACGGACTTCGAAGTGCTGGTTGAAGAGGCAAAACTCGCATACTTGAAGAGAGAGAAGGCGAGTTCGATGGCGCGCGCCGGACTTGATAATGTGAGTAACGTCGGGCTCGCCGCTAGCATCAGGGGAAAATTGCTGGATAGCTACATTTACAACATGGCATTCGACGTTGAGCACAATATCCAGAAATTCAACATAATCATTGAGTTGCCATCTGTCGATGAAGCAAGGCCCGTGAGGCTCTTGGCTGCACTAGAATATCAGGCGGTGAACAAGGTCTTGCGGCTTCTCACCTTGTATTAGCAGATACACAGAAGCACTTTCGCACTGTTCGCAAGAATGTGCGTGTTGGTACCAGCACTGGCAAGGGAAAACCCTCTGCGTTACAAGCCGCGAGGCGAGGAGTAGTTGGTGCCCGCTCTTAGATTGTTGAGAGAACGGCAGCTTACTACTATTGCTGGCACCAAGCGGCCAGTCCGCATCCTGCCCCGTTTCAGATATAAACGCATGGGCCGATAGGGTGATCGGCAACTCGCTGACCCACGTGGTGTTATGATGCAATCAGCGGGAATATCAAACTATGGCGGAAAATCAGCAGAAGCATGGCGGAGACGGAGGGATTCGAACCCTCGATACGGGTTTAAGCCCGTATAACGGTTTAGCAAACCGCCGCCTTCAGCCGCTCGGCCACGTCTCCATTGAAGCAATCCATAGGGTTTAAGCGTTCTGCGGTCAATGGCGTTCAAGCATGGCTGTGAACAAAATTGTCAGTTCCTTAGTCGTGGATGGAAAACCTCATCAGGGAATCCATGAAAAAACAGGCGGACCCTGAATTCTTCGCCATGGGACATTGACAGTCCGTCTATTTATTGCAAATAATTCGCAATAGCGTAAAGCGGCGTTAGCTGTGGAACTGCCTTCAGCTTCGCACAGTGCGGCGTAAGGAAATTTATATCGTTGTGTGATTCATAAAAATCGCAGGACGATATAAGGCGCGAAGATGAAGGGCGTCGGCAATGGATTATGAGAAGCAGCCGGAGGCTGGATGGCGGCAGGCGCGGGGAACGGCGCCACTTTCTGATGTCTTCGCTTCGGTACCTGTCGCCGCAAATGCTTCAAAACTTCGCAAGCTGTTTGCCTTTTTCGGCCCTGGTTACCTCGTCGCCGTGGGTTACATGGACCCAGGCAACTGGGCGACTTCCATCGCAGGTGGCTCCAAATACGGTTATGCGCTGCTGTCGGTGGTGGTTGTTTCCAGCATCATGGCGATGGTGTTGCAGGCCTTGTGCGCCAGGCTGGCGATTGCCACGGGCCGCGATCTGGCGCAGGCCTGTCGAGATGCTTATCCACGGCCTGTTGCACTGGGTCTTTGGGTTCTGGCCGAGCTCGCAATTTGTGCCACCGACCTTGCGGAAGTGATTGGTACCGCCATCGGCCTCAATCTGCTGTTTGGAATACCGCTGGCATGGGGTGTCGCGGTTACTGCGCTGGATGTTTTCCTTATTCTTTATCTGCAACGTCTGGGGTTTCGATATCTCGAAGCCTTCATCATCACGTTGTTAGGGATCATTGCCGTTTGTTTCGGGGCGCAGATCATCATGGCCTCGCCGCAATGGGGGGAGGTGGCCGCCGGGTTGGTTCCACGCACTGAGATCGTCTCGGACCCGGGCATGCTCTATCTTGCGCTTGGCATTCTTGGCGCGACGGTGATGCCGCATAATCTTTACCTGCATTCTGCCATCGTCCACACCCGCACCATCGGACAATCGGCGCCGGAAAAGCGCAGGGCTCTTGGTTATATTACAATAGATTCCTGCTTGGCTCTGACATTGGCTTTCTTTGTCAATGCAGCAATTCTGGTTCTAGCCGCCGCGACATTTCATACCCGGGGCCATCATGATGTTGCCGAACTCGGCGATGCACATGCCATGTTGTTGCCGCTGCTGGGGAGCGTCTGGGCGCCTTCGTTGTTCGGCATTGCGCTTTTGTGCTGTGGCCTGAATTCCACTGTTACCGCGACCCTGGCTGGCCAGTCGGTGATGGAAGGGTTCTTGCGCTTTCGCATGAAACCGTGGATGCGAAGGCTCATTACCCGGTTTATCGCGATTATTCCTGCTGCCGCGGTCACTGTTTTTTACGGCGAGGCTTATGCCGGGCAGTTACTGATCATGTCACAGGTCGTGTTGAGCTTGCAGTTGCCGTTTGCCGTTGTGCCCCTTGTCTGGATGACGACCGACAGGACGAAGATGGGGGAACTGGTTTCTCCGCTCTGGCTCAGCGCGGTCGCTGTTTTTCTTGCGATATTGATCATTGGTCTTAACATGAAGCTGTTGTTCGACATCCTCGCCGGATGACAAGCCGATGCATCGGGCGGATATCATTCGCCTTTCTCGGCAATCGCCTTGAGCGCCGACCAGTTGCTGACCGCAATTTTTCTTCGTCTGCTCTTTACAATGCCTTGTTCTTCCCAGGCGCTGAGGAGGCGGCTGACAGTATGCAGGGTTGTGCCTGTCATTTCCGCAACATCCTGCCTGCTGAGCGGGAAGCTGATCTCTGTGCCGAGAGCACTCTCTCGGCCGGTCTTCTGCACAAGGTCGAGCAAAACATGGGCGATGCGCCGGTCCGCCGTCTGGGTTGCCAGCCCTACTACCTTACCATGAGCTTCCTGCAACCGGCGGCCTACGGCATGCATGGCGTTGGTAACAAATGCCGGATATTGCTCTGTCAGATTCGGCCAGGATGAACTCGGCCATACCAGGGCGATGCTGTCGACAACGGCGGTTGAAGTCGCTGGATATGTGGCCCGGCCCATAGCCTGCGCTATGCCGAAAAGATCGCCGGGATTGACGTAGCGGACAACGACCTGGCGGCCATCCGGCGTCATTTTTGCTACGCGCAGATGCCCGTGCAGCAGAAAGAAAAAGGAATGCGCTGCGGAGTCCTGTTCAAATACGTTTTGATTGGCAGGGTAGCGGATTGATCTCGCACCTTTCAGCACGCTCTTCATCTGCTCCGTGGAGAAGTCCTTGAATAGCGCAAACCCTGCAATCAACGAGTGGTCGATACCGCTCATGCGTTCTCTCCCCAGCCTTGATAGTCTTTTCTATTTTTCGGGCTTCCGGTTCAACATGCCAGAAATTTGCGGCAGCACAAGCTGAAGATAACAGGCCTGCGCTATGACTGGTATGAAGCCGAAATGGCCCGGTAATTGCTATCGCATGCCTGAATGTTCTTTTCAAACTGGAGTTGAGGATGAGTGCCACGCCTGAAACGCGAGGTAATGCGAGGCGTCACAGCCGAGCTCCGGCATTATTCAGCTATGGTTTCCGCCCGTTCTTTTTCTTCGGTTCGATTTATGCCGGGTTGGTCATCCTGGTGTGGATACCGGCTTTTTATGGTTACATTGAACTAAACTCGGTTCTGTCACCGCTTGATTGGCATATTCATGAACTGCTTTATGGATATCTGGCTGCGGCAGTCGCAGGGTTTCTTCTTACGGCGGTTCCCAACTGGACAGGGCGATTGCCTTTACGTGGTTGGCCGCTGTTCGGATTGACGGCTCTGTGGGTTGCCGGACGATTGGCGATAACGTGGTCTCAACTCCTTGGCCTACCCGCTGCCGCTTTGATCGATTTATCATTTCTGCTCGTTCTTGCTGCTGTCATTGCCCGTGAAATCGTTGCAGGCAGAAACTTTCGCAACCTCAGGGTGCTCGTTATCGTCATGCTGTTCGCATCCGGAAACGGCATTTTTCTTTTTGAGGTTTCTCGGCAGGGAGCGGCGGATTACGGAATACGAATCGGGGTAGCCGCCGTTTTGATTCTGGTGACCCTGATAGGCGGGCGCATCATTCCAAGTTTTACCCGTAACTGGCTGGCACGGCAGAAGTCTGGGCGAATGCCGGAGCCGTTCGGACGCTTCGACGCGATCGTGATCTTGTTGTCAGGGCTGGCCCTGATCTCATGGATAGCGCTTCCGATGCATAGCGTAACGTCATTGCTGTTCCTTCTGGCCGGAATCCTGCAAACTCTGCGAATCGCACGCTGGGCGGGAGACAGAACGATTCGGGATCGGCTGGTCTTCATATTACATGTCGGCTATGTTTTCGTTCCTGTCGGTTTTCTGCTGAACGGATTGGCTGGCTTCGGATTTGTTTCGATAAGTGTCGGTGTTCATGCCTGGACGGCAGGCGCTTTTGCCATCATGACGCTGGCTGTGATGTCCCGTGCGAGTCTTGGACATTCCGGAAGACCGTTGCAGGCATCTGTCTTGACGCAAGTTATCTATGGATTTGCCTTTACCGCTGCTGTCGCCCGTATCGGTTACGGATTGTTTGACAGCGAATTGCTGTTGTTCGCGGCTGCCGGTCTTTGGGTACTGGCTTTCTGGGGCTTCTCCGCACTCTACAGTAAAGTTTTCTGGCTTGCGAGATTGTAGTTTTTACATGCTTGACAGATTAGTCGTTATTTCCATTCGAATATAGCGATATAGTGTTTCCATATAATTAGGAAATAGAAATAATTTTTTATATAAAACATCTGGATATTTGTTCCAGGACAAATATGTCGGTAAAAAACCCTCCAAATGAGCTTGTATTTGACTTATGTCATGGCTCTGATGCTTTCCTTCTTGTAGCAGTTAAAAACAACAAGAAGGGTCGTCATGGCGCTCAGAGTTCCGGGGGAGGTTTCCCGAAGACAGTTATTTGGGAGGTTTCGTGAGAGCGAGCCTCAGTTCCGCCCTCCATGGGCGAGGAACGCGGCAGCTTTCATAGGGAACTGCACCCGCTGTCATGCCTGTATCGATGCGTGCCCCGAGAAAATTATAGTTTCCGGAAGCGGACATTTTCCAGTTATGAAGTTCGGACAAGGGCACTGCACATTTTGTGGTGCATGCGCTGAAGCTTGTGCCGAAAATTGCTTTTCGACGGAACGCACGCCGAGCAATGGCTGGGGGCTGACTGCTGCGGTGTCTTCGCATTGCATTGAAACAAAAGGCATTTCATGCCGCCTCTGCGAGGAGGTATGCGATGTGGCGGCTATCCGTTTCCATCCAAGAGCAGGCGGCGGAGCAACCATTCATTTCAGCGAGCGATGCACAGGGTGCGGGGCGTGTCTGCCTCATTGTCCGGTCTCAGCTCTTTCCATGACATCAGCGGAGGTTCACGCATGAATATCTGTGGCGTTCTCATTCATGCCAATCCTCAGAAGTTCGATGGCGTGGTTGCATCATTGCGGGAGCTTCGCGGCGTCGAAATTCATATGAGCGTTGAGGATAGCGCTCGTGTGGTGGTGACGATCGAGGATACGCCCCAGGTGGCGGCAATCGACTCTTTGACTGCCATTCACAAACTCGAAGGCGTCGTTTCAGCGGCGCTCATCTATCACAACTTTGAACCGGCCGAAACGGCCGCAGTCCATAATTGAGGATCGCTCCATGACGGACAGCACCAACGCCATCAATCGTCGCGACGTGATCAAGGCGAGCGCCATCGCTGCAACGGCTGCTGCGGCAGGCGTATCAGTTCCTGCCAATGCTCAACTGGCTGCCGCCAGCAAAACCGACGGTATCCGCTGGGACAAAGGAGTCTGCCGATTTTGCGGTACGGGTTGCGGCGTGCTCGTTGGAACCAAGGCGGGTCGTGTCGTCGCGACGCAGGGAGACCCGGACGCTCCGGTGAATCGTGGCCTCAACTGCATCAAGGGCTATTTCCTCTCCAAAATCATGTATGGAGAAGACCGCCTGAAGCAGCCGCTGCTGCGGATGAAGAACGGCAAGTTCGACAAGGACGGCGACTTCACTCCGATCACCTGGGAACAGGCGTTCGATATCATGGAGGAGAAGTGGAAGGCTGCCCTCAAGAAAGGCGGGCCAGATGCAATCGGCATGTTCGGCTCCGGCCAGTGGACGATCTGGGAAGGTTATGCTGCTTCAAAGCTTTACAAGGCAGGCTTCCGTTCCAACAATCTCGATCCGAATGCGCGTCACTGCATGGCCTCAGCCGTTGTCGGCTTCATGCGCACCTTCGGCATCGATGAGCCTATGGGTTGCTATGATGACATCGAACACGCTGATGCATTTGTGCTCTGGGGCTCCAACATGGCCGAGATGCACCCGATTTTATGGTCGCGTCTCACTGATCGCCGCCTGACCCATCCCGGCTGTGAGGTCCATATTCTCTCGACGTTTGAGCATCGTTCTTACGAACTGGCCGATAACGGCATGATTTTCCAGCCGCAGACCGATTTGGCCATCCTGAATTATATCGCCAACCACATCATCAAGAGCGGTGCTGTTAACAAGGAATTCGTTGAAAAGCACACGCAGTTCATGCGGACGCTTGACGATATCGGCTATGGCCTGCGTCCACAGCATCCGCTTGAGGAAAAAGCGCAGAACGCCTCGCACAAGGCCGATCCCAACAAGATGGATCCGATCACGTTTGAGGAATATGCCAAGCTCGTTGAGCCTTACACGCTGGAATACACTGCGAAACTGTCCGGCGTCGAGCCGCAGAAGCTGCAGCGGATGGCAGAGCTTTATGCCGATCCGAAGAAAAAGGTCGTTTCCTACTGGACGATGGGTTTCAACCAGCACACGCGCGGTACCTGGGCGAACAACCTTATTTATAATGTGCACCTGCTGGTGGGCAAGATTTCCGAGCCGGGCAACGGACCATTCTCATTGACAGGGCAGCCGTCTGCCTGCGGCACGGCACGCGAGGTCGGAACCTTCGCCCATCGTCTGCCCGCGGATATGGTGGTCACCAATCCGAAGCATCGCGAAATGGCTGAGAAACTCTGGCAATTGCCGGAGGGGACGATCAACCCGAAGGTCGGCTATCACGCCGTTCTTCAAAATCGCATGCTGAAGGATGGCAAGCTGCTGGCATATTGGGTGCAGTGCACCAACAACATGCAGACAGCCCCCAATATGAACGAGGAAGGCTACCCGGGATATCGCAATCCGGCGGCATTTATCGTGGTCTCCGATCCGTATCCGACAGTCACCGGCATGGCGGCCGACCTTATCCTGCCGACAGCGATGTGGGCCGAGAAGGAAGGCGCTTATGGCAATGCCGAGCGGCGCACGCAGTTCTGGCGTCAACAGGTCGAGCCTTATGGAGAGGCGCAGTCGGATTACTGGCAGGTTGTCGAGTTCTCCAAGCGCTTCAAGGTCGAGGACGTTTGGCCGGAAGAGCTGATCGCCAAGAAACCCGAATACCGTGGCAAGACGCTGTATGACATTCTCTATGCCAATGGCGTGGTCAATAAGTATCCCTTGAGCGAGACTGCAGAAGGGTTTGACAACACCGAGAGCAAGCATTTCGGATATTACATCCAGAAAGGCCTGTTCGAAGAATACGCCCAGTTCGGACGCGGGCATGCGCACGATCTGGCACCCTTTGAGACCTATCACAAGACACGTGGCCAGCGGTGGCCGGTGATCGATAACAAGGAAACGCTGTGGCGCTTCCGAGAGGGTTATGATTCTTACGTGAAACCGGGAGAAGGCGTGTCGTTCTACGGAACGCCCAACAAGAAAGCCCGGATCATCTTCTGCCCCTATGAGCCGGCGGCGGAGAGCCCGGATAAGGAATATGATCTGTGGTTCTGCACTGGTCGGGTGCTTGAACATTGGCACTCCGGCTCAATGACGCAACGCGTGCCCGAACTGCATCGCTCCGTTCCCAATGCGCTCGTTTATATGCATCCGGACGATGCCGAGAAACGCGGCTTGCGTCGCGGCCAGACTGTCAAGGTCGCCAGTCGCCGGGGCGAGGTGGTTACGCGGGTTGAAACCCGTGGCCGCAACAAGCCGCCAAAGGGCTTGGTCTATATGCCGTTTTTCGATGAGACACAGCTGGTCAACAAGCTCACCCTTGATGCGACCTGTCCGCTCTCGAAGGAGACGGATTACAAGAAGTGCGCCGTGAAAATTTCTCCGGTCTGATGATGCGCAGCTAACCCCAGCAGGCGGATCAATGATCCGTCTGCATTGCAAGTCTGGGTTCCATGGCTAAGAAAACCAACAAAAAGGGAGGTTTCGACCCATCGCGACGCAAGGCGTTACGCGACGTGGCGAAATATGCTTCCGGCGCGGCGGCGGCTGGCGTGGTGCTTGGCGGTTTTTCCTTGCAGGCGAGGAACCTTCCGGCCACAACGCTTCGTCCCCCGGGGGCTCTTCCGGAGAAGGAGTTTCTCGCTTCCTGCGTGCGCTGCGGTTTGTGCGTTCGTGATTGCCCGCAATTCATTGAATACGACGGCAAGACATTGAAACTGGCCGAGTTTGGCGATGGTCCGGCGATGGGAACGCCTTATTTCGTGGCGCGAGATGTGCCGTGCGAGATGTGCGAGAACATTCCTTGCGTCGCAGCCTGTCCGACGGGTTCGCTCTCCAAGAGCCTGGTGGATATCGAGAAAGCCCGTATGGGCGTTGCTTCGATTACCAACCGTGAAACGTGTCTCAACCTTCTCGGGATGCGGTGTGATGTCTGCTATCGGGTGTGCCCGTTGATCGACAAGGCGATAACCCTTGAGATGACGCACAACACCAGAACCACAAAGCACGCGATCTTTGAACCGGTGGTTCATTCAGATTTCTGTACCGGTTGTGGCAAATGCGAGAAAGCCTGCGTCCTGCCTGAGGCAGCTATCAAGGTGCTGCCGCTCGCTCTGGCGAACGGTGCGCTTGGAGCTCATTACCGGCTGGGATGGGAAGAGAAGAGCAAGGCTGGAGAAGCACTGGTTCCAGGCATCACCAAACCCGATATTCGCATGCCGGAGGTGCCAAAATGAGCGCCAATGAATACCCCGGCATGGAAGCCAGGCAAATCAAGGGTTGGTTCCTTGCCAGCAAATGGCTGTTCGCGCGGCGTCTTGTGCAGGCTTCCTTTTTTCTGCTGTTCGCTTCCGGTGCATGGTTTGGAATCTGGATTACCAAAGGGACGCTTGCATCCAGCCTGACGCTGAATGTTCTGCCGCTGACGGATCCTCTTATCGCATTGCAGAGCTTGCTGGCCGGACACGTTCCGGAAACCACGGCTTTGATCGGTGCAGCTATCGTTCTGGCAAGCTATCTGGTTCTCGGGGGGCGCCTGTTCTGCTCCTGGGTGTGCCCGATTAATCCGATCACGGATACTGCAAGCTGGTTGAGGCGCAAGCTCGGCATTGAAAAAGGCTGGACGGTTCGGCCAAAAGCCCGGCTCTATATCCTTGCTGCGATCCTGGTTTCCTCAGCAGCTACCGGAGCTATCGCCTGGGAGCTGGTCAACCCCATCACGACCCTGCATCGCGGATTGCTGTTTGGTTTGTCCTGGGGGATGCTGTCGGTCGCTGTTATTTTTCTGTTCGACCTGTTCGTCGCCAAGAACGGGTGGTGCGGCCATCTCTGCCCGGTTGGCGCTTTCTATGGGCTCTGCAATTCCACTGCTCTTCTTCGTGTTTCCGCATATCGCCGCGACGCATGCGATGACTGCATGGATTGCTATGCCGTTTGTCCCGAGATGCACGTTATTTCTCCGGCACTGAAAGGTGCCCGTAACGGGGCGAGCCCTCTGATCCTGAATCGCGATTGTACGTCCTGCGGGCGCTGCATCGATATCTGCCCGGAAATGGTTTTCCGGTTCACCCATCGTTTAGACAGCCGGCTTGAACCGGCTCCCGCTGAAGTCGCCGTCGAAGCGGCGAGCGGGAATGAAATGCCTGAGTCCCGATAGGAGAGAGACATGCTGAGACCAAGCATAAGAATAGGCCGGCTGATAACCGTTTCGCTCGCAGCGGGGCTTTTGTTGTCAGCGGCAGGCATCGCCCAGGAACTGTCTGGAGGTGTTAAAAGCCTCGGCGGGGAGTTGACCTTTGAACAGCTCAATACGGCTCCAAGCCTTGAAAAGATGTCGGTGCCGGCTGGTGGTTTTCCGAGGGCTTATCGCCAGCAGCCGCCTTTGATACCTCATAAGGTCGATGGTTATCAGGTAACGACGACCAACAATGCATGCATGACCTGTCACGACTGGCCGGGAAATATCGAGTACAAGGCACCGAAGGTTTCGGAAACCCATTATGTCGACCGGCAAAATGTCCGTCTCGATAAGATTTCCGGCACACGATATTTCTGCCAGCAGTGCCACGTGCCGCAGGTCGATGCCAAGCCTCTCGTCAAGAACATTTTCGAAGACGCCACGCAGGTGAAGTGACGATGGTTGAACACGCCTTTATCGCTATCACAGCCGCTGTCATTCACAGGGGACAGACATGACGACAGAAAAAGACATGGCGACCCAGAACGAGGGCAAGAAGCGGAATGTTCTCATGCGTCTCTGGACCTGGTTCTGGCGGCCCGCTCCGACTATCGCCCTTGGAACCCTGCTTTCCGTCGGCATTCTCACCGGTATCGCCTTCTGGGGTTCGTTCAACTGGGCGATGGAGGCCACGAACACGGAAGCATTTTGCGTGACATGCCATGAGATGCGGGAGAACGTATATCAGGAGCTGAAGCAAACGGTTCACTATACCAACCGTTCGGGAGTGAGGGCGACCTGTCCGGATTGCCATGTCCCGCGTGAATGGCACTACAAGATCGTGCGCAAGATACAGGCCTCCAACGAGGTATTGCACAAGGTTCTGGGCACGATTGATACTCGCGAGAAGTTTGAAGGTAAACGTCTGGAATTGGCGACGAATGTCTGGAAAACCATGAAACAGACAGATAGCCGCGAATGCAGGAACTGCCATCTTTACAAGCAGATGGACTACATGGTTCAGGAACCGCGTTCAGCGCGTCTGCATCAGGAAGGGCTGGAGGAAGGCAAGACATGTATCGATTGTCATCGCGGCATAGCGCACAGTCTTCCTGCCAATGCCGATGAGGCATACCAGAAACTGCTTGGTGAGATTTCGCCAAAGAAATAGACATGTAACGCTCTTTTGGGGATGATCGGACCTCGACTGATTATTCTCGGTTTGATGTGAGTTCCTTTTTCGGCCAGTATGGCATCAGCACTTGTGATAAATATGAAAGCCGCCAATTGTAGAATTGGTGGCTTTTTTTAATTGTAAATAATTTAATATTTCAATATTTCAGAAATAAGCTTGTATTTCTATGTAATGTCTTTCTTTTTAGAATGAACTCAAACTATAATTCTTACTTTAGAAATAGCCTAAACTAAGATATATTGACTTGATTAATTCTAGTAACTAAACGGACTTGCTTGAGGCTGTAAGAAGCCTGAGGCGGTGCTGGTGCATTCTTTCTTGTCGAAACTCCTTATCTCGTCGGTAGTTACGGTTTTGGTCGTTGTCGTCTGGGCTGCCAGCGTTACGATCTTCAATATTCCGGGTGTCTTGTTGCCGACGCCGCGGGCGTCTCTCGCCGCTGCTGTGGAACTGGTAGAAGAAGGCGTTCTGTTTGGGCACATCCTCGTCAGCATCCAACGGCTCGTCAGCGGTTATTGTCTTGCCATAATACTAGCGCTGCCGGTTGCCTTCCTTATGTCGCAGTCGCTTCTCATTCGGCGTTTCTTGCACCCTCCGCTCGAATTTCTCCGGCAGATTCCGCCTCTGGCAATGATGCCGCTCCTTATTCTGTGGCTCGGTATAGGAGAGATTCAGAAAATCGGGATCATCATTTTAGCCTGTTTCTTTCCGATCTTTATCGGTGCTCTTGGTGGGATTGCGCAATGCGATCCGAAACTGAAGGAAGTCGGGCGCGTATCCGGTTTGTCCAGTTCTCAACTGTTATGGCGCATTGTTCTCCCTTCGGCTTTGCCTGCCATTGTCATCGGATTGCGGATCTCTCTCGGTCAGGGATGGCGGGCGCTGGTTGGAGCTGAGTTGGTCGCCTCCGCTGCCGGTCTTGGCTACATGATCGTTGATGCAGAGAATCTGGCGCGCACCGACATTATTGTTGTGGGGATTGTCGTCATTGGCATTCTCGGACTCTGCAGTGATTGGCTGGCACGCTGGCTGATTGGCAGATTTGCCCCTTGGGTGCGCATTGATGAGGGGCTGGCCGATGCTTGAATGTCGAGCGCTCGGGAAAACCTATCAGGTTGACGGTGCCAGGGTTGAGGCCCTGGTGGATATCGACATTGAGCTGCCCGAAGGCAGCTTCACAGTTCTTGTCGGCCCTTCAGGATGTGGAAAAACCACTCTGCTGCGCCTGTTCTCCGGTCTGGCGTCTCCGACATCGGGTGAAATACGTCACCACTCTTCTCGCAGCAGAAACGGGAAGTGTGGCTTCTCTCACGTAGGTTATGTTTTTCAGGAACCACGCCTGATGCCTTGGCTGACAGTTTCTCAAAATGTCGGTTTCGGCTTGAAAGGAAAAATATCTCACGAAGAATGGATGCGACGTGTTGGTGAGGTCATTGAGTTGATGGGCCTTGCCGCTTTTTCGCAGGCGCGTCCTGATCAGCTATCAGGCGGTATGGCGAGCAGGGTTGGCCTTGCCCGGGCTCTGGTTGGCAAGCCGAATCTTTTGCTGCTTGATGAGCCGTTTGCAGCTTTGGATGCAATGACACGCCGTCGTCTTCAGGGTGAACTTACGGCGATCTGGCTTGAGCGTCGCCCGACAGTGGTTTTTGTCACTCACGATGTCGAGGAAGCGGTGCTTCTCGCCGATACTGTCTATCGCATGCAGGACGGACGTATTCAGGAACGCTACGATATCGACGCCCCACGTCTGCGTGACCCGACTTCCAAACACATCACCTCTTTGCGTCGTGCCATTCTTGATGGGTTCGAAGGCAAAAAACACTGCCAGCAACTCTTTCTACAACAGGCCTGAAAAGGAAATCATAATAATGAATAAACTTCTCCGACTTGCCGTTGCTTCCATGGCAATGGCTCTTGCCGCATCTCCTCTCGCCGCTGCGGAAAAGCTCGAAAGCATCCGTATCACTTATGTGGCTTCGCCCTTCAATGTCCCATCAATCGTCATGAGAGCGAAGGGCTTTCTGGACGGTGAGTTCAAGCCGCTCAGCATCAAAGTCGAATCGCCGGAAATCACCTCCGGTGCGCAACAGGTGCAGGCGCTTGCCGCCGGTGAAGTTCAGATCGCGAGCGTGCTTGGTGGCTCGTCAGCCATTCTCGGCAGTGCCAACGGTGTCGATGTCAAGGTGATTGCAGCCTACAGCCGCAGCCCGAAAGCATTTTCCATTCTCACGGGCAAGGATGGCGTTGCCGATATCAAGGCGCTTAAAGGCAAGACGGTTGCCGGTCCCAAAGGCACGACACTGCACCAGCTTCTGGCTGCTGCGCTGGTAAAGAACGGCATGACGCTGTCTGACATCCAGCACGTCAATATGGACCTGCCAGCCGCGCGTGCCGCATTACTCGCGGGTAAAGTCGATGCCGCGACGCTTGCCGGTAACAATGCTCTTGCTGTCGAGGCGGCGGGAGGCCGGATATTGGTGACCGGTGAAGGCTTGATTGAGCCAACGACCGTTATCGGAGTTCGCGGAGACCTGATCAAAAATCATCCGGAAGTGGTGAAAGCTTATCTTTCCGCCCACCGCAAGGCGCTTGCTTTCATGAAAGAGAATCCGGAAGAGGCATTGAAACTTGCCGCTGCGGAACAGAAGATTTCACTCGACGATGCACGGCGTATGATGGGTTGGTACGATTTCTCAATCCGCATGACTGATCAGGATGTCGCTAACCTTTCTGCGGACCAGGATTTCATGGTCGAGGCGGGCATGCTCAAGAAGAAAATCGATATCCGCAAGGATATGATCGACCCCAGCGCCTTTACCATAGAGTGATTTCAAGATGACTGTTCCTATCCAATACGTCGCTGTGCGTGATCATGATGGTATCATCGCCATTGGTCGTGATGATCTGGTGCGCTATGCCGGGCCGGGGCAGATCGTTGCCTCGGCACTGTGTCTGAGATTGTTCGCGCGGGCGTTTTCTGACCTGAGCCCGGGGAAGCCGCCGTTGAGGAACGACATTCGGGTTCTCGTCGCCTTTCCGGGCGACGGAATTCTGGATTGTGTGGAGATGATCACGCGTGCCAGAACGCGGGACCGGTTGACCATCGATATAACGACTGGGCCGGAAGAAACACCGCCCTCCATTGTCGGGCGCTTCTATTTTGAAATCGCTATCGGCGACAACGCGCGCGGCTACTGGCTGGCTGACGGTTTCTTCACTGACGCGTTCATTGATCAGATAAGGCATCTGCAGGAAGGGGGCGGCACCGAGAAGGAACTTGCCAACTATCAAGTAGCAAAACATGAGTTGATCGGCCGACTTCTCGGAGCGCCCGACCACGAACTGTTCCACTCAAGAGAGGTTTCATATCATGACGCAACCGGTTGAAAATATCCCTGTGTTTGAGACCGGTGTTCTCCTGGAAATCAGTTTTGAAGACTGCATAAAATATCATGGCCGTAGCAGTATCGGCGGTCTGGCCCTCGGTTTCAGGCTCCTGCAACTGGCATTTGCGGATCTCGTAACAGGTGCGCATCCCGATCGCAGGGCAATTTCAGTCACGACATCTTTCGGCGGTCCCGGTTTTCGCGATGCCGTGGAGATGGTGACTCGGGCGGTAACCCGGGGCGTTTATGTCGTTGATGCTTTGCGAGCCACGAAAACAGCACCGGAATCTCCCGCGGGACCTCTCTGGTTCGAGGTTCGCATCGGCGATGGAGTCGCTCGTTACGAGGTTGTACAGGGAGCCGTTGGTGAGGAGTTCGTAAGGCTTGGCAGGAAATCAAGAGCCGGAACCCTTACAGATGAAGAAGCTCCCCTCTGGATCGAGCAGAAGGAAAGACTGGCGAAGGCCCTCATGGCCAGTTCTCCGGGAACCTATCTGCGTCGCGTTTAACCGTCATCTATCGCTGTAACCTCTTGCACTTTTGGGCACGAGGTGCGACGGAGGGGCCATGGCTCCTCCGCTTCTTACCCTCCAGGGTGTCGCCTTGACGTTCGGCGGCACGCCTTTGATTGAAAATGCCGCATTGTCGGTGGCTCCCGGCGAGCGGGCGTGCCTTGTCGGACGCAATGGATCGGGAAAATCCACTCTGCTCAAAATAGCTGCTGGCCTGATGCAGCCCGATTCCGGCGAACGATTTCTTCAACCTGCGACGACAATCCGTTATCTGGCTCAGGAACCGGATCTTTCCGCTTTCGACACTACTCTTGCTTTCGTCGAATCCGGTCTTGGGCCTGGAGATGACCCTTACCGGGCGAGATACTGCCTGGAGGAACTCGGCCTGACAGGTGAGGAACTTCCGTCGACATTATCAGGTGGTGAGGCACGCCGAGCCGCATTGGATCAGGTACTCGCACCTCAGCCTGACATTTTGTTGCTTGATGAACCCACAAATCATCTCGATCTTCCTGCCATTGAATGGCTCGAAGAAGAGCTGAAAGCCAGCCGCTCCGCCCTTGTTCTGATTAGCCATGATCGTCGTTTCCTTGATAATTTATCGCAGACAACTGTCTGGTTGGATCGTGGCGTGACGCGCCAGATGGATAGAAGTTTTGCTCATTTCGAGGAATGGCGTGACGAGGTATTGGCTCAGGAGGAGCGTGACAGACACAAGCTTGATCGCAAATTGGTTGCCGAGGCAGATTGGCTCCGTTATGGCGTGACCGCCAGGCGCAAGCGCAATGTGCGCAGGCTTGCCAATCTTCATGCTCTGCGCCGTGAGCGTCGGGAGCAGCGACAGGTCGTCGGCACCGTTTCAATGACGCTGAGCGAAGCCGAAACTTCCGGCGCCATGGTGATCGAAGCAGACAGAATTTCCAAATCCTATGGGGAAAGGTCTATCGTCTCGCAATTGTCTCTGCGGGTGATGCGTGGTGATTGCCTGGGCATCATCGGCCCGAATGGAGCGGGAAAGACGACGCTCCTGAACCTGCTGACGCAGTCTTTGTCTCCCGATGAAGGCTCGGTTCGGCTCGGCAGTAATCTGGAGATGGTAACGCTTGACCAGTTGCGATCAAGCCTCAATCCGGATTGGACGATAGCCGAAACCATGACTGGTGGGCGAGGAGATACCGTCATGGTTGGCGGTCAGGCCAAGCACGTTATCGGCTATATGAAGGATTTTCTCTTTACACCGGAGCAAGTGCGGACGCCGGTGCGCGTTCTCTCCGGGGGAGAGCGCAACCGTTTGATGCTGGCACGTGCTCTCGCGCGTCCGTCCAATCTCTTGATTCTCGATGAGCCAACCAACGATCTCGATCTGGAGACGCTCGATCTTCTCGAAGAAATGATTGACGATTATTCGGGCACCGTTCTTATCGTCAGCCACGACCGTGATTTTCTCGATCGCACGGTCAGCTCCGTTCTGGTCGCTGAGGGGGAGGGGCGCTGGCTGGAATACGCTGGTGGTTACACCGATATGCTGGCGCAACGGGGGCGAGGTGTCGAAGCAAGAGCTGTCGCGAAGGCCACCAGGGTTCGAGAATTTGAGCGCGGCCCATCTACCGATTCATTGGCAGCACCGGTCAAACGCAAACTCAACTTCAAGGAGCAGCACGATCTGAAGACTTTGCCGGACAGGATCATCAGCCTTGAAAGCGAAATTACCTCGCTTCAGGGGCGGCTTGGCGATACTTCCTTGTACACTCGAGACCCGGCGGCGTTCAGCGAAGCAAGCAGAAGGCTGACGCTCGCACAGGAAGAACTTTTGCAGGCTGAGGATCGGTGGCTGGAGCTCGAACTGCTTCGCCAGGAGCTGGAAAGCTAAGTTGCATTCCATTTGCTCTATCAGTGTAAACATTGAACGTTGCAGAAGTTGTTTGTTCTTATTCCAAAGTAGACAATTAGTTCTAAAAGTTAAATTTTACTAATTATAAGGTAGGCAGGGAAAGCAGCTATGTCAGATTCTTGAGATTTTCATATCACGTAACTGCATGAATAATATTGATATTTTTATAATTCTTGATTTTAGTCAAGTATAATTTTTAAAATAACAGCCTGTGTCATTTCAGTTACATTGAAGTATTATTGTATTTTTTATGGTTTTTTCGGTGTCCCCGCTGATTGAATACTTGTTCCTGCACCGTATGGTGCTTCTGCCAAATCTGATGGCTAAAAGGGATCGTGCCCTCCAGCTGGGGACGCGACCATTCAGGGGAACTTCGATCTGCGGTCTCTTTCATAGAGAATTCGCCGTGGGAACATCCCCGATAAACGCGAAGTATTGGAGAGTTCAATGAAGTTCATGAAGAGTCTCTTGCTGGGGTCCGCTGCCGGTCTTGCCGCTGTTGCCGGTGCGAGCGCCGCCGATCTGCCGTCCCGCAAGGCTGCCCCTGTCGAATATGTCCGGGTTTGCTCCGAGCACGGAGCGGGTTTCTTTTATATCCCGGGCTCAGATACATGCGTAAAGATCGGTGGCCGTGTTCGCGCCGACCTGGATATCGTACAGACTTATGATCGCAATCAGGATTCTGTGAATTTCACCGCTCAGGGACGTATTGATCTGGATGTCCGCAATAACACACCCTACGGCACCGCCCGCGCCTTCCTTCGTTATGTGATGGCACGTAGCGGCAGCAACAACGATTATAATGGTGGTCTCAACCCGACCGGCTCAAACAGCGAGGCTTATCTTGATCAGGCCTATATCCAGTTTGCTGGCCTGACCGCTGGGCGAACACAGTCATTCTTCGACTTTTATGCCAATGATTATAATATGATGACGATCCGCGGTTCGGATACAACCACCAATCTGCTGGCATATACCGCAACGTTTGGTCACGGCTTCTCTGCCACGCTGGGTATCGAAGACGGAACACAGCGACGTGTCGAGAATGGGGAAGCTCTGACTGCCACGGATGCATTTGGGAACCTCTATCGTATTGATGGAACTTCTTCTGCTGGACAGTCGATGCCGGATATCGTGGGAAATGTTCGTATCGATCAGGATTGGGGAGCCGCGCAGCTCTCGGCAGCTCTGCACCAGTTGCGCCCCGCGCACTTTGATCGTTCCGGTTCCAGCTTCGGTCCCGACTATTTCGACAAGGATACCGAATATGGATTTGCAGTTCAGGCCGGTGTCCAGTTCAATCTCGACATGATTGCTCCGGGCGATCAGCTCTGGGTCCAGGCAGCTTATGCAGAAGGAGCTGCCAGTTATCTTGGTGCAGGTGATTCCCTGCAACGGGCCGGAATAGCTATTCCGGTTGCCGACGGCTTTGTCGATCCGAACGGTCGGCTGAAGAAGACCAAGGGCTGGGCGGTCGTTGCAGATTTCCTGCATTACTGGACACCGTCAGTCCGGCAGAATGTTTTCGCTTCCTATCTGAAACTGACTCCGGGAAATAGCGGGTATTTCGCCACTGATCTCTCGGCTTTTGGGCTTGGTACCGTCAACCAGGGTTTTGTGGACGTCAGTGAGTTGAAAGTCGGATCCAACGTGATCTGGTCGCCTATCAAGAACTTCGATATCGGCGTGGAAGTACTCTATACCCGGCTCGACCCGAAAGGGCGCGTGTTGTCCGACAATAGCGGTGTCGTTAAATCGGTCAGTACGGAAGATTCCTGGCAGGGGCGTCTGCGCCTTCAGCGTGATTTCTAATTCTCTTTCACCGGTCCCTTCCCACACAACGTGAAAGGCTATCCGGACAACACAAACAGCGATATGGCATAAGAAATCTAAGTGTCGTGCGATCATAAAATCGCATGACACCTTATGTACAGCTTCCCTTTTTCCCGGGACGGAAGAGCTACGATTTTAAGCTAAGCAATTGCAGGCTATCGGTTGAAATTATCTTTCTTTATGAATTGATGGATTGTTTCTTGATTCGTTTATTAGAGAAGGTATGGTTGCGGGAAGGCCGATTTTATAGGGTTACTAAATCTTTAATCTTTTTTTGCCCTTTTTTCGCTCTCAAGTTGCCAAAAAATAGTTTTGCTTGTGATTAAGCTATTGTTGTTAAATGATATTTTATACGTGCGTTGTCGCGCTGTTTGTTCGATTGCAGCAGCGATGGAAGCGTTGCTTTTGTGCAACATGGCTCAGAAAAGCCTAGTTTCTGCCCAAGTTGCTGCTTCGAACCGGTTGATCATGAAAGTCCTATGAGTAATGTGGGTTCACGACAGGGGCGTCCCAGTCGTTGCTCGGTTTATTCGCATTGCGAGAAATCGGGTGAGAGGGGAAAAAGTAAAAGTCGCGGTCTTTTGTAGATTGCTTCGGATGCTTCGCCCCAAGGGTCTCGAAACTTTGGAGGTTTTCATATGAAGCTCGTAAAGAGCCTTCTCCTCGGTTCAGCTGCCGGTCTGGCCGCTGTCTCCGTGGCTAGCGCTGCTGATCTGCCGTCCCGCAAGGCGGCTCCCGTGGAATACGTCCGCGTCTGCTCTGAGCATGGCAAGGGCTTCTTCTACATTCCGGGTTCTGACACCTGCGTTCAGATCGGTGGCCGTGTTCGTGCCGAGGTCGGTTACTGGCAGACCAATGATCGTAACCAGGATGCGGTTAACTTCCGCGCCCAGGGCCGTATCAACCTCGACGTCCGCAACAACACGCCTTACGGCACCGTTCGCGCTTACGTTCGTTATCTGATGACGTCCAGGAACAACAATTTCGGTTCCGACTTCGCCAGAAACGGCACTGGTAACAACACCAGCTTCGATCTCGACAAGGGTTACATCCAGTTTGCTGGTCTGACCGCTGGTCGCGCAACGTCGTTCTTCGACTTCTATGCGAACAACTACAACTTCGCTACGATCCGTACATCGGATTTGACCACCAACCTGTTCGCTTACACCGCCACATTCGGAAACGGCTTCTCCGCGAGCCTGTCGCTCGAAGATGGCACGATGCGTCGTGGCAGCCTGTATTCCACATACACGAACGGTCTCGTCAACGACGTATATGGCTATCGCAGCATCAATTATGCTGGCCAGACTGCTCCGGACGTCGTGGGTAACATTCTCGTCACCCAGGATTGGGGACAGGCTCGCTTGGCTGCAGCTCTGCATCAGATTCGTCCGGCATTCTATGACCGTACGTTCGGTGGAGCTTACTCCATCGGTTATGGCGATAGATATTTCACCGATGACACTGAATACGGTTTCGCCGTTTCGGGTGGTGTGAAGTTCAATCTGCCGATGATCGCTCCGGGCGATGAGCTGTGGATTGAAGCAACCTACTCTGAAGGTGCTGTCAGCTATCTCGGCGCTCCGGGTACCCTGGCTCAGGGCGGTATCGTTCTGCCGGTCACCGATGCGTTCGTTGACGTCAATGGCAAGACCAAGAAGGCCAAGGGCTTCTCGGTTATCGCTGACCTTCTGCACTACTGGACCCCGTCCGTTCGTCAGAACCTGTTCGCTTCGTACATGAAGATCAACTACGGCAACCGTGGTTACAGCGTTGGCACATTGGCTAACGGCGCTGACTACAACTTCGGTTTTGTTGATATCAGCGAGCTCAAGATTGGTACCAACGTGATCTGGTCGCCGATCAAGAATTTCGACATCGGTGTTGAAGTTCTCTACAGCCGCCTCGACCCGAAGGGTCGCGTTCTTGATAACAACAATGGCGCGAACTACCTCAACAAGACACTCAGCTCGGATGATTCCTGGCAGGGCCGTCTGCGCGTTCAGCGCGATTTCTGATCGGTTCATTTCGATTGGTTAAAGAAAACCCCGGTGGCGACACCGGGGTTTTCTTTTTATGCCCGAGCATGTTCCTGGCTTTGAGGTATGAGACCTTGATCCAGTCGGACGGTTTGAGGCTAAGGACCGCGTGAAATAGGGGTTGAAGAAAGTTGCAAGCGCATCTTTGATCCGAAGAACAGGAAACGGATGTGCCACATCGCTACTCGTAGAGAACCAGGACCCTTTCTACCGTAATGCTCTCACAACGAAGGCTGCCCTTGGGGAACTCTCGTCAGAGTAAGGCGCGTTAAGGGATAGCGGCTAAACGCAAGCAAGCCTTACGGCATAACAAATTTAGAGTGTAAAACACTCTAAGAAACCCGTGATGCTATGGGCTGTCGTAACCCACACGTGGAGGGGGCAAAGGAAGCGGAGCCGTCGTGTAAGTTCCGGGTGTGAAGATCGAGGGACCTGAGGCTTTCATCAATGCTCTGTAAATCATCAGATTTTCGCTGATTCGTTGAACATAATGGCGGGTTTCGAAGAAGGGTATGCGCTCAATCCAGTCAATCGGATCTGTCCCTGGTGTACGTGGGTCTCCGTGATTTTCAATCCATTTGCGGACATTCCCACCGCCTGCATTATAAGCGGCAAAGGTGAGGATAAGGGAACCACGCCAGTTCTGCAGAAGTTCATCGAGATGAGCGGCGCCGAGTTGAGCATTGTATGCGGGGTCAGTCGTCAGGCGTTCAAGATTGAAGTTGACGCCGAAGCGTGATGCTGTCGTTCGGGCTGTTTCCGGCATCAGTTGCAATAAACCCAGAGCGCCTGCATGGGATCTGGCCTGTGGGTTGAATGCACTTTCCTGATGGGCGATGGCGTAGAGCAGAGGCGTTTCTATTTGTTTTCCGGCGTAGGAAAAGTCAGGAATGCCGAATGTCGGATAGGCGCGGACTTCCAGAGGAAAGCCGCGTCTCAATCCAGTTTTCGCCACGGTGAGAAGTGCTCTCGGGTTGCGTTGCTCTGCCGCCAGGGCTGCCAGCGCTTCGATATGGGGTTCATCGGGTAACTGAGATGCCAGTTCGCCGTATAGAGGGGTGGTAAGTTCATCTGCCCCGCCTGCATGCAGCAGCCGGATTGCCCGTACCGCTATCATATTGTCAAAATTCTTTTGAACACCCGGCGGCACATTCTTTGGTGTCAGATCGGGAGATGCCATTCCGGGCAGTTTCTCTCTGGCTAACTGTCCGTAAAAGGTCGCCCATTCGCTGGCGGCGCGTTCGTAATATGGTTTTGCCTCGTCCAGCCCGGTTTCCGCTTCGGCGACGCGGCCTTGCCAGTATGCAGCGCGAGACCTTACAGACGCCGTTGTTGCATGCCTGGCGAGTTCTTCGAAGTGCTGCCTGGCTTTAGCAGGCTGTTGCATGAAACGCAGGGCAATCCACCCTGCGAGAAACTGTGCATCGTCGTGGGTACAGCCAAGCTCGGAGAGGCGGGCACTGGCAGCGTGATAGGCCATGGCGATATCGTTGACATCCAGAAGCTCACGGATCACCCGACGTTGTTGTAGCTTCCAATCCTGGCATTCTACGGTGCTGAGCAATGGTAAGGGCTGGCGGGTTTTCTCGTCAGGATCGCTTTCCGGGGCCAGTTTGCCGATGACTTTAGCTGCTTCTACATATTTCTTCTGTTGATTAAGCAGCAATAACCTTGAGAAGGAAACCAGCGGATCTGATTGTTGCGCCTTTGGAACGGCGGCAATGGCGGCTTCAGCCTTCTTGCTGTTTTGAGCGGCGGCGATGCGAGCCTTTGCAATCAGCACAGCGTTCTCGCCAGCAGCATCGGCAGCTCGCAGGGCGGCGTCCCAGTTCTGCTTTGAAAGAAGAAAGATCATGCGGGCGCGATGATCGGCAGGCTTAAGCAAGTCGCCCAGAGTTGCCATGATCTGCTGCTCTGCGCCTTTCGAGAGCTGTTCCTGTTGCCAGAGAGGGCCGATGATCTCAGATGCTTTCACTTTATCGCCGTTGCCTGCCAGAAGGCGGGCCCAGGTCAGTTTTCCAGCTGCCGATAACGGCGGGTTGGAGGCAAAGTAAGCGCTTTTGATGGTATCGGAAACCGGGCTGGTCAGAAGAGCGGTTTCTGCTCGCCGACGCAACAACTGGGTAACGGGCCAATCGGGATATTGTGCCCGGAATGCGGCAAACCACTCAAGGCGCAATGGCCCTCCTGCCTGTAATGCCAGCCAATCGGCCGTGGCCTTCGCAGCCGGGTCCTGCAACAGGCCCTTGGAAATAGCCAGCTCCGCTCGGTCATTGGCTCCATTGCGATAGAGAGTAGCGATCTTTCGCAAGATATCGGCGTCCGACAGCGTTTCGGGCAGGATGATACTGAATGGTTCCGCCTGATGTGGAGATACGACCGGAGAGGATATTGCGCTGACATCTGGCTGGGTCGAGGAAATGGATTGGTCTTTGGGTTTCTCAAAGGGAATGATCGCGTTCTTCTTGTCCTCCAGAACGGCAAGAGGGTGCAGAAAGTACCAGCCTCCGACACAGGCAAGTATGATTGCTGTCACAAGAAAGAGAAAAAATCTTTTACCCGACATTGCACCTCGACCCGCTTCCGAATCGTAAGCGATAAAATAAGATTCATTTCGTAAATATTCTCTACGAAATGTTATGACATTGGCGTAATGGCCTAGATTGTGCGTGAATGCCGTTTACAGAACACGCCACACACGGCTATGACTTGTCTGACGGATAAGCTAGATAAGAGGCATCAACGTGGCACTTCGCCATTGATGTTCAATATTCGAAAATTGATGCAAGGAATTTTTCGATGACGACGCGCTTGAGAGGCTCCATTACCGCGCTTGTTACACCTTTTCGCAACGATGTGTTCGATGAGGAGGCATTCCGGAAATTCCTCAACTGGCAGATAGAAAATGGAACCAACGGCTTTGTTCCCGTCGGAACAACCGGTGAAAGTCCGACTCTGAGCCCGAGCGAGCATGAGCGCGTGGTTGAAGTATGCGTTGCGGAAACAGCGGGCCGTGTCCCTGTCATCGCAGGCGCTGGCTCCAACAGCACCGCCGAAGCAATTGCTTTTTCCCGCCATGCCGAGAAGGTCGGGGCCGATGCCCTTTTGATTGTAACGCCTTACTATAACAAGCCGACGCAAGAGGGATTGTATCAGCATTTCAAGGCCATCAATGACGCAGTCGGTTTGCCGATCATCATTTACAACATACCTGGTCGCTCCATTGTCGATATGTCTGTTGAGACGATGACGCGGCTTTATGAGTTGAAGAACATCGTCGGCGTCAAGGATGCAACTGCAAACGTAGCACGCACCAGCTTGCAGCGGCAGGCGATGGGAGCTGATTTCATTCAGCTGTCGGGTGAGGATGCCACAGCTCTCGGATTCATGGCCCATGGCGGGCACGGCTGTATTTCTGTTTCATCCAATGTTGCGCCTGCTCTTTGCAGCGAAATGCAGGTTGCTTGCCTTGCAGGGGATTATGCAAAGGCATTGCAGATCCAGGACCGTCTTCTGCCTCTCCATACCAATCTGTTTGTTGAAACAAGTCCCGCTCCGGTCAAATTCGCCGTGGCTGAGCTTGGCTTTATGTCGGAAGAAATTCGGCTGCCGCTTGTGCCGGTTGGTGAGCATACCCGCAAGCTTGTGCGCTCCGCCATGGTTCACGCTGGATTGCTCAGCACAGTGATTTCATGAAAAAAGACGCTAAGAGCGGCTTCCGGATTGTCTCAGAGAACCGGAAGGCGCGCTATAACTACGAAATCGTTGAAAATTTTGAGGCTGGGATCGCCCTGACGGGGACCGAGGTCAAGTCGTTGCGTCTGGGTAAGGCGACTATTGCCGAGTCCTATGCCGGACCGTCAGGGGAGGAGATATTCCTCTTTAACGCCAATATTCCGGAATACCTGCAGGCCAATCGTTTTAACCATGAGCCGCGTCGGCCACGGCGTCTTCTGTTGCACAAGCGCCAGATCAACAAATTGATCGGGGCAACTCAGCGAGACGGCTTCACGCTTATTCCATTGAAAATCTATTTTAATGAACGTGGGCGCGCCAAGATCGAGCTCGGGCTTGGGCGTGGCAAGAAACTCCACGACAAGCGGGAAACGGAAAAACAACGCACCTGGAATCGTGAAAAGTCCCGCTTGATGCGCGAAAAGGGCTGACCCGTACAGCAATCAGCCTGATCGTCTCCTTAACAGAACGCGGCGCCTCTCATGACGACCAAACGTCAAAGGCCATTTTTATATCAATCACATCGCCTGACATGACCGGACCATATGTTTACGTCGCCATTCGAAAGAGGAATGGCGACGTGAACAGATCAGGTGTCGAGAAAATCGTCGTCTATGTCTTCCGGCTGACGAATACCATATCGCCGCTCCAGGCTCGGTGATGGTGCTGCCAGTGTACGCGAGCGATCCGCCTTCTCTCCTCCAGCTGCTGCTGCTCCTTCGGGAGGGCGAGGCCCGGATCTGTCGCTGGCGTCTCTTCCGATTTTGGAGAGCAGCTGTACGAGATCAATGAACTCATCAGCTTGCCGGCGCAGCTCATCCGCAATCATCGGAGGCTGGGTTGCCACAGTAGATACAACTGAAACGCGAACTCCCCGCCGTTGCATTGCTTCTACAAGGGAGCGAAAATCACCATCACCGGAGAAAAGGACCATGTGATCGATAAAGCCGGCCAGTTCCAGGGCATCGATGGCAAGCTCAATGTCCATGTTGCCCTTCACCTTGCGGCGACCGGCGGAGTCGACAAACTCTTTGGTCGGCTTGGTAACGACGCGATAGCCGTTATAATCGAGCCAATCGATCAACGGTCTGATTGATGAGTATTCCTGCTCTTCTACGAGAGCGGTGTAGTAGAATGCTCTGACTAAATATCCGCGGCCATGAAATTCTTTCAGGAGGCGCCGATAATCGATGTCAAAACCAAGTGATTTCGTTGTGGCATAGAGATTTGCTCCATCTATGAATAGAGCTATGCGCTGTTGGCCTACCATTTTTTCTCTCGTCATAAAAATTCTATTTTCTATCGAATAGTTTCCGGCAAATGTGCAATCGATATTAAACTATATAATAGGTTATAGCGTGAGCTGCATTCTGAGGGAAACCGGTCTCGCAATAATGATGTTTAAAGGAAAACATATCTGATGATATCCGAAAACCCGATTATGTGCGAGATAGGAGCAAGCGTCGATTGGCAAAAAAGAATGCCATTTTTTATTATACTAAAGTATATATTTTTGCGTCGGTCAATGAGATTTAGCAGTTTTTACACCAGTGTAAAACATTATTTTCACTCGTAGAATCGCGTAGCTATTATTTTATTCTAATTGGCTGAAAATTGAATGCTGATTTAATAATGCTTGTAATTGGAAAAATGCTAATTCCTGCTCCCGGTTATCCGTTCCACCCGGCTCACATTCCGTTTAGCCCGCAATTCCGAAATGATTGCGTTGAGATGCTTCAAATCCCAAACGGTGAGATCGATCGTCATCTCGGTGAAATCCTGTGTCCGGCGTTTCATCGAGACATTATCGATATTGCCGTCATGGTCGGCGATCACCTGGGCGATCTGAGCCAGTGAACCGGGTTCATTTATGGATTGCAGTTTGAGTTTCGCCGGAAATCTGGCCGGATTGTCGGGATCGATATCCCAGCGCACATCAATCCATCTGTCGGGTTCATTATCGAATGCGGCCAGCGCTGAAGACTGGATCGGGTAGATGACCACCCCTGCGCCCGGCGTCAGAATGCCGACGATACGATCTCCGGGGATAGCCCCTCCATCGGTGGAGAACCGAACAGGAATGTCACGATTGAGCCCGCGGATCGGAATAGCGCCTGCTGCCGGTTCGCCATCGAAGGTCGGAATATCGACCTTGACGACATGATCGCTGGCAAGGTTCAGAAGCACACCGCCTTTGCCATCGTTCGCATTGTTTCTACCATCCTTGTAATCCGGATAAACCGCCCGCACCACATCGCCTGAAAACATCTCTCCGCGCCCGACAGCCGAGAGAACATCGTCGATGCTGGAGCGCGCAAGACGGGGTAACGCAGCTTTGAGCTTGTCGTCGGAGAAGGCTTTTTCTGCCCGTTCGAAAGCTCTCTCAAGAATCTGCCGTCCAAGGCCGGCATATTGCCGGCGCACAGCCGCTCTTGTCGCTCTTCGAATAGCAGCGCGCGCTTTTCCGGTGACAACCAGGGATTCCCACGCCGCAGGCGGTGTCTGCCCTTCGGAGAGAACGATTTCCACTTCGTCGCCATTTTGTAGCTCTGTCAGAAGTGGGGCCATAACATGGTTGATCTTGCAACCGACTGCCGTGTTTCCAACGTGGGTGTGAACCGCGTAGGCGAAATCTATCGGTGTCGCACCGCGCGGCAGGGCGATCAGACGTCCTTTGGGGGTGAAGCAGAAGACCTGATCATGGAAAAGCTCAAGTTTGGTATGCTCCAGGAATTCCTCTGGATTATCGCCCTCGGCCAGCAGGTCGATAGTTCTTCTCAACCACTGGTAGGACGAACTTTCGCTGGTGAGATAAGATTCGTCATTGACGCCTTCCTTGTAAAGAGCATGCGCCGCAATGCCGTATTCAGCGATTTCATCCATCGCCGTGGTGCGAATCTGCAGTTCAATGCGTTGGCGCCGCGGGCCAATGACAGTGGTGTGTATGGAGCGATAATCATTCTGTTTGGGAGTCGATATGTAATCCTTATATCGCCCGGGAACCATCGGCCATGTCGTATGCACGAGGCCGAGAGCGCGGTAACAGTCTTCGACACTGTCGACGATGATGCGAAAGCCGTAGATATCTGAAAGCTGCTCGAATGAAACCGATCTTTGTTCCATTTTGCGCCAGATAGAATAGGGACGCTTTCGACGCCCGAAAACCTTGGCGCTTATCCCGGTCAGGTCCAGATTTTCGGTCAGGTCGCGAACGATCTGTTCTATCAGAAGCTCGTTCTTGGCCGTCAGCTCTGACAGATGTTTGTTGATTGTCTCGTAGGCCTCATTATTGAGGTGCTGGAAGGAAAGCTCCTCAAGTTCCTCACGCATCTCCTGAATGCCCATGCGTCCCGCAAGCGGGGCATAGATATCGATGGTCTCCTGGGCGATGCGCTCACGTTTTTCCGCCGGCATGAAATGCAGGGTGCGCATATTGTGAAGACGGTCGGCCAGTTTGATCAACAGAACCCGCACATCGTCGGCGATAGCCAGCAGAAGCTTGCGAAAATTCTCACCTTGAGCGGCCCGTTTGGAAACGAGATCAAGGCGTTTGATCTTGGTGAGGCCATCAACGAGGGCCTGGATTTGCGAACCAAACGCCTGGTTGATCTCTTCCAGGGTCGCGTCAGTATCCTCGACAGTGTCATGCAGCACTGCGGCCACTATGGTGGCATCATCCAACCGCATGTCGGTGAGGATGGCGGCAACTTCCAGTGGATGCGAGAAAAATAAGTCGCCAGAAGCGCGCTTCTGATTGCCGTGCTTCATCATCGCATAAACATAGGCGCGATTCAGCAATCCCTCGTCGGTCTGGGGGTTATAGCGTTTGACCCGCTCCACGAGTTCATACTGGCGTATCATTCCGCAAAATTCTCCTCGTAGCCTTGCCCGGACGCGCCGCCTGAACAGTGCCGAACTTACTCATTCGCGGCAGAAACACCGGAACGCAAGCCTTTGAACAGATATTCTCACTTATTTTATCATCAAGAGAACAGTAAAATATGAATGCGGTTGCGTTTTTTGAAAAACACCATCGATTCCATCAAAGAATTTATTGCCGGAATTCCGGCCTGAGGCCAAAAAAAACCCGGCTCGAAAGCCGGGTTGAATTTGAAAAACGAAGCAATCAGTCGTCATCGTCGCTGTTGGATGGAGGAACAAGCCCTTCCAGACCACGCAACAAATCTTCTTCGCTCATATGATCGAACTGAACTTCCGAATCGTCTGTAGACGATGAAGCCATTGCAGTATTGCCGATCAGCGGAACCGTCTCGGCTTCCGGCTCATCCACCTCCACATATTTCTGAAGCGAATGGATCAGCTGTTCACGCAGGTCTTCCGGAGGAATCGTTTCATCCGCAATTTCGCGCAAGGCAACAACCGGGTTTTTATCGCGGTCACGGTCGACGGTCAGTGGCGAGCCAGACGAGATCAGGCGCGCACGGTGACCCGCGAGCAGAACGAGTTCAAAACGGTTATCGACCTTATCGATACAATCTTCGACGGTCACACGAGCCATGAGGCCGGCTCCCTTTCACAAGTGTCAGAATTCTGAAGAACGACTTCCCTACACCGAAAGATAGTCAAAGGACAAGAGGCTAGAACGCCTGGAACCGCCTTTTGATACCAATTTGCAAGCTCTCGCTCATGAAAGTGCGGTGAAAAAAGGAGAAATAGGGCACGTCGGCAGCACTTGTTTGCGGCATATTGCGTGCGGAATACCTCAGACTTGCTGCTCAAACGATGCGCCCGGTCTTGACATGGTAGTTTGCCGATGCGAGTCCGGCTTGAGATAAGGAATCGTTTGCATCGGGACAGGTTGCTAGGAGTGACTAAATGAAGCGTGCTTTCATCTTTCCGGGACAGGGAAGCCAGGCTGTCGGCATGGGCAAGGCCCTTGCCGCTGATTTTCCTCAGGCCAGGGCGGTTTTTGCTGAAATCGATGATGCTCTTTCTCAAAAGCTGTCAGCCCTGATGTGGGATGGTCCTCTTGATGAGTTGACTTTGACCGCGAACGCACAACCGGCATTGATGGCGGTGAGTCTTGCAGCCGTACGGGTGCTTCAGGCAGAGGCGGGGCTTGATCTTGGAAGGCATGCGGCGTTTGTGGCGGGGCATTCGCTCGGGGAATATTCGGCTCTGGCTGCCGCGGATTCCCTGACTGTGAGCGAGACTGCCCGGCTTTTGCGAATACGCGGCAATGCAATGCAAAGCGCCGTGCCGGTAGGGCAGGGAGCAATGGCAGCCCTGATGGGGCTCGAGTTCGATGAAGTCGCAAAGATCGCAGCCGAAGCTTCCCAGGGAGATATCTGCGATGCGGCCAATGACAATGGCGGTGGGCAGGTTGTCATTTCCGGGAGCAAGGCCGCCGTAGAGCGCGCAATCGCCATTGCCCAGGAGCGCGGTGCAAAACGAGCCATTCTGCTACCAGTATCGGCACCGTTCCACAGCGCCCTTATGGCTCCCGCCGCAGAAGTGATGCGCGATGCACTGAAAGACGTGGCGATCAAGGTGCCCTCCGTTGCCGTTGTCATCAATGTTGAAGCGCAGCCGGTCAGCGATCCGGAAGTTATCCGTAACGGGCTTGTCCGACAGGTCACAGGAACCGTTCGTTGGCGCGAGAGCCTTCTTCATATGGCGAATGAAGGAGTTGAATCATTTTATGAGGTTGGGTCGGGTAAGGTGCTGACGGGACTCGTGAAACGTATAGTCCCCGGCGCGACGGGTTCTACCGTGGGAACACCTGAAGACGTGGCAACCTTTGTCTCATCTTTCAAGGAATGAAAGGAATTAGCGATATGTTTGATCTGGCAGGCCGGAAGGCACTGATCACAGGTTCTACAGGTGGCATCGGTGGGGAGATTGCCAAGGCGCTCCACGCACAAGGAGCCGTCGTTACCCTTTCAGGTACGCGTCGGGCGGTTCTTGACGAACTCGCATCTTCTCTCGGTGAGAGGGTCCATGTGGTCGAGGCAAATCTCTCGGACAGGGATTCTGTCGAAAATCTGGTTCCTGCCGCTGAAGCGGCAATGGAGGGATTGGATATTCTGGTCAATAATGCCGGCATCACCCGTGACGGTCTCTTCATGCGCATGAAGGACGAGGATTGGGATGCCGTTATCGCTGTCAATCTCACATCCGCTTTCCGGCTGTCGCGAGCTGCCGTCAAGGGCATGATGCGCCGCCGTTCGGGGCGCATCATCAATATCGGTTCTATTGTCGGTTCCACCGGAAACCCGGGGCAGGGTAACTATGCTGCTGCCAAGGCAGGCCTTATAGGAATGACCAAGGCCCTTGCTGCAGAGGTTGCCAGCCGCAATATCACAGTCAATTGCGTCGCTCCCGGCTTCATTCAATCTCCTATGACGGATGTTCTGAATGAGAAACAGCGTGAGGCTATATTGGGGACAATTCCCATGGGACGCCTGGGCAGTGGAGCGGAGGTTGCTTCCGCAGTTGTTTATCTTGCCTCTCAGGAAGCTGCTTATATGACAGGGCAAACCCTTCATATGAACGGTGGAATGGCCATGTTCTGAGAGAGTTCGCGCCGATAACGGAATCTGTTGGTGAAGAGCTTCTAACCCCTCCCAAACACGTCAAGCTTGTGTTAAGCAGCGGGATAACATACAGGCGGGGTCTTGACCTGAGCCGAAAATAAAGGTTTCACGGCGCGCTGCTCCCGTGTATGTGGTAGCGGGTTTTGGAACTATTCAACCTTTTGCCATCGTCAGCTGTGTGGCTGCGAAGGAAATGATGAACGAGAATAAGGATTGAGACCGATGAGTGATATCGCCGAGCGCGTGAAAAAGATCGTTGTCGAGCATTTGAGCGTCGAGGCCGATAAGGTCTCCGAGAACGCCAACTTCATTGATGATCTTGGTGCAGACAGCCTCGACATTGTCGAACTCGTCATGGCATTTGAGGAAGAGTTCAACGTTGAGATTCCGGACGATGCCGCTGAGACGATTGTGACCGTCGGCGATGCTATCAAGTTCCTGGAAAAGAACGCGGCGTAATACGCTTGCTTACACGCCGGTGAGTTTTACTTTCCGGCGTTCTGATATCTGGGTATCTGAAGCATTTTTCGGTAAAGCTTTCACAGGCCTTTTAGCGAAAAACGCGTTCTGGCTCGTAATTGGAGTACCTTCGGTGCTTTCAGGCGTCGAGGGTTCGGCCATCGTATGGAAACAGATTTCGGTTTCCATAAGACAGTGCGGCGCCGGAAGGCGGGAACTTAAGTTAGGGCAGGAGGAGTGCTCCTGCTGAACCGGTTCTTGCTTCAATCTATTGTTATCGCATGGTTATTGCGAAAGGCCGGTGCCCGCTTTTTCGCAACATGCTCTAAATGCAGAGGTGAACATGCGGCGTGTTGTCGTGACAGGTCTCGGAATGGTGACACCGCTTGGTTGCGGGGTTGAACCGACGTGGAACGGAATTCTGGAAGGGCGGAGCGGTGCTTCCCTCATCACAGCTTTCGACGTTTCCGATCTGGCTTGCAAGATTGCGTGTTCAATTCCTCTCGGAGACGGTTCCAACGGCACTTTCAATGCCGATGACTGGATGGAGCCGAAAGAACAACGCAAGGTTGACCCCTTCATTGTCTACGGCATGGCCGCGGCTACCCAGGCACTGAATGATTCCGGTTGGAAGCCGGAAACATATGACGACCAATGTGCTACGGGTGTTTTGATCGGTTCCGGAATTGGCGGCATTGGTGGCATTCACGACGCTTCCATTACCCTGCAGGAGCGGGGCCCCCGGCGGATATCGCCCTTTTTCATTCCAGGCAGGCTAATCAATCTGGCCTCGGGATACGTTTCAATTGAACATGGCCTGAAAGGCCCCAATCATTCTGTCGTCACTGCCTGTTCCACAGGTTCTCATGCGATCGGTGATGCCGCGCGGCTTATTTCATTGGGTGATGCCGATGTCATGGTTGCAGGCGGAACTGAATCGCCGATCAACCGGCTGTCGATTGCGGGGTTTGCCGCTTGCCGCGCCCTGTCCACCGACTTCAATGAAGACCCGACAAGAGCCTCTCGTCCTTATGACAAGGATCGTGACGGTTTCGTCATGGGCGAGGGTGCTGGTGCTGTTGTTCTTGAGGAATACGAGCATGCCAGGGTTCGCGGGGCTAAAATCTACGCCGAAGTCATCGGTTATGGCATGTCAGGCGATGCCTATCACATAACCTCGCCAGCCGAGGACGGTGACGGAGCCTATCGCTGCATGGCGGCGGCCATCAAACGGGCTGGAATTTCTCCTTCCGAGATTGATTACGTGAATGCGCACGGAACCTCTACACCTCTCGGTGATGAGATCGAGTTGCGTGCCGTCGAACGTCTGATGGGCGACGCTGCCGCCAATCTGGTAATGTCCTCGACCAAATCCTCCATCGGACATCTGCTTGGGGCTGCCGGCGCCGTCGAGGCGATTTTCTCGATGCTGGCCATGCGTGATCAGATTGTTCCTCCGACGCTTAATCTCGACAATCCGTCTGTCGAGACAAGGATTGATCTCGTGCCTCATAGGGCGAAGAAGAAAAAGCTTGATATCGTCGTGTCAAATTCCTTTGGCTTCGGTGGTACCAATGCTTCGCTTGTTTTGCGGCGGGTTGATTGATCTCTGCAGTTGCGCGTGTGAGCGACCTTCGGTTTTTTGCCACAATTTCGCTTATAGAATCGGGTTTGAATTCAGGGCCTTCTTCATTGGAGTGCCTTTGATTCTAAAGCATCTTGCAGAAAGGTGGGAACCGGTTTTCTGCGAAGAGCGATGTGGCGCAAGGAAATTTTGTCGTCGTGCAATTCAGAAAAATCGCACGACGACATGAGCTTTTATCATTAGGAAAAATCTGAGCTCTTTTTTTTGTCTTGAGTTAAGATGGTTTTCTGTTTTCAGAAAAACTGAGAGCCCCAGATGAGTTTGAACAGATGTTTCCGCTTTTCGAGTTTTCTCTCGGCGTGAATTAGCGGAAATCAAGAAGCGGAGCCGCAGAGCGGCGGAAAGGTCGCATGTTTTTCGGCAAAAAGAAGATTGTTCCACCTTCCTCTCAGTCCGACAACTCGGCAATGGGAGACGGGCCGTTGCGGGTTGATGCCAAGTCTCCCAACGAAGCGATCAAACCGATTGCCGCACCACCACCGCCCCCGGATATCCGCCCCCATCGGAGCCGCTTTTTCGCTCGTCTGAGCACGCTGTTGACATTCATCATCGTCATAGGAGGGCTTTTCTTTTTTGGCATGATGATGATGCAGCGCGAAGTGCAGGCGCCAGGGCCTCTGCAAAATGCCAAGGTTGTCGTTATTCCGCGCAATACGGGAACGGCAGAGATCGCAGATATCCTTTATCGCGAGGGGGTCATAACCCAGCCATTCCTGTTTCAGACCAGCATCTGGTTCGGAAAACGACGCGGTCCGCTGAAAGCGGGGGAGTTTCAGTTCAAGGCGGGAACCAGCATTGCGGAAGCTATAGATACTCTTATTCAGGGTAAGGCGATCCTTCACACTCTGACGATCCCTGAAGGCCTGACCAGTGACCAGATCGTGGCACGTCTGATGGAAAATGAAGTGTTGTCCGGTGAAATCAGTGAAACGCCGAGAGAGGGCTCTCTGCTTCCTGACACCTACAAATTTGAGCGCGATGACACCCGCCAGCAGCTGATCAACCGCATGCAGGCTGCTCAGAAGCAGATTCTGGCGCAGGTATGGTCGCGCAGGTCTTCCGACGTACCGATCAAGTCTCCGCAGGAACTCGTAGTCCTGGCATCTATTGTCGAAAAGGAGACAGGGCGAGCCGATGAGCGCAGCAGGGTTGCATCGGTTTTCATCAATCGCCTTAACAAGCGTATGAAACTCCAATCCGATCCGACAATTGTTTACGGATTGGTTGGCGGGAAGGGGACGCTTGGCCGTGGAATCAAACGCTCGGAGATTGATCGGGCGACGCCATATAATACCTATGTCATTGAAGGTCTTCCGCCCGGCCCCATCGCCAATCCCGGACGTGCGGCTCTTGAAGCTGTCGCCAACCCGTCCCGCACCAAGGATCTCTACTTCGTGGCGGACGGCACGGGCGGGCACGTGTTCTCCGAAACCTACGAGCAGCACGCACGCAGCGTGCAGCGCTGGCGACAACTCGAGAAGGCCAAACCGGCAACCGAAGCCAAGGACATGGTCGACCATATTGATCCGAACGGTGACGATGACGCCCCGGCGAGAGCAACCGGAGGTGCTCCGGCTCGAGGAGGTGGTTTCGATGCGAGCGAGGGGACGCCGAAGGACCCGTTGAATAACCGTACCTATGATTTAAACAGCATCCAGACCGTTCCCGACAATATACGGTTGCAATAACAGCCTTCACCGCAGATATGTTTGAGAAGGATTTGCAATGCCGCTTACCTTAGGGCAGGCGAGCAACAGTTACACTCTTTTGGAAGGTTGCCGAATATGTCCATTGCCAGCATGACAGGTTTTTCCCGTGAAGCTGGGGTGAGCGGCCCCTTCCAGTGGGTCTGGGAACTGCGGAGTGTAAATGGGCGTGGTCTGGAAGTCCGGTTTCGTACTCCGCCGGGTTATGAAGCTTTTGGTGAGGAAGCTCGCAAGGGTATCCAGCAGGCGATGTCGAGAGGGCAATGCCAGCTTAACCTGTCCCTCAGCCGCAACGCCGCTCCGCCCAATGTCAGGATTAATACAGAGGTTCTGCAATCGCTGCTGGATGAGATCGGTAAGCTCGATCTGCCTTCCGGTATGGATGGAGCGAGCCTGGACGGTCTTCTCTCTGTCAAGGGAGTGATAGAGCTCGAAGAAAATCTGGATACCCACGCAGAAGAAGATTTAGCAATGGACCTGCGTGCCGGCCTGGCAAGGCTGATTCCGGCACTGGTCCAGGCGAGAGCTTCCGAAGGGGCAGCCCTTCAGGGAGTTCTCAGCGGTCATCTGGAGACAATAAGAAGGCTGGTCGATCAGGCGGAAGATGCCCCCGGGCGTCAGCCCGAGGCGATCCGCGAGCGGTTGCAGGCACAGATAGAATTATTGCTTGGGGGAAAAAGCGGCTTCGATGAAAATCGTCTGCATCAGGAGGCTCTGGTGATGGCTGCACGTGCAGATATCCGGGAGGAGCTTGATCGTCTCAAGGCGCATATCGACTCCGCGGAGGCATTGCTGCGTGAGGATGGTGCCGTCGGTCGGAAGCTGGATTTTCTCTCGCAGGAATTCGGACGGGAGGCCAATACTCTTTGTGCGAAGGCGAATGATATAACTCTTTCACGGATCGGGCTTGAGTTGAAAGCCGTCATTGAGCAGTTCCGTGAACAGGTTCAGAATGTGGAGTAGGGCCGTGGGCAGTTTAACTTTTGCGCGAAGGGGTCTTCTTCTGATCCTTTCCTCACCTTCCGGGGCCGGAAAATCGACGCTGACCCGATTCCTGGTGGATGAGGATCCGCTTTTGAAGTTGTCGGTATCTGTCACAACGCGTGAACGGCGCGCTTCTGAAATTGATGGCGTGCATTATCATTTCATCTCTGAAAAAGAGTTCCGAAATTTGCGTGACAGAGGTGAACTACTGGAATGGGCGGAGGTTCACGGTAATTTTTACGGAACGCCATGGAGCCCCGTTGAAAAGGTTCTCTCTGCCGGCGAGGATATGATGTTTGACATCGACTGGCAGGGCACCACGCAGATAGCGGGTAAGATGCCGGATGACGTCGTCAGCGTTTTCCTTCTCCCGCCATCAATGGATGAGCTGAAAGCGCGTCTGGAGAGGAGGGCGGAGGATTCGGAGGAAGTCATTGCCCGGCGCTTGAAAAACGCACGTGACGAGATTTCTCACTGGGACAATTACGATTATGTTCTGGTCAATGATGATCTTCAGAAAACATTTTTCGAGTTGAAAAGAATTTTGGGAGCCGAGCGTTGCCGCCGGAGCCGTCAGAATGGCTTGCAGGACTTTATCCGGGGGTTGCTGGGTTAGAAGAGTTCTCTCGGCTATTCCTGCCCCTCTGCTGGTCATCATATGCATTAGCTAGCGCAACATAACCTGCAACCGGGATTTCCTCGGCGCGGGCGGTTTCCTTGATGCCGGCTTCTTGCAACAGCGCGGCAGGATCGGTAACCAGTCCTTTGAGGCTTTGGCGCAGCATTTTACGTCGCTGCCCGAATGCGGCACGCGTAACTGCTTCAAGAGTTCTGACCTGACAGGGCAGCTTATTTGGGCGAGGCTCGATATGGACGATGCTGGAAGTTACTTTCGGAGGAGGAACAAAAGCAGAAGGTGGCACATCGAAGACGATTTTGGCTTCCGTGGCCAATCCGCAAAGAACGCCGAGACGACCGTAATTCTTCGGGTCGTTTTCGTCGGCAACGATGCGCTCGGCCACTTCACGCTGAAACATCAATGTCATTGAAGACCACCACGGCGGCCAGCCGACCTTGGCAATCCACCCCGTCAACAAAGCGGTTCCCACGTTATACGGCAAGTTGGCGATGATGCGCGCCGGGCGCTCGTCCAGGAATGACTGTGGGTCGATTTCCAGCGCGTCTCCTTCGATGATATGGAGACGCCCGGGATAACGAGCCTCAATTTCCCGCAGAGCCGGTATGCAGCGGTTGTCGCGCTCGATGACGACCAGCCTTTCTGCACCCGCTGCAAGGATCGCTCTGGTCAGCCCGCCCGGCCCAGGTCCAACCTCAATGATCGTGTGTCCCGCAAGCGGGCCTGCAGCCCGGGCGATGCGGCTTGTCAAATTGAGATCAAATAGAAAATTCTGGCCAAGTGATTTCTTAGCCATCAACTCATGGACGCGGACGACATCCCGCAACGGCGGTAAATCGTCTATCTGGCTCATGGTAAGGAATCCATCTTGGAGCTCATGCCTGATTTTGCGTGCGTGCCAGACGATCTGTCAGGCGGATTGCAGAAACCAGGCTGCGCGGATTACCGATCCCCCTGCCAGCGATATCGAAAGCGGTGCCGTGATTAGGGGCGGTTCGGATGAAAGGCAGACCCAGGGTCACGTTAACAGCACTATCGAAGGCCAAGGTCTTGATCGGTATCAGCGCCTGATCGTGATACATGGCAATGACAACGTCATATCCAGCTCTGGCCCGGGCATGAAACAGAGAATCCGCCGAGTAAGGACCCCGTGCATCGATGCTGTTACGACGAAGAAGAGTAATGGCGGGTGCTATGATATCCCGATCCTCGGTGCCGATTTTTCCATTTTCACCCGCATGAGGATTCAGGCCGGTAATGGCAATGCGTGGACGGCTGATGCCGAAACGCTTGCTCAAATCCTCGGAAACGACCATGCCGGTGCTGACGATAATATCGGAAGTCAGGCAAAGAGGGATATCGGTGACGGGAACGTGGACGGTGACAGGGACGACAGCTAGAATTTCGCTCCAGAACATCAGGACCGGCCATGTGGGGAGGCCTGTATGCCGCTCTGCCAGACTGGCGAGAAATTCATCACTTCCCCGGTGCTGGAAGCCGGCGTCATAGAGCACATATTTTGCCACAGGGTTGGTGACAAAAGCGGCAGCTTTTCCAGCCATTGTCAGAGAAACGGCTGTCTCGATAGCCTCCACCGTTGCTGGAGCTGTCGCCGGATTCGCCTGTCCCGAAACTGCATTTACCTTGGATTTGATAGGAATGACCGGAAGGGCATCGGCAAAGACAGAACCTGCGTCTTCAGCAGAAACTTCGCGGATCGGCACGCTCCAGTCGAGCTGCTTCGCCAAGCCTGCAATATGCGCCGGGTCGGCAATCAGAGCAAAGGGTGGCAAATTAAGCGTCTGACGGTCCTGCCAGGCCATCAGGACCAGTTCAGGACCGATTCCGGCTGGGTCGCCTTGGGTGATCAGCAATGGTTTTTCAAGAGCTGTCGACACGGAGACACCCTGGTTCAGGATCACGAGCCGTCGTTAACGTTCTGACGAACCGCAACAGCACCGAGAGATTTCAATTCGAGCCTTAGCATCACTGTCGTATTACGCTCAGTTAAACCTGTAGTCGATGAGAGATCTCGTGGCGAGACGATATAGTTTAGCGAGAAGCTGGTACATTCATCGTTATAACCGAACCCCAGGGAAAGGGTATCGATGGCCATGTTTGCCTTCCGGTAATACTGCGCTGTCTCCGGGTTGATCGCAAAGTTTGCATCATAAATGGCGCGCGCACGTGCCGTGCGGTCGAGGTCGACAACGGCGGATCCGTTGACGAACCAGTTTGGCGTCACGTTCCAGGTTGCAGAACCCATGATACCGGTCCGGCGGTAGCCGTATCCGATCTCCGGCTGAGCTTCATAGGTTGCAAATAGCATTGACGCGGAGACCGGCAGAAACGGGTGGAAATTTGCTGTCAAACCGGTTTCAAACCGCTTGAGGCTAAGATCGTCGCGGTCAAACCGACCTCGGGTTACAAGTGAATAGTTGTTATTTGGCGCATATTGGGCGCGTGCGACAAAGTCCGAACGGCTGTCATCCAGACCGGAATCAAGGCCGGTATTGGTCAGGTCGGCAATCTTGAAAGAATTACGCCCGGCAACCTGGAAAGATTGCCCAAGCAGCACATTCGCGAAGCTGCCATCATTTCCGGTAATCGAATACTGGGCCCCTACATTGGCACGAACGCCACCCTCAACCCGATCATAACCGGAAAATTTGTTCCACTCGAAAATCGTTGTGTCATCGAACATCAGACTCTGGGAGTCTTCGTTAGGCAGTCTTCCGATATGGGTTTCGTTCGGGCGGGCCACGATCTGTGCGATCGGCTCCAGGGTCTGTTTTCCGTACGATCCGAAATCAGCGACAAATGGGAACCGGTATTCCAGGCCGACGCCGGGCATCAGGCGACCTGCGAAAGCGTCATCGCTGCGCCAGAAGTCGTTCAGATAAGCGTTCTGATAGCCGGTGACGTCCGGCTGCATATAAAAGGCGTCGCCGCGTAGGAAGGTGAACGGAGTCCAGACCTGACCGACGCTGTCGATATATTCCCGACGCCAGGAGATGCTGGCAGATGCACGGGTGTTGGTTCCGGAAACGCCACGAACCAGGCACTGGCCGCGTTCAAAAACCGCGCAGGTGTTAAAAAGACCATTTATCTTCGCGACCTGCGTCGGAATCTGCTGGTATTCGGCAGCTTCGCGGGTCAGGCTCGTGACATTGACATCGATAGCGATTTCGCCGCCGATATTACCTGGACCATTCAGCCGCTTGTTGTAGTCCATTACCGGGTGAACTACAGGCTGCTGCTTTTGAAAGTCGTATGAAGACAGGCCCTGGAAATAATATCCGCGTACATCGAAGAACGAACGATCACCGTTACCACGCAGATAGACGGTGGAAATGGCTTCCTTGTAAAAAAGGTCGGTCAGATTCTGGCTGCGGACCCGATAATTATCAAGGAACCACTTATCCGACACAAGCGTGGCGTTCCAGCCCCACTTCCAGTTCTGGTTGATATGAAACTGCCCGATTGACTCCAGTGATCCCCGGAAATCCCTGTCACCGGCCCCGTTAGGGGGCATCAGGAATTGGGATTTATCTTGCTGGAAGATTCCGCTGGCACGAACACTATACGTTCCCGTTTCCAACCGATGCCGCCATTCCGCCTGGCCGAGGACACCCTGTTCACTCAGGAATGTCGGCCGGAAAGTAATGTCGTAATTGGGAGCGAGATTCCAGAAGAACGGAATTTGAGCACCGAAGCCGAGGCTTTTTGCGTAGACATAGCGCGGAGCCAGGAAACCGGTTTTGCGCTTGACCGTCGGGTCGGGCGACCAGAAATACGGCATGTACAGAACAGGAATTCCGGCGAATTCCAGCGTGGCGTTCTCGTAGTAGATAGTCCGTTCGCTGTTGTTGTGGATAATTCTCGCTGCCTTCACCTGCCACAGGGGCGGGCGAGATGGATCCTTTTTGCAGGAGTCGCAGGCGGTATAAATTCCGCGATTGAAAACAGTCGTTTCGCCGTCGATGCGCTCGGCGCGAGGCGATGAGAATCTACCGACAATGGGCTGGCCGTTTTCCATCGTCTTCTGCTCGAGATGGAGCGAGTCTATGAAGCCGGTTTTGAAGTCATCCGTCAGTTCGAAACGGTCACCCGTCATGACGGTTCCACCCGCGTCGGTCAGCCTGGCATTGCCGTCGGCAAAGACACGTCCGGTATTACGGTCATAAATGACACGATCAGCCTGAAGGGTACGGCCCTGATAGTGAAGTTCGACATTCCCGGAGGCGGAAATGGTGTTCTTATCGTTGTTGTAGATAAGCTCTCTCGCCTCGACGAACAAACGGTCCTGTTGATTCTGCCGGTTACTGGTTTTGGATGAAATAAGATCGTTGAGTGTCCCTTGTGCAAGCACAGGGCCAGAACCGGCGGCACAATAAAGCACCGTCGCGATCGCAGAAACGGCGACCGTTGTTCTAAACCAACTCATACTCACTCCCCACACCGGCGGATCATCAGCCGTCCTCTTGGTATAGCAGAGCCAAAATACCGAGCAAAGTCCCGACGACTGCAGGAAACCATGCCGCGACAACTGGCCTGATAAACCCGGAGGCACCTAAATCCTCCATAACTTGTTGTATCACATAAAGCACGAACCCGGCCGCGACGCCACCAAGAACCATCTTCGCCACGCCACCAAATCGAAAGAACCTTAATGAGACGGATGCTGCAACAAAAACCATGGCGATAAGCAACAGGGGCCGTGCCAGTAGCGACTGATACTGAATCTGGTATCGCGTGGCATCAAGCCCCGCCCGTTCTGTCCTGTTGATGACGTCGGGCAAGCTCCAGAACGGTATCGAATCCGGTGATGTAAAGGACTGCCGAACCTGCGAGGCTTCAAGGGTCGAAGCCATCATGTAAACATCATAAATCTGCGGTTCCTGGGTTGCGGAAAGCAGACGTGCTTCCTTCAGTTCCCAGTATCCTTCCCGCAAAGTCGCCTCTGGAGCCTCTATGCGTTCGAGGAACGCACCTTTGTCGTCAAAGGTGAAAATGGTCACGCCGGTCAGAGTGGTCGTCCCCTCGATGATTCCCTCAGCCCGGATAATAGCCTGGCCATCGATACTCCTTTGCCGGAGCCACAGGTCCTTACCCGAAGACTGGGTTGACCGGGCAAAAACCCGGGCCTCGATTTCGGAAGCTTTCTGCTTCAGCTGAGCAGAGCCCGGGTTGTAGACCGTAATCGACAATATACCGATCAGGGTAGCAACGAGAATAGCCGGCTGTAGGAACTGCCATGCAGAAATACCTGCCGAACGGGCAACGACAAGCTCCAGTTTACGGCTGAGTTGCAGCAATGCCGCGGTGCTTCCAAAAAGAACGGCGAAGGGCAGAACCAGTTCGGCGACTGCGGGTGTTCGGAAAAGAGCCAATCTGGCCATCAGGCCTGCCGAGGCTCCCGGCGTCTCTCCCGCACGGCGTAAAAGCTCTACGAAATCGAGTGTGTAAACCAGCACGAAAACAGTCAGGAATACCGCGAGGATGACCTTGGTGAACCTGAGAGAAAAATACCTTCCGAGAGTGCGGCCGATCAGGATCATGACAACCTCGGTAAACGCAGGGATGGAAGGCGGACATGCTGGTTGATCCAGCGACCGAACTGCGCCCTCCAGAACTGGGTGAGGGAACCCTGCAGGAAAAACAGCAACGAAACCACTATCGTGAGAATAGGTGCACCGTACAAAACGAAGACCGCCAAAGGACTGCGAACGAGAGCGGTGAGGGCGGCGAAACCGATGATACGCAAAACGCCCATGGCTATGATAGCGGTGGTGATTGCGATTCCTCGGCCCTGCCGGGTCGTTCGGGCGTCTCCCAGTGCGGCAAGTGCAATCATCATCATCGCCAGTGGATAAATCCACGCCGATAGTCTGTCGTGTAGTGCTGCCCTGAAACGCCCTTCCTGAATGCTATAAAGGGGATCATTGGGATCAGGAAACAGCAGGGAAGCCGTCGTTCGTTCTGCCGGCTTATAGATGACGTCGCCGGAATCCTTGGCCAGTGACGACAGGTTAATGGCATATCGCTCGAAAACGACGATAGAGGAATCTCTGGACTTGGGTTGTTGCCGCTGAATGGACCCGTTTTCAAGCATCAGATAGCTGTCGCCGCTGACATCGACCGTCTGCCCACGCTCCGCGATATAAACGATGGTTTTGTCCGGATCGCGACGGTCCTGCATGAAAATGCCAAGAAGGGCGTCGCCGGCACGTTCTCGAAAATGGAATGTTATGCCGGTATCGAGAGTGGTGAACTGGCCTTCTTTCACCACATTGGAAACGAAATCCGCCCGAACTTTGGTAACCAGGTCCCGGAGAACCTGCGAGCTGATCGGCATCAGATAAAGGGTCATGAATGCGACCAGGATGCAGACCCCCGTTCCCAGAACCATGAATGGGGTCAGAAGCCGACGAGGAGGGAAGCCAGCCGCCGTCATGACAATCAGCTCTGAGTCGCTGTTCAGTTTGTTGAGCGTATACAACGTGGCGATAAAGAGTGCGGCCGGGGCAATCAGGGTTACAAGGCCAGGCAGAGACAAGGTCGTTGCGAACAGGAACACCAGAATGGTCTGCCCTTTGTTCGTTATGAAATCGAGCTGCCGCAAAGCCAGCGTAACCCATAGCACGCCGGTAAGCGCAACCAGACAGACCAGGAAGGCATTGAAAGCGATCTTCAGTATATAGCGCTCGATAAGGTGCATGCCGGTCCTTGTTGCCCGATGCGGGTCTGCCTGACTAGCGCGCCTGCGGTTTAAGGGCAAGATTTATGGCGGCGTTACACTCAGTTGTGAGTATCCTATTAGCGACCATAATAACGAACTGCCGTATTCGGTATTTTGACATACGGTGACGCATTGCGGCAAAGTGGTCGCGTCGAATTTTGTTAACAGCGTTCAGGGGAATGACATGTCTCGCGATCTCAAGATTGAATTCAAGCCTTTCGGGGGCTCGGGCAACGGTTCCGTCGTCATCTTCGTTCGCGACGATCTGCAGCCTTCTCCGAAAGCTGTCGCCGCTTTGGGAAACGGGCTTTCCGAGCTGATCGCCCGCGCCGCAAAAGCGGAAGGGTTCAAGGGAAAATATCTTGGTTCCATGAGCATACTCACGCCATCCGACATGGCGGCGGAGCGTCTCGTCGTTATCGGGCTGGGCGATGAAAAGGACGTAAAGAAATTCGACTGGGCCAAGCTTGGTGGCGCAAGCATAGCAACTGTCAGTCGGGGCACTGCTATGATAATCGCCGATTTCCCGGGTGATTCTGCGGAGCCTGAAAATATCGCCGAGATGGCTCTTGGCGCTTGCCTTCGTAATTATCGATTCGAACAGTACAAGAGCAAGAAAAAGACTGGCGAGAGCAAGCAGGAACATCTCGCCAAGGTGGTTTTTGCCGTTGACGATGTCGATGCCGCCAAGAAGGCCTATAAGGATGTCGAAGCAGTCGCAGAGGGAACTATCCTGGCGCGTAATCTCGTCAACGAGCCGCCGAATGTTCTGTTTCCCGTTGAATTTGCCAGCCGGGCAGAAGCGCTTGAAAAGCTAGGCGTCGAGGTTGAAATTCTTGATGAGAAAGCCCTGCGCAAGCTTGGTATGAATGCTCTTCTGGGTGTAGGGCAGGGTTCCGAGCATGAGAGCCGTGTTGTGGTGATGCGGTGGAACGGCGCCAAGAGCGGGCAGGAACCCATCGCCTTTATAGGTAAGGGCGTGTGCTTCGATACCGGAGGTATCTCAATCAAGCCGGCAGAGGGTATGGAAGGCATGAAGGGCGATATGGGTGGCGCGGCGTGTGTCGTCGGCCTCATGCACGCCCTTGCAGGTCGTAAGGCCAAGGCCAATGTGGTCGGCCTTATCGGCCTCGTGGAAAATATGCCGGACGGAAAGGCTCAGCGTCCCGGCGATATCGTCACTTCCATGTCGGGCCAGACGATCGAGATCATCAACACCGATGCCGAGGGACGCCTTGTTCTGGCGGATGTGCTCTGGTATGCGCGGGAACGTTTCAAGCCGAAGTTCATGATCAATCTGGCGACATTGACCGGTGCAATCATGGTGGCTCTCGCCAATCACTATGCCGGTATGTTCTCCAATGATGACATCCTGGCCGAACAACTGGCGCTGGCGGCTGAGACCACAGGCGAGAAGGTGTGGCGTATGCCTGTCACATCAGAATATGACAAAATGATAGATTCACAATTCGCCGATGTAAAAAATACCGGTGGCCGTCTTGGCGGAGCTTGCACTGCAGCGGCCTTCCTCAAGCGTTTCGTCAAAGATGTCCCCTGGGCTCATCTCGACGTTGCCGGCACTGCAATGGACTCACCGAAAAACGAGATCAGCCAGACATGGGCCTCCGGATGGGGCGTGCGTCTGCTCGATCGTCTCGTCCGCGACAATTACGAAAGCTGATCGTGCGGAGACGATATGGCTGAGGTCTGGTTTTATCATTTGCAGCGTCAGCCTCTCGAGGCGGCGCTGCCTACCCTGCTTCTGAAAACGATGGGGCGTGGATGGCGCGCTATCATTCAAGCAACGAGCGAAGAGCGGTTGGCCGCTCTGGATGATCATCTTTGGACCTTTTCAGATGAAAGTTTTCTGCCGCATGCGATTGCGACAGAAGCAACGGCGGCCAGCCAGCCGATTCTACTCACCTTGCAAAGCGATAATGCCAATGGTGCACAGATCCGTTTCCTGGTCGAGGGGGCGGAGCTACCTGATGCCGTCGAGGATTATGAACGAATCGTTGTTTTGTTCGATGGCGAGGATCCGGATATGTTGATGCGTGCCAGAGAGCAGTGGAAAGCGGTTAAGGCCGCGGGGTTCGAAGCAACCTACTGGCAACAGGACGAGCGCGGGCGGTGGGAAAAGAAAGCCTGAATTCAATAACGTTGCGTCAGGGGAGATATCTGTGGCCAAGCAAACGAGATCCACTCTATTCACGGCACTTCTGATAGCAGGAATGTCTTTTGCGCCATTTGCCGGTGCGGTTCTGGCCCAGCCGGCTGGAAACCCTTCCTCCGAAGGCAGGGACCAGGCAAGAGAGCGCATATCATCATCTTCCCTTCCACGTCTGCCTTCGCCCTCCGTAACACACCATGTTATTGAAATTGACGGAAAGAAACTAGCCTTTACCGCGACTGTCGGTGCAATGTCGATCATCGACACTAGGGGCGAAGTACAGGCGGAAATCGGTTTTACCGCCTATAGCCTGGATGGAGCCGACCGTACGGAACGCCCGGTCACTATCGCTGTCAATGGTGGACCGGGTGCTGCTTCTGCTTATCTTAACCTGTTGGCGTTAGGCCCATGGCGGTTGCCGCTTGGGGCGAAAACCATTTCGCCCTCGGCGCCGGTGACGCCAATGGTCAACGCCGAGACCTGGCTTGCATTTACCGATCTTGTTTTTATCGATCCCCCCGGAACCGGGTACAGCAGGGTACTCGGCAATGATGAGGTTCGTCGGCGTTTCTACTCCGTGGAAGGTGATATCCAGCTTCTTTCTTCCGCTATCGCACGATGGATGAAGGAAAATGACAGGCTTGTTTCACCCAAGTTCTTTGTCGGTGAAAGTTATGGTGGTTTTCGCGGGCCTCTGCTTGCTGAGGAGCTTCAGACCGAACAGGGCATAGGGTTCAGCGCTCTTGTTCTGGTTTCCCCGGTTCTGGATTTCGGCTGGGTCTTCCAGCCGGACCATGCTCCATGGGCTTACGCGGCCCGCCTGCCGTCTTATGCGGCGGCGGCCATGGAGGCGAAAGGTCTTCCCTTTGACAGGCAGGCTCTACGAGATGCTGAAACCTATGCGGCAACCCAGTATCTGAGTGATCTCATTCGCGGTTTAGCCGACAAGGACGCCGTGACGCGCGTCAGCGAGAAGGTTGCCGCATTGACCGGGCTCGATCCGGCTCTGGTGCTGCGTATGGCCGGGCGGATAGACATGAGGACATTCCAGCGCGAATTACATCGCGCTCGTGGCGAAGTGGTCAGCGCATACGATACCGGTGTAAGCGGTCTCGATCCTAATCCAACGGCTGCAAATTCTCGTTTTGAGGACCCGGTTCTGACAGCGATGACCGCACCTCTGACGAGTGCGATGATTGACCTGCTGGGGAATACGCTCGGATACAGAGTACGCGATATTCGCTATGAGCTTCTCAACAACAGCGTCAATGCAGCCTGGGACTGGGGCAAAGGCAACCGGGCTCAGGAAAGTCTCAGTGCGTTGCGCCGATCAATGGCGCTTGATCCTGCAATGCAGGTTCTTGTCGTCCATGGCGCCACAGACCTTGTGACACCCTATTACGCCAGCCAGATATTGTTGGACCAGCTTCCCGATCTTGGAGATGGAACAAGGGCACAACTGAAGGTCTATGCTGGCGGCCACATGTTCTATTCCCGCGACGATAGCCGAAAGGCATTGTTGAACGATGCCCGCGATCTATTCGAGCGAGCTCTGAAGGCAAGAGCGACGCTATAGCAACAGCGGTGATGTCGAAGTATTTTTATGTGATGGATGCCAGCCTGGAAGAGTTTTTTGGTCCGGTCGGAGCCAAAAGTTTTCTGGGGAACAGGAAAGAAGCTATTATGAAGTTTTGGAGCGCCACCTTATGCGTCGCTTTGACACTCGGCCTTACGGCTTGCGACAGCGGTCAGAAGCAAAATGCTCAACCGGTCTATCAACCGCCCGTCCAGCAGGCGCCTGTCGTATTGGCCTATAGCGGTCCGGTCCTGAGGATGGATGGCACATGTGAGGGAGATGCACCTGTAACAACTTCGACCATTGATGTCGGCATCAGCGAATGCGAGCTGGTTCGTCTCAAAGGCAAGTTACCGACCGACGTGCTTATCGGCGAGAGCGGAAGAGGCGGGCGTGAAACCCAGGTTCTTTATGCCGAACCCGAAGGACGCGAACTTTATTTCTTCATTAACAACAAACTCGACAGGACGGTGAAGCCCGGCGCTTGAGCATGTCCGCTTTATCGACGGAGAGTCCACCGCACGCCGAAGGGTGGGCTCCTCGTTGTCGTCTGTCTCTTCCGATCAGATTCCTTGAAGTATAGACTCAACCCACAAGGGCACCTGTTTGCTGGCAGGGCCGAACCATGCATCATCGAACAGGCCGTTTGTCTTTGATGGCTCCAGATTGATCTCCAGAGTTGCTGCGCCCTGGGCGCGCGCTTCGGCAACAAAGCCGGCTGCGGGGTAGACGTTACCCGATGTTCCGATTGCCACGAAGAGATCGGCGTTGTGCAATGCGTTCCCGATTTTCTCCAATCCCAACGGCACCTCGCCGAACCATACGACATGCGGACGCAGCGAGTGTGCAGGATTGCAACAATGGCAGCAATCGCCATTGGTGACGTCTCCGGGCCAGTCGTAAATGCGTTCCGTTTCGACGCAGCGAACTTTGAGTAGTTCGCCATGCATATGAAGAACGCCTTTCGATCCGGCTCGTTCATGTAGATTATCGATGTTCTGGGTGATTAGCGTAACCCTGCCCGGGTGACGTCTCTGTAGTTCAGCAAGCGCAACATGCGCCGCATTCGGCTGGACTTCCGGGTTCTGCAACCAGGCGCGCCGGGCATTATAGAAACTTTGGACCAGATCGGGGTCGCGATGAAAACCTTCGGGAGTAGCAACATCTTCCACACGGTGCTGTTCCCACAAGCCATCGCTGGCCCGAAAGGTAGGAATGCCGGATTCTGCCGAAATGCCGGCGCCGGTCAAGATGACGATTTGCGGCGGTAGGTTCATTGCAGTCTCCTTGGAAGGGTAGCTCCGATTGACGGGAAAGCAGGAAGATTTGTCTAATGTAATTTCTCAAACACAAAGCTGAAAAAGCAAATGAAAAGAAAATTCCCCTGAGTCAAATCGTTAGAGCGTTTTGCGTTCAATATGAATCGCTGCAACGCTCTAACTTATTGTTAAGACGCATTTTCTCATCGTTTAATCGATACCGATTAAACGGAAAAGGCTCTAAGGTTTTTTCGAAAGCGTTGAAGAAATGGTTGAGTGGTCAGCTGCTCGCAGCTTCTATTTCGCTGCTTATCACCAGCCATTCTTCTTCCGTCTTCTCCAGTGTTTCGGCAGCTTCGGCACGCATGCGTGCAAGTTCAGACGCCTTTGTCGCATCTTTCAAGAAAGCTGTGCCGTCAGCAAGCGTACTGTCGATCTTGGTAATGACTTCCGACAGCTTCTTCATACGCGCTTCTGTCGCCTCGAGGCGTTTGCGCAATGGAGCGAGCGAGACCCGCAATTCCGCAGCGGCGCGGCGTTCCTCTGTGCGCGAAAGGGAGTTGCTCTCCGCACGGTCGTTGCGTCGTGTCGTAGCCGTTTCCCCGCCTGAGAGGATCAGATCGCGATAGTCGTCCATGTCTCCATCGAATGGCTTTACGCCACCATTGGCAACCAGCCAGAGCCGGTCGGCGCAGGCTTCGATCAGAAAGCGATCATGACTGACGAGCATGACCGCTCCCGAATAATCATTGATAGCTTCCATGAGCGCGGTGCGACTGTCGATATCGAGGTGGTTGGTCGGCTCGTCGAGAATGAGCAGATCAGGGCTGTCGAAAGCAGCGAGCCCCATCAGAAGGCGAGCCTTCTCGCCACCCGACAAGGACGACACGGGAGTATCGGCACGGGCGCCGGGAAAGCCGAAACGGGCCGATCTTGAACGGATTTGCGCCATCGGCGCACCCGGTAACTTATCGGCGACATGATCGAAGACAGTTGCTTCCGGTCGCAATTCATCGAGTTGATGCTGAGCGAAATAAGCGACCTTCATTTTGGAAGGAGCCTGTATTTCTCCCCGCATCGCCGCCAGACGTCCGCCGATGAGTTTGCAAAACGTCGATTTACCATTGCCGTTGGCGCCGAGCAGGGCGATGCGGTCGTCCGGCAATATTCTCAGGTTGAGACGATCAAGCACAGGCTCTTCGCCATAACCTACAGCCGCCTTGTCAATGGCCACCAGCGGAGGGGCGAGGGGGCGTTCGGGCCCTGGAAGGTCAAAGCGCAGGGTCTCGTCTTCCACCATTGTGGCGATAGGGTCGAGTTTTTCCAGCCGCTTCACCCGGGACTGGGCCTGGCGTGCCTTGGAGGCCTTGGCGCGAAATCTGTCAACGAAGGCTTGCAGGTGTTTGCGTTCGGCTTCCTGCTTGACTCGCATCTTGGCAGCCAGTTCACGCTTTTCCGCGTACTGCCTTGCAAAGGAAGTATATCCGCCACGATAGAGTGTCAGCTTACCGTGTTCCAGATGGGCGATATGATTCACTGAGCTGTCAAGAAGTTCACGATCATGGCTGATTATCAGAACGGTGTGGGGGTAACGTTCGAGGTAATTGTAAAGCCACAAGGTTCCCTCAAGGTCGAGGTAGTTGGTCGGCTCGTCGAGAAGGAGCAGATCCGGCTCGGAAAAAAGCACCGCAGCCAGAGCAACCCGCATGCGCCAGCCGCCAGAGAAATCCGAACAGGAACGTTGCTGTGCTGCATGATCAAAACCAAGCCCATGGAGAATGGCGGCAGCACGTGCAGGAGCTGCGTGGGCTCCGATATCCGCCAGACGGGTTTCTATTTCAGCACGCCGCAATCCATCAGCGGTTTCAGCCTCTTCGATTAATGAGAGGCGTTCGGTGTCGGCAGCTAATACGACGTCGATCAGGCGTTCCGATCCGCTGGGCGCTTCCTGAGCCACCGCGCCGATGCGAGTGTTGCGCGGCAGACTGAAAGACCCCGATTCCGTGGACAATTCTCCCTGAATGATCCGGAATAGCGTAGTCTTTCCCGTGCCGTTACGTCCGACCAACCCGACACAAGCCCCCGTCGGCACCGCCAGTGAGGCGCGATCCAGCAGGAGACGATCTCCGATTCGAAAGGTTAGGTCTGACAGGTGAAGCATGAGCGCTTTTGGCCTTTTCATTCATCTTTGGCAAGGAGCGAATTTGTAGCTCCTCCGGGAACACTGTTCGATATTCTCAAGTCCTGCCAAGCTGTTGCCTTTATTCGGCCATCGTCTGGTACGAGATAAAAGTATGTTGGTACAGATGATTCGCCATCATTGACGTTGTTTCGGAGCTGTCATGCATTTTGACGCAAGTAACCGTAGGGTATCGATTTCAGCCATACGACTGGCAGGGCTTTTTCTTCTTATTGCCATCGTTGCCTCTTCGGCGGTGACGGCCCGAAATGTTGTAGCTTACGACCGTGACTATGCTGTAAAGGCCCGGCTGATCCATACTTTCTGATCGACAATCTCAAGAATATTGCATCGATAGCAACCCGATAAACAAAGTTGGCACGTCTGTTGACTTTATATCGACACAGCATCACAGATTGCTATTCCCTGACCTGCAACCTGTCGATATCCGATGGACCAAGAAACTACTGCCAAGACAAATGATACCGGGACCGCTGCCGTGGAGCAGATACTCAATTCCATTGAGAGAAGGGATTTCAGTATTGGCGTGATCGGGCTTGGTTATGTCGGCCTGCCGCTATCGCTGGTCGCGGCGGGAACCGGGTTCCAGGTTGTTGGGTTTGATATCAATTCCGATCGGGTTGCGGGTCTCAACCGCGGTGAACCCCTCATTCGCCATCTGCCGGAAAATGCTGTTGCAAATGCTGTTGCATCCGGTCGCTTTGGTGCGACCGATGACTTCTCCAGATTGGGAGAGGTCGAGGCCATCATCATTTGTGTACCGACGCCCCTGACACACCATGGTGAGCCGGATCTGTCCTATATCAGGAATACAGTGTCCGAGATTGCGAAAACGCTTCGCTCGGGCCAGTTGATCGTTCTGGAATCGACCACGTATCCGGGAACGACGCTTGAAGTCGTAAAACCGATTCTGGAACAGACCGGTCTGAAAAGCGGTACCGATTTCTTTCTTGCGTTCTCCCCTGAGCGGGAAGACCCGGGCAACGGCGAGTTCAACACTTCTCGTATTCCAAAAGTGGTCGGCGGTGACGGTCCGATTTCGCTGGCAATAGCTGATGCACTTTATAGTGCGCTGGTTGAGCGAACCGTCCCGGTTTCATCGACGGCGACGGCCGAAGCGGTCAAGCTTACGGAGAATATCTTTCGTGCGGTTAATATCGCGCTCGTCAACGAACTGAAGGTTGTTTACGAAGCGATGGGGATCGATATCTGGGAGGTGATCGATGCCGCCAAAACCAAACCTTTCGGATTCATGCCATTCTATCCTGGCCCTGGACTCGGTGGTCATTGCATCCCGATCGATCCCTTTTATCTGAGCTGGAAAGCTCGCGAATACGATATTACTGCGCGCTTCATCGAACTGGCGGGAGAGATCAACACCAGGATGCCCTACAGGGTGGTCGAGCGGCTGGCTGAAGCTCTTGATCGCCGGTTGGGCAAGGGGCTCTCAGGCGCAAAAATCCTGATGGTTGGCATCGCGTACAAGAAAAATGTCGATGACATCCGGGAAAGTCCGGCCCTCAAGCTGATTGAATTGATCGAGGCTCGTGGCGGAAACGTCGAGTTTCATGATCCCTATATCGACAAAATTCCATCCACGCGTGAATACAAGACGCTGCAAAACAGGCGCAGCATACCGCTCAATGTCGAATCTGTAGCCGACTTTGATGCGGTTTTGATCGTGACGGATCATGATCACGTGAATTACGCACAACTTGCTGAAAGCGCCCGGCTGGTAGTTGATACCCGTAATGCATGCCACCGAGCGGGGGTTAATAGCAGTAAAGTCGTTAAAGCATAAGGGTTTTACTTGCTATTTGAGCTTCATCAAATATGGAAAGGTAGCTTTTTTGTAAGTTCGTCTCGATATTAATACGTTTTCTACCCTTGATCAAAGCCGTCGATTAGATTGTCATCCTCAAAAGTTCGTATGATGAGAGCGGGACATGGCGCGTTTAGTTGATTTTTCCATCCTGAAGGATTCCGGCATCGATTTTGCCGCAATCGAGAGCCGCTGCCGCTGGAAAAAATTCGATCCGAACGAGATATTGCTCGATTTCGATGATCCTTCCACGGATGTTTATTTCCTGGTTTCAGGTGATGTCCGCATTCTGATGCGCACGGCCGCCGGGAAAGAGGTTATTCTCGGTGAGATGCGGGGCGGTCAATTGTTCGGCGAATTGTCGGCCATTGACGGCGTCAAGCGTTCCGCCAATGTTACGGCCCTTACCCGCGGTGAGGTCTGTGTCATGCCGGCGGCCATTTTCAGGGAAGTTCTTTATCATTCCCCGGTCGTTGCGGAGCGGATGTTCCGCATTCTCACCAATCGCATTCGAGATCTGAATGCACGTGTGATGGAGCATACAGTGCTCGATCTGCGTCATCGCCTTTATTCGGAATTGCTGCGCATGTCTGTTCCTCGCAGCGGTCACGAAGGGCAGCGGGTAGTTACTCCGCCACCCTATCACCATGTTTTGGCTGGGCGGATCGGATGTCGTCGCGAGCAGGTCACGCGTGAGTTTTCGACCATGACACAGGATGAGCTTATCGAGCGGACCCGTGGGGCTCTGGTGTTGTTGCGCCCGGAGGTGATGCAGGCGCGGGTGTCGGAGGCTCTGCGGGAAGACGGCTGATTTTTTAGGCGAAACAATCGAAAACCGGGCGTTCAGGCTTGCGTCCGAACCAGTAGGTTCTCGTTGTTGAGTTGGTTACTACCTTTACATATCCGAAACGCTGGTATGTCTCCCGCAGTTGCGGGAGATCAGGGCTTCATTTTTCTTTCCGGAAATTTCTCGTGGCTTATTGTGCCATCATCACTCGGATGGCAAAGTAGATTATGGTCTGCCCGGAGCCACCTGTATTTCATTTGTTACGGCATTTCATGAAAAGTAATTTAACAGGAGTTCGCCGATAATTGTCTCTGATGTCGCAGCGCGTCCGTCTAGGTGCCGTGCGCAGCACCTTTTCGCCGTGGAACGATCCGACGGCTAAGCCATTGATTCAGTTCCAGTCTGTGACCAAGCAGTTTAGTGATACGGTTGCCGTGACCGATCTTTCACTGGACATTTATGAGGGCGAGTTTTTCTGTCTGCTCGGGCCTTCTGGTTGTGGCAAGACAACTCTGATGCGGATGCTTGCGGGGTTTGAGCAGCCGACTTCCGGAAAAATCATTCTTGGCGGTCGAGACCTTTCGGGCGTTCCGCCTTATCGCCGCCCGGTCAACATGATGTTCCAGTCTTATGCCCTGTTTCCGCATATGAGCGTGGAACGAAACATCGCCTTCGGTCTGCGTCAGGATGGTATGCCTGCAAAAGAGATCGGCGATCGTGTGCTCGAAATGTTGCGACTGGTGCAACTGGAGCCGCTGGCGAGGCGTTATCCGGCCCAGCTCTCGGGAGGACAACGTCAGCGCGTGGCTCTGGCACGTGCTCTGGCCAAGCGCCCGAAGGTATTGCTTCTCGATGAACCCCTAGGCGCGCTCGACAAGAAGTTGCGCGAGGAGACACAGTTCGAGCTGATGGACCTCCAGAACGATCTGGGAACCACCTTTGTCGTGGTCACTCACGACCAGGAAGAAGCGATGACGATGGCGGACCGTATCGCCGTCATGAACAAAGGGCATATCGAGCAGGTCGGAACGCCGGGCGAAATCTACGAGCAGCCGCAAACACGTTTCATTGCAGAATTTGTCGGCGACGTAAACGTCCTGGAGGGTAAGGTTGCCGGGCGCGATGAGACCGGGCATTGGCATGTCGAAACCTCGGCTTCGCAAACATTCCTCACCGTCGACGATCCGGATGAGGTGCTGCATGACGGCCAATCTGTTGCCATTGCCATCCGTCCGGAAAAAATGATCGTCGGTCGGCATCTGCCGCTGAGTTCTCCAAATCTGATGTCCGGTGAGGTGTGGGATATCGGTTACCTCGGTGACTGGACGGTCTATCGCATCAGACTGGACTGTGGCTCGTTTATCCGCGCCTCGCGTGCCAATGTTAACCGCTATGTTGATAATCCGATCAGTTGGGATGAGGGGGTACAGCTTTCTTTTGCGCCCGATTCCGCCGTGATCCTTTCGCGATGAACGAGATGATGCCGAAGCCGGGAAGAACGCATTTTCTAAGAATGCTGGTACCCGCTGTGCCTCTGCTGTGGCTGGCCGTGTTCTTCTTATTGCCTTTCCTGATCGTTCTGAAGATCAGCCTGTCATATTACGTCACGGCGCAGCCGCCTTATGCTCCGGTCTGGGATTGGGGCGACATATCAGGCTATTTCTCGGCGCTGAGTTTTGAAAACTATCGTATGCTGGTCGAGGACAGCATTTATTTCAGCGCCTTTCTAACCTCGATCAGAATTGCAGGGATTTCGACATTCCTGCTGCTCATCGTCGGTTTTCCCATCGCGCATGCCATGGCGCGTGCGCCTGTGAGTTGGCGCCCGATGTTGCTGGCTCTCGTGATCCTGCCGTTTTGGACGAGTTTTCTGATCCGGATTTATGCCTGGATCGGTATCTTGAAACCGGAAGGATTACTGAACCAGCTTTTACTTTTCTGCGGCGCCATTTCGCAACCATTGGACATTCTCAACACCGAAACCGCGATATTCATCGGCATCGTTTACGCTTATCTGCCGTTCATGGTTTTGCCGCTGTATGCGACATTGGAAAAACTTGACGAGAGTCTCATCGAAGCGGCTCTGGATCTCGGTTGCCCACCCTGGCGGGCATTCTGGGCGATCACGGTGCCGTTGTCCAAGTCAGGGATTATCGCTGGCTCACTTCTTTGTTTCATTCCAGCCGTTGGAGAGTTCGTTATTCCCGATCTTCTGGGTGGATCTGAAACCCTGATGATCGGCAAGACATTGTGGAGCGAGTTCTTCTCGAACAGGGATTGGCCGCTGGCGTCGGCTGTTGCGATCGTGCTTCTCGCTTTGCTCGTCATACCCATCGTAATCTACCAGAATTCGGAAGCCCGCCGACTGGAGGAAAAGCCATGAGGCGTTCGCTGGGTATGTTCAATGCCACTGTTCTGGCATTTGGCTTTGCTTTTCTTTATCTGCCGATCGTTCTTCTGATCGTCTATTCCTTTAATGCATCGCGATTGGTGACCGTGTGGGGCGGCTTCTCGACACAATGGTATGTCGCTTTGTGGAACAATCAGGCGCTGATCGACGCGGCATGGGTAACGATCAGGGTTGCGTTTCTGTCTGCGACCGCTGCAACTCTTCTCGGCACGTTGGCGGCCATAGCACTGGTTCGTTACGGCCGTTTTCGTGGCAGGACGCTTTTTATCGGAATGGTCTATGCGCCGATGGTCATGCCCGAGGTCATCACCGGTCTCTCACTGCTATTGCTGTTCGTCGCGGTGGATTTCAACAGAGGCTTCTGGACGATAACGCTCGCTCACACCACACTGACGATGTGTTTCGTTACGGTGGTCGTTCAATCGCGCCTGATTTCTTTTGATACCTCTTTGGAGGAAGCGGCGATGGACCTTGGAGCCACGCCGTTTCAGACTTTTCTGCGGGTGACGTTACCTCTGATTTCTCCAGCTATCGGAGCCGGTTTCCTTCTCGCATTCACATTGTCACTTGATGATCTCGTGCTCGCGAGTTTCACCTCCGGACCGGGAGCGACAACGCTGCCGATGCGGATCTATAGCCAGGTGAGACTTGGAGTGACGCCTGAAATCAATGCCGCCTCGACCATCCTTATCGCTATCGTGGCGACGGGTGTTATCGGCGCCGGTCTTCTCGCGAAACGCAATGCGTCCAGGGCCCGAGAGGCGGAAAAGAACTCCGGCAACTCGTGACGTTGTCGGGAAAATTCAAGGCTGATTGTTTGTGCCGGGAGAGGGCGCTGGCCTCGCATCCTCTATTATATGGGTTGTCAGCCTTGGCGTGCTCCACGGGCCTTCCATGCCAATGACCAGACCAGTCCTGTTTTCGGTCTTGTTCGAGAAGGAGAGCGAGCTTACCGCAAGTGATCGGTCCGGCAGGAAAATTCCCCCGCGCAATTCGGAACTCGCCCCTGCCATAACTATGGAGCCGTCGGTGATCCACCCCATGCCGCCTTCAACGGAAACGATCATGCGGGCTGTACTGAAAGGTGTGTTTCCCTTGACCAGTTCAGGAGTGCCGGTTGAGGCCTTGCCTTTGGTCTGCCTGAGCGTGTCCGGAATAGAGAAACCGCGAATTTCACCGTTCGCGACGGTCGCAACAATGCGTCCATGGCTTTGCTTCAAAATCTCCGTCATCGTGGCGCCACGGCTTTCGAGATTGATCAGGCCCTGAACCGTGCCGGTGACAATCGGCATTTCCACCTCTGTGCCGAAGGCAAGGGAGGTCATTGCGACATTATCCAGCGACCCGAGAACCTTCACCTCGCGCGCCTCGGCGGGGCCGGTCACGAGCAGACGTCCCTTCGCGACGCCTTTATCTATCGTTGCGCGACTGAGCGATGCTTCGAAGCGGTCGGGTTTGAGCAAAAGGCTGAACGCCATATCGTTCATTTGCAGCATGCCGATTTTACCGGCTGCTGCGGACAGACGCAGGTCAAGATCTGCTCTGTTGAGTTCCCTAAGGGAGGGGGGCGGCTTTCTATCGTCGAACAAGTCGCCGACCGGAAGAAGAAAGCGGGTCAGGTCCAGGTTATCGGTGGCCAGTGTCCCGTCTACAGCATTGCGTTCCTCATCGAGACGGAAAGACAATGAGCCTTCAAGCCTGTCTTCACCCAGCCTGATGCGGACCGAAGGCCAGGACACGACATTTTTCTGGGTGCTGAATTCGCCTTCAATAGCGACGGCTTCAACGAGGGGCGCCAACGGAAGCGCGAGATCTGTCCAATTCGCGAGGTTGCGAAGCGAAGCGGTTCTGGCAGAGCTCTGTCCCGACAGAGTTGCATTCCAGGCGCGGTCAAACCTGATGGAGCCGGAAAGGTCTATACGACTCTCGGCTGCGGTTATGGAGAAATTGAAAGGGCTTGGTTTGCCATTCAAAAGCGCGGAAGGGAGAAAGTCAGCTTTGGAAATACTGATTACCTTGCCTTTCCATGACGTGGAAGCCGTCATTGAGAACGGAGCATTATCCTCAGGCCAATCAACTGCGATATTCAGGGCGTCGAGGATGATATCTGCGTGTTTATCCCTGTGAATTACCGCGGAACTGTTGGCGATGATCAGTTGCCGGGCCTTGCTGTCAAAACCCTGGAGACGCAGCCGGGCGGCGCTATTCATCCAGAAAGAATCATTCGCATCCTTCAGATTGATGTCTACCTTCGCGTCCGACAACGCCACTTCGGTCAATTCCACTTGACCGCGTATCAGTGACCACAGACCCAATTCACCACGCAAGGTCGCTCCGTCTATAGCAATACGACCATCGAGCCCCTGGATAGAGATATCTTCAAGTTTGATGCGTGGCGTCGGTAAAAGGGCAAAGGTGCTTTCGCCTCTCACATCGACCTGCAAACCGTAATCCCTTCTCATCTGGCGAATGATCATCGCCTCCGGACCGCGGGAGGCCAGAGTCCAGGGTATGATAGCGATGGCCGCCAGAATGAGGCCGAGTAAAGCTGAGATCAGGACGAGGCGACGGGGCATGCTTTTCTTTAAGGAAGTACGGCATTTGATTTTACAGTGAATGCAGCATGATGGCATGAGAAAACATTAAACTCTCCACGGTATATTCTCAGTTCCTTATCGCAGTGTTATCGAGAAATTTTTTAATTCACCCATTAGTTTCGATACCAATCCGGTTATGCGCGCGCCGGGCAGGGACGATTGCACCTCGTGCCTTGAACTGCTAATAGTCTCTATCGGGAACTTAGGTTCTTTCTAATGAACTTATGCTTGGTGGATGGATGAGCACGCAGGTACCGGCCCTGAAGAAGGGGTTCGATATTCTAAAACTTGTTTCGAGGAATCCCGGGATTGGATTCACGGGAATCCGAACGGAGCTGCAACTGCCGAAAAGCAGCGCACATACATTGCTGACAACGTTGAAGAGCTTGGGGGCTCTCTACCAGCAGGTAGATGGTGGTTATGTTCTCGGGCTCCGCCTTTTTGAGCTTGGCTCTGTTGCAGCAAGCCAGCGCAATGTCACTGAACTGGCGATACCATTTCTCCAGGAACTGGCGCGTGAGGTACAACTGACCTGCCATCTCGGCGTTCTCGAAGGAAACGAGGCGGTTTATCTTGCGAAGCTGGAATGCGAACAACCAATCAGAATCAGTTCCTGGGTCGGCAAACGCCTGTCTCTCCACAGTTCTTCACTTGGAAAATCCCTGTTGGCCTGGCTGCCCGAACATGAGGTTGACGAAATTCTGTCTCCACTCGAGTGGAAAAAGAAACTGCCGAACACATTGGCTGATCCCATTGCCTTCAAGGAACATCTGGCCGCCGTCCGTGTCAACGGCTGGGCGATAGACGATGAAGAAGATGTGCGAAACCTGCGCTGCATCTCCGCCCCCATCCGTGACATGAGCGGCAACGTGATTGCAGCAATCAGCATGGCCGGCACGACCTTCCAGATCGATGACAGCCGCATAAGCCCGCTCTCAAAACGGGTGCGCCAGGCCGCCCAGGACATATCGAGGGCTCTTGGACATGTTTCTGGAAGACGGTAGGAGCCAGGCTCCCCGGAAATATTTGCCCCCAGTTGAGCTAAAAGCTGAGTGATGAACTCGCACTCATAACGGTTGCAGGGGAGGTGGAAAAACGATCAAGAATGTAGTGAAAAATTCGGTAGGACTCTAGCGATCGCGAAAGTCTTTTGATAACAATAGCTTCCAGGAAGAGTGTTCCCCGCATGCGCGGGGCTGAACCGGCTGATGGACATTAACACGCGGGCTTAAAAAGGTGTTCCCCGCATGCGCGGGGCTGAACCGATATGCTCTTGCTAGGTCAGCTCCGGCAAGTTGTGTTCCCCGCATGCGCGGGGCTGAACCGGATACAATTCTTGCGGCTGCGATTGCGAAGAAGTGTTCCCCGCATGCGCGGGGCTAAACCGCTCTTGAATACGGCTGTTGCTCGCCGTGTGGCGTGTTCCCCGCACACGCGGGGCTAAACCGCCCCAATGATTTCTATTTCGTGCGCTCCCGCCGTGTTCCCCGCACACGCGGGGCTAAACCTTCAGATAGCGACGCATAAGCTATTTGCTCTCTTTTTCGAAATGAGTTGAACCGCACACCGTTGAGCCATCTCACCGGTTTTCGGCTCAGTCTCTCTGCTCCATCGCCCTCCTGCCTATATCAACGCAACGATGCCTCCCGTTACGGGCAAGCACATTGCTGCTAATCCGCAGGGAAACACCGATCTGTTGCGATTGCCCGTTGCCTGAGTTTTAAAGCAAGCCTCATTGCGGGTGCGCCCGAGATCATGAGATGGTTCATGGTCCGGGTTTTCCGGGAAGGAGATAATGAAGATGGCGGATTTTTTCGATAGGCTGAGGGCGTCCAGTGGGGTGGAATGGGCGAGCTATGTCGAGCATCCATTCGTGGAGCAGCTTGCTGCGGGTGTTTTGCCAACGGCTGCTTTTCAGGCCTATCTGGTGCAGGATTATCTTTTTCTCATTCAGTTCGCTCGGGCTAAGGCGTTGGCGGTCTATAAAAGCAGGTCGCTGGTTGACATGAGAGCCGCGCAGGCCGGTCTCTCCGCCATCCTTGACATCGAGATGGATCTGCATGTCCGCCTTTGCGAGAGGTGGGGCTTTTCGGCTGCCGATCTGGAAGCAGCCGCCGAACACCGTGCAACTATCGCTTATACACGTTTCGTCCTTGATTGCGGATTGTCCGGCGACCTGCTCGACCTGCAGGTGGCGCTCTCTCCCTGCATCATCGGTTATGCTGAAATAGCTGCCAGAATTGCATCGCGAGCGCGGGCCGTGAACGGACATCCCTATATTGAATGGATTGAGGAATATGCTGGCTACGATTATCAGGCTGTCGCAGCCGGAGCCCGCAAGCACCTCGATCAACTCGCTGAGCGTGCTGTGACAAAAACGAGGTTCGGGGAACTAAGCAGTATTTTTGCAAAAGCTTCCCGTCTTGAAGCCGATTTCTGGCAGATGGGGCTCGATGCAACGAAGGGCGCGACGGCGACTGTGTAACCGGTGAGACGGCGAGTTTTTGTAGCCTCGAAATAGGATTGAGTGGGCTCTGAAAACCGGCTGAAAAATTGGTAGAATTTTTGACATAGGAAAAGATGTTCAATAACAATCGTTTCCAGGAAGAGTGTTCCCCGCATACGCGGGGCTGAACCGGCTTTGGGAGGTTTGGGAGGTTTTTTACCTATGTGTTCCCCGCATACGCGGGGCTGAACCGACATTGACATTGCTGTTATGCAGGAGTGTGACGTGTTCCCCGCATACGCGGGGCTGAACCGGGACTGATCGGATAACAACAGCACCGGTCGCCGTGTTCCCCGCACACGCGGGGCTGAACCGAATAATCTCGTTCGTGACATTGGCAACGTCCCGTAATAGTTGATTACGGCTGCGAGAGTCGGCATTAAAATGCCGTAGGTGGCAGAAGATGTTTGTCTCTGCCTCCTCACACACAGAGAGCCCGTATGACCTATGCCGTGAAAGAACTTTTCAAAACTCTCCAGGGAGAGGGTGCCCATGCCGGGAGGGCAGCGGTGTTCTGCAGGTTCGCCGGCTGCAATCTATGGAGCGGTCGTGAGATTGATCGTGAAAGCGCGATCTGTAATTTTTGCGATACGGATTTTATCGGCACCGATGGTGAGGGCGGTGGAAAATTTCTTGATGCCGGGGAACTGGCCGCGGCCATCGTCAGAATATGGGGTGAGGGCCGCGAGAACAGGTTTGTCGTGTTCACTGGCGGCGAGCCGTTGCTGCAGCTGGATGAGCCTCTTATCGCTGCCGTCCATGGGCATGGTTTCGAGATCGCGATAGAAACCAATGGCACGATGGAACCTGTTGCAGGCATTGACTGGATCTGTGTGAGTCCCAAGGCCGGAAGCGAACTGAAGCTATGTTCCGGCAATGAACTGAAGCTCGTTTACCCGCAGGCGGGGATGAATCCGGCTGATGTCGCGGGGCTTGAATTTGATCATTACTGGTTGCAGCCCATGGATGGGCCGGACCGTGCCGAAAACACGGCAGCAGCCGTGGCGTATTGCCTTGAAAACCCTCAATGGAGGCTCAGCCTTCAAACCCACAAGCTCATTGGTATTCCATGAAAATCACTCAAGCATTTACATTCGAGGCGGCGCACCGGCTGCCACATGTGCCGACCACGCACAAATGCCATCGCATGCACGGCCATTCCTACAAGGTGGAGTTGCAGCTCGAAGGGCCGGTTGATCCTGTCTCGGGCTTTGTGATCGATTTCTTCGATGTCGAGCGTGTATTCGGCCCCTTGTTGCAGGAGCTGGATCATCACACATTGAACGACATTCCTGGCCTGTCTAACCCGACTGCTGAAAACATCGCCATATGGGTATGGGAAAGGGCCAAACCCCTGTTGCGCGAGCTTTCCTCCGTGAGGATTTATGAAACCCCGAATTGCTGGGCGGAGTATGAGGGAATATGAGCAATCGGCCCGAACAGAATGTCATGAATGAAGGTGCTCTCGTTCTGTTTTCGGGAGGGCAGGATTCCGCCACCTGCCTCGCCTGGGCTCTGGACCGGTTCGAACGTGTCGAAACAGTGGGGTTCGATTATGGTCAGCGCCACCTGATCGAACTCGATTGCCGCACCAAACTTCGCGACGGCATGACGGCAATGAAACCGCAATGGGCCGGACGGCTGGCGGACGACCACATAATATCGCTTGCTGCTTTGGGAGAAATCTCGAACACGGCGCTTACCAGCGATATCGTGATTGAGATGCAGAATACCGGGCTTCCGAATACTTTCGTTCCCGGTAGAAACATCATCTTTCTGACATTTGCGGCAGCGCTGGCCTACAGGCGAGGGCTCAAACACATTGTCGGCGGTATGTGCGAGACGGATTATTCCGGTTATCCCGATTGCCGGGATGACACGATCAAGGCTCTGCAGGTCGCGCTCAATCTTGGCATGGAGCAACGTTTCGTTCTCGAAACTCCGCTGATGTGGCTCGACAAGGCAGCGACATGGCGCCTCGCAAAAGAAGCTGGCGGGCGGGAGCTGGTTGATCTCATCATCGAGGAGAGTCACACCTGTTATCTCGGAGAGCGCGGAAAACGCCATGAATGGGGTTACGGTTGTGGAAAATGCCCCGCCTGTGATTTGCGCGCCCGCGGTTATCAGCGCTTTGTGGCGGAAGAGATTTCTTGCGGTGATGCAAGTGCTTAGGATTAGATTGATAATAACCCGTATTTGCTGAGGCTGCGGCTTGTCTCCGCATCGGGAGAGCAGTGCGATTTTGTCTCCCGTTCATGAGCTGCAAGGGTAGCAGGGAAACCTGAAAAATCGGTAGAATTTTTGACAAGGGAAAAGATGTTTATTAACAAGTGTTTCCAGGAAGAGTGTTCCCCGCACATGCGGGGCTGAACCGCAGATGTAATTGAATGCAGCATGGGGAGCTTAGTGTTCCCCGCACACGCGGGGCTGAACCGCGCTTATCCATTTCGGCGGTTTTATCCGGCTCGTGTTCCCCGCATACGCGGGGCTAAACCTGCATTGGCTGGTGATGGCTGATGCGAACGCAGAGAGTGTCAATACTCCTGAATGATCATCGCTACGTCTGCCTGCTGAATTTCAGTTTATCGATTTCGTTTATTTCTCGAATAACCCGGCATGGGTTGCCCGCCGCAAGAACGTTAGCCGGAATGTTTTTGACCACCACGCTACCTGCACCGATCACGCTATTGCTGCCGATGGTGACGCCCGGTAAAATCGATACGCCTGCGCTGATCCAGACATTATCACCGATAGTGACCGGCAGCGCGTATTCCAGACCCTGGTTACGCCGTTCGGCATCCATCGGGTGACCTGCGGTGTAGATACCGACATTGGGCGCGATGAATGCGTTATTCCCAATAGTCACTTTCGCGCCATCGAGGATTATCAGATTGAAATTGGAATAAAAGTTCTCTCCGATCTCGATGTTATAGCCGTAATCACAATAGAAGGGTTGTTCGATGAGGAATTGATCACCTGTCTTGCCAAGCAGGTTCTTCAGCAACTGTTTGCGCTTTGCTGTGGCTCGCGGATCCATGCGGTTGTGCTGATACAGGGCATATTTAGCATTCTGGCGCTGTAAGATCAGTTCCTCATCATAGTTGGCGTCATACAGCATCCCGGCCGCAGCTTTTTCCATTTCAGTCATCATTGCATTTCCGTGAAACGTGAGAGCGAAAAAGAATTTTCCTTGTTACATCCGGCCAAATACGAACAAGGGCATAATGCCAGGCGGATTGTGGTCTGCGCCTCAATTGGAACAGAACAAAAACTGCAAACCGGCTTGAGATGCTATTTTGGAAAAAGGAAAAACCGCTTAACGATCAATTGGCTGGGGAACCTGGACTCGAACCAAGACTAACGGAGTCAGAGTCCGTCGTTCTACCATTAAACTATTCCCCACCAGAATCGTGCAGAGCATAGAAAACGATAAGCATGGTGCAAACTCGTTTTCAACATGTCCCCACGCCGAAGCAGTGCCGGTGGAAATAGGCTAGTTTTGACCGTGGGTCAAGGCGCTTTCTGCCGTTCTATCCATGGTAAAATGACACGACAGAGGAAACCGTCGGCAAAATGGAAATAGAAAGCCTTTCCAACTACGCCCCATCCGGCGCTGAATGAGTTATTCCAGTCGTTGCAGGGCAATTCCATTCGATCTATTCCGGTTGAAAAATGTTCCTGATTCAAGTGATACCGCCCCAAAAAAACACCCGTGAAAAGCTGCCTAAAAATCGATAGATTTTTTGACATGTTGAAAATCTTGAAATAACAATAACTTCCAGGAAGAGTGTTCCCCGCACACACGGGGCTGAACCGGATGATTCTGCGCATTTATAGTGTGCTTCCCCGTGTTCCCCGCACACGCGGGGCTGAACCGTCGCGCTCGAATGCAGAAACCACCTCAATCATGTGTTCCCCGCACACGCGGGGCTGAACCGATATCGTTTTGTTGCAGGACGGTATCAGGCTTGTGTTCCCCGCACACGCGGGGCTGAACCGGTTTACCACGGCTTTGGTGGACACTTCCGGGGGTGTTCCCCGCACACGCGGGGCTGAGCCTTTAAATGTGATCTGCAAAGCGGGTTTGCAGGCGGCCTGTTCATTGCGTATATGATGCCCGACCTTGGCAGATGGGAGTGAGGGAAGGATGCAGGCCGCCGATGCGCCCTTGCTGGAGGTTGAGAACCTGTCGGTTCCCTTGCCCCATGGGCTTGACCGTAAATATGCGGTCGAAAATGCCGGATTGCATCTGAATCCGCGCGAAATTCTCTGCATCGTCGGCGAGTCCGGTTCCGGAAAATCCATGATGGCGAATGCGATCATGGGTCTGTTACCTTATTATATGCAACCTTCCAGCGGGAGAATTCTGTTCAACGGGCAGGATCTTCTCACCATGACGGAGGCCCGGCTGCGCCATGAGCGCGGGCGCTCCATTTCCATGATCTTTCAGGAACCTTTGTCTGCTCTCAATCCTCTCATGACGGTTGGGGACCAGATTGCGGAGGTGATGCAGGTTCATGGGGTGGGAAACGCAGCGTCGCGGCGGGCACGGGTTATCGAGCTGCTCGGCTATGTCGGGTTGCCTGAACCGGAGACCCTGTTGCAAGCTTATCCCTTCCGGTTGTCGGGGGGGCAGCGACAGCGGGTCGTGATTGCGATGGCGCTCGTGCTGGAGCCCGAAATACTCATCGCCGACGAGCCGACGACAGCGCTCGATGTGACCACGCAGGCGCAAATCCTTGAGCTCATACGTCGAATACAGCGGGACAAAGGAATGGCTGTGATGTTCGTGACGCACGACTTCGGTGTGGTTGCCGACATTGCGGACAGGGTTGTCGTCATGGAGCGGGGACTGGTTGTCGAACAGGGCGATGCGGATCAGGTTCTCAATCGCCCCCGGCACCCTTACACGCGCCATTTGATTGCCGCTGTTCCCCATCGCGAGCCCCCGGAAACCTCCCGCGACGATGCCGGCGATGTCCTTCTTGAGGTGAGGGCCTTACGTAAAACTTATCGCAGCGGAGGCGGGTTTTTCTCAAAGCCCCGCGTCGTCACTGCGCTCGATGGCGTCAGTTTTAGTCTGAAAAAGGGCGAGACGCTTGGGGTTGTCGGGGAATCAGGTTCCGGAAAATCAACTTTGGGGCGTTGTATCCTGAAGCTGACGGATGTTGATGGCGGGGAAATCCTGTTACGCGGGAAAGATATAGTGCCATTATCCGCTGCCGGTTTTCGGCCCATGCGCAGCCGGGTTCAGATGATTTTTCAAGATCCGTTCGCATCCTTGAATCCGCGTCATTCTATCGGCCGGATATTGACCGATGGGCCTGTCGCCAACGGTATTCCGCTTCGGAATGCAGAGAAAAAAGCGCGTGAACTATTGAGTCTGGTGGGGCTGGAGACATCCTCCTTTGACAGATACCCGCATGAATTCTCGGGGGGGCAGCGTCAACGCATCGGTATCGCACGGGCCCTGGCGCTGGAGCCTGAATTACTCGTTGCCGACGAGGCCGTTTCTGCGCTTGATGTATCGGTGCAGGCTCAGGTGCTTGATCTTCTGAAAGACTTGCAAAAGCAGTTTGGAATTGCCGTCCTGTTCATTACCCATGACTTACGGGTTGCGGCCCAGATATGTGATTTCATTGCGGTGATGAATCGGGGAAGAATTGTGGAATATGGCGCATCGTCGCAAATTTTTGACGATCCGTCTCACGCTTACACAAAACGCCTGATCGCTGCGATCCCGGGCCGTCACTGGGACCCGAGGGTGGTTGGCCGGTGAGGCCAACCGTGGCGATATGTTTTGGCTAGGCCCTATCGATCCAAACCGGCGAGAAGCACATATTTCATCTCGACGAATTCTTCTACTCCGTGATGTGAGCCTTCTCGACCGATGCCGCTTTCCTTCACGCCGCCAAAAGGAATGATCTCGGTTGAAATGATGCCCGAGTTAACGCCGACCATGCCGTACTCGATGGCCTCCGCCACCCGGAACACTCGCCCGAGGTCGCGGGCGTAGAAATATGCTGCCAGTCCATATTGGGTCGCATTGGCCTGAGCGATGACGTCGGCCTCATCCTTGAAACGATAAATCGGGGCAAGCGGACCGAATGTCTCTTCCCGGGAGACCTCCATGTCGGGTGTCATATCGGACAGGACGGTGGGCTCGAAGAAAGAGAGGCCCAAAGCATGACGCTTACCGCCAATCACAAGTTTCGCCCCCTTGTTCAGAGCATCAGCAATGTGACGTTCCACTTTGTCAACGGCATCCGGAGAAATCAGAGGCCCCTGTGTCACGCCTTCCTCAATGCCGTTGCCAACCTTGAGTGCCTTGACCTTCTGGGTGAACTTTTCGACGAAGGCATCGTGAACGGTATCCTGAACATAGATTCTGTTGGCGCAAACACAGGTCTGCCCCATATTTCTGAATTTCGAGAGCAGAGCCCCTTCGGCAGCGGCATCGATATCCGCATCGTCAAAAACGATGAAAGGAGCATTGCCGCCCAGTTCCAGACCCACTTTTTTGACCGTAGACGCGGCTTGCCGCATCAGGAGCTTGCCGACCTCCGTTGAACCGGTGAACCCGAAGAAACGGATATCGGGGTGCTCGGTCAGCACTTTGCCGATGATCCTGGAATTGCCGGTGACGATATTGAGGACACCCGCCGGCAACCCCGCTCTCTCTGCCAGAACGGCAAGGGCAAGCGCGGTGAGGGGCGTTTCCGAAGCAGGCTTGACGACAGCGGTGCAGCCGACTGCAAGGGCTGGCGCAACCTTGCGTGTAATCATGGCAGCCGGAAAATTCCAGGGAGTGATGGCGGCTACCACCCCGATGGGCTGGCGCAAAACCATGATGCGCGCATCTGAACGATGAGTGGGGATAGTCTCCCCATAAACCCGTTTGGCCTCTTCGGCATAAAATTCAACGAATGCCGCAGCGGAATCGACCTCTCCCCGTGCTTCAGCCAAAGGCTTGCCCTGTTCGCTGGTCATTATCAGGGCGATATCGTCACGATTGGCGATAATCAGGTCATACCACTTGCGCAAAATGATTGACCGATCTTTCGCGGTTCTCTGCGACCACGGCTGAAAAGCCCGAGCCGCGGCCTCTATCGCGGCGGTGGTCTCTTCGGTGCCAAAACTCGGCACTGCTGCTATCTGCTTTCCGGTTGCCGGATTGGTGACCGCTATGGAAGGTGAGCCTTGCCATATACCGTCGACGAAGCATTGTTCGGCAAGCAGTGATGAATCTCGTAATAGCATATCTCGTATTCCATCTGATTTCAGTATTCCGTGGAACAGATTTGTCCATCTCTCCGCATGGGGCATTCGGAACGCAGGAGCGGCGCGCTCAACACTCGTCCATGAGAGCCTTGGTTGCAGGCTACCATATTTTTAAGGCCTTGATCATGTCTTCGTCAATCGAAGCCGGATCGGGCTGCAAGTGGGAAAAAGATGCTTGCTTGACACAAAAAAACAGCCGGGAAACCGGCTGTTCCAGAATTCAGAGCATCGCGCAGAAAAGTGAAACCGGTTTTCTGCGAAGAACGGTGCGTAAGAAGCTTTATATCGTCGTGCTATTCATAATAACAGTACGACGAAATAATCGCAGATTAGCGACCGTTGCCAATCATAGCATCCCCGCCACCAATTACCGGAGGCAGCAGCCCGTGGTTGAACTGGCTGGCAGGCCCGTAAGCCGGGCTGGAGATCAGGCCATCCACGACATAGCCAGGTGCTCGCCGCTCAGAGCTTACCGGGCCAGGATTGAGAAAGCTTTTCTCCTGAGGCGTCCGCAGAGTCTCGCGACTCCCATTTTGCTGCGCATAAGCAGAGCCGACGATCATTGCCAGGCCCAGGATACCCAGACCGGTTGTCCGCAGCACGCGGCCTATTTTGAAACTTCCAACTGATGTGGACATAATGCCACTCCTCAAATAACCACATTGACCTAAGAACGATTATTCGTTCTTCCCTGAGAGGGGAACTCTTTCCGAAGCCTTGCGCCATATCCTTCTTGATGAGAAAGAAGGGATAGAGGCTCCAGCGACCATGGTTGCAGCATACCTTGTCGCAATCAGCCCTTCAACGGGGAAAAAACAGGTACTACCAGCTCATAAGAGTAAAATTGAGAAATGAGATAATACTATCTTGTTCCAGTGAGAGATTACTAGATATCGGTAAGTTATCTATTTTTTAGGTATTTTTACATTAATGTTTATTAAATGAATTTTAGTTGCTAATTTTTCTGTTTGTATTTTTTAAATTTTACATGTATAATTTTACTGAAGTGTTTCTTTTGTTTAAATTGACAAAATGTTTTAATTGAATTAATCTAATAAATAGAATGATAATTATTGATATTAATAAGTTTTTTATTTATTTATATATTAATTTTTATATTTTAAAAAGTTTAATGCATGATTTGTGGATGTATATATAGATTTAAATTTTAAATATATTTCAAGGCATGAAAATTCATTAGATTGCAAATCCTTTAATTATTACTTGCGTAGTTGCGTCGCAGGTGACATGTGAATTTTCTCTATCGGATAGTCCGGTTTCTGTTTTAGGAGAAAGAGTTGCCTTGATGCGGGCAATTTTCAAATTGTCGCCGGGATGTATCGGACATCCAATCTTGGTCTTATGTTTTTGATGCAGGAGTTTAACAGAATGTCCATGCTGGATAAGGCGCTTTTGCGTCTGGAGGATGCTGCACGTCATCTCAATCTTGACAGTGATGTATTGGAAAAGCTGAAATACCCCCGCGAGACGATGAAAGTGCGTCTCATGATCCGTATGGACGACGGCTCGCGTAAGTCCTTCATGGCGTGGCGCTGCCGTTACGACGATACTCGCGGTCCGACCAAGGGTGGCATTCGCTATCATCCGAGCGTTACGGCGGAAGAGGTTGAGACTCTTGCCTTCTGGATGACCTTCAAATGCGCCGTTATGAATTTGCCTTTCGGCGGTGGCAAAGGTGCGGTTGTCGTCAATCCGCATGAATTGTCCAAGGCCGAGCTGGAGCGCCTCTCTCGCGCCTATGTTCAGGCTTTTGCCAATGTTCTTGGTCCTGATCGGGATATTCCAGCACCGGATGTTTACACCAACGCCATGATCATGGGCTGGATGGCGGATGAATATTCCACCATCGTCGGCCAGTCGATGCCGGCAGTGATTACCGGCAAGCCCATTGCGCTCGGCGGATCACTGGGACGCGACGATGCAACCGCGCGTGGCGGCTATTATCTGGTCTCGCACCTTCGCCAGCAACTGAAACTGGCGCGAGGCGCAAAGGTTGCGGTGCAGGGCTTCGGCAATGCCGGCCAGTTCATTGCTCAGCTCATGCAGCAGGACGGCTACAAGATTGTAGCCGTATCGGACACGCGAGGCGCCGTCTATAATGATAACGGACTTGATGTAGATGAGCTCATGGCTCTGAAAAAGCAGGGGAAATCTGTTCTTGACGTCGCAGGTAGCCATGGAACCAGAGCCATCCCGGCACAGGACCTGATCGCGGTTCAGTGTGACCTTCTGGTTCCTGCGGCGCTTGAGGACCTTATTCACGAAGGAAACGCAGACCGCGTCAAGGCACGGGTGGTTCTCGAACTCGCTAATGGTCCGGTTACCGGCGATGCGGACAGGATACTCAATGCGAATGGCATCGTTGTATTGCCGGATATTCTGGCCAATGCTGGTGGCGTGACGGTGTCCTATTTCGAATGGGTTCAGAATCGGCAGGGCTATTACTGGCCTCTCGAAGAAGTTCACTCTCGTTTGAAAAAAATCATGGAAACCGAAGGCGAGGCGATCTGGACCCTGGCGAGAGAACGAAAAATTTCCGTTCGTTCGGCAGCTTATGTCCATGCTTTGGCCCGCTTGGCGGAGGCTATCGAAGCTCACGGAACCCAGCCTTTCTTTGCCAGCTGATCGGAATAACCTGAACTAAGATTCTGTGACGGCTCTTCTTGAGCGCAACGGATATAAACGGAAAGGCGCCGCATGAGTGGCGCCTTTTCTGCGGAGGCCTGCCATCCCGGGAAAGGCAGCTCGCTACGAGCCGGGCAAATCCAGCGGTTCATTTCAAAAGAAAGAGTGTTGTTTTTATAAAATTTGTAGTTTATAAAATTTCTAAAGTAAAAGTTGGTTTCGATCCGTAAACGGGCATAGCGATGACTGCTTCTGATAAACTGACCCACCTGAATCCCATGTGTGAACACGCCAGCACGTGCACTGAGCCGGTTTGCAGGGAAGCAACTGCCTGTCCCGCTTTCTCCGAGGGGCCGGCTTTGTCCCGCGTAGATACTATCAGAATTGTGTTATCGGCTCTTGTGGCGCTTCTGATCTGGAGCGGTGCTGCTGGAACGGCCTTTTCTACTGGAATTATCGGCGGAGCGGCACTGATATTTGGTGGCTGGCCGATATTCCATGAGGCAATTGAGAATCTTCGCGCTCGTCGGATGACGATGGAGCTGTCGATGACAATCGCAATTGTCGCTGCCGCGGCCATCTCCGAGTTTTTCACGGCGCTGGTTATCATGATCTTCGTGCTGGTAGCGGAGGTTCTGGAAAAAATGACATTGTCGCGCGGGCGGACAGCCATTCGCGATCTCATGGATATCATTCCGGATGAAGTAACTGTGAGAAAGGGAGAGGTAACCGAGATTATTTCCGTCTCTGAGCTGCGCCCTGGTGACATCGTGGTGGTATCTCCCGGAGGTCAGATCCCGGTGGATGGCATCGTGGCCGATGGTCATTCCTATGTAGACCAGTCGCGTATCACCGGAGAATCCGAACCGGCTGAGAAAAATGTCGGTTCCGCAGTTTTTGCAAGCTCGATAGCGCAATCGGGAGCACTGGAAATAGTCGTTGAGAAGGTTGGCCGGGACACGAGTTTCGGGCGCATCGTTGCGGTTGTGGAAGATGCGGAACGCTCATCAGCGCCAGTGCAGCGGTTGGCGGATCAATTGGCAGGTTATCTGGTTTATTGCGCATTTGGCGCGGCCATTGTGACTTATCTGCTGACTCACGATATTCGCAGCACTATCTCGGTGATCATCGTTGCGGGAGCGTGTGGAGTCGCAGCCGGAACACCTTTGGCCATATTGGGCGGCATTGGACGTTCGGCACGGCTTGGCGCGATAATCAAGGGTGGTGAGTATCTGGAAGAACTTGGTAAGGTCGATACGGTTGTGCTTGACAAGACCGGAACTTTGACACTTGGCAAGCCGGTGGTACGGCAATTTCTGGTTCAGCCCGGGATTTCAGAAAGTGAACTTCTCGAGGCCGCTGCTTCTGCGGAATTATGGTCAGAACACCCTCTCGGTAAAGCCATCGTTGCTCTGGCAGAGGAGAAAGGAATTATGGTCTCCAAGCCGGATGATTTTTCCTACCGACCTGGACTGGGCGTCAGTGTGGTTGCAGCGGGGAGGAAAATCGCTGTTGGTAATCGCAAGCTCATGGCGCTGAACGGTGTTGATGAGAGTGTTCTTGTACAATCTGAGCAGGTTTCTTCGGAAATACACGTTGTCTGCGATAGGGTTTATCTTGGTTCCATCATCGTCGCCGATGTGACCAGACCGGGGGCGAAACAGGCTATTACTGAACTCGGTAATCTGGGAATACGCACACTTCTCCTTACCGGAGATTCTGCTCCCATAGCCGGGGCAATCGCCGCAGAACTCGGAATTGCGGAAGTGGTTGCAGAAATGCTGCCGGAAGACAAGCTGGAGCGGATACGTGAGCTTGTTACCTCTGGAAGAAGAGTCGCCATGCTTGGGGATGGTGTCAACGATGCACCGGCATTGACCGCAGCGCATGTTGGCGTCGCCATGGGATCGGGCACGGATGTTGCGAAAGAAAGTGCAGATATAGTTTTGCTGGGAAATGATCTCGTTAAGTTCGTCGAAACGGTAAATGTCGCGCGTAAAACGAGGCGAACGATATGGCAGAATTTTGCCGGTACCATCGGTGTCGATACAATTGGTATCCTTCTCGCAGCGTTTGGTTTCCTTAATCCACTGCTGGCCGCCTTTATCCATGTTTCGTCGGAAATGCTCTTCATCCTTAATTCGGCGCGCCTGCTGCCCGCTGCGGACCGCTTACGCCGGGCGAGGGGGGCGAGAGGAAATTAAGCAGGGCGTTTTTTATCGCTGCCACTTTCCGGAAATGCACCGCATCATTCCCGAAAGTGGCAGTCGGCTGCCTGAGAGCGTTAGATGCGATTGAACTTGATCATCATGTTGTATTTTGAGATTGCGCCGTTGGCGTGATTCACAAAACTGCGTTCCTGACCTTTTTCAAGCGCTTCTCGTGCGTCTCTGAACTTGGCCAGCAAACTACCTGGCTGGTCGCCGAGAGACCTTCCTTTCAGATCATTGGCGTTGGCAATGTATTCATCGAATTCATGGACGACTTCGGCATATTTCTTGACTGCTTCCGCAAATGCCGGGAGATCCTTTTTTGATTGAGTGACGGTGAGGACTTCCAGAGTCTTTTGAGCTTCCAAGACTGTGCGCTTGGCATGCCACCGGTATTTCCTGCCTTCAGTCCTTTCTATCTGCGCCAGGAACTGGACGTCGACCTGCTTTTTCAGCGAGGTCAGTTGATCATCAAATATCTCTCGCTTTGCAATGTAGTCCTTGAAAGCGGCTACTAATTTGGGGTGAAGCTCCCTGCCTTTGGCGAAGCTGTCGTCGGTGTAATCTTTCCGGCTATAATAGTTCGATGCTTCTTTGACGAGCGGTTGGAGTGCCAGGACAGAGGTTGCGAAATCGATGACAGTCGCATCAAGGGGAACCATTTTGGGCTCTGCGGAAGCCGCTGTTATCGCTTTAGGTGCGTAGCTGGCTGCCGTGTCATCGTACAGGCTGTAAAGCCCATAGATAATTCGCTCTTTCCCAGTGGGCCCGGCCTTGAGGTCGACCCAGCTTGTGTAGCGTTTCCATGAATCCACACCCCGTGCGCTACGGTTGAAAAGATCGGTATAGATATTCAGCTTTTTGACCCATTTATCGAGTTCACCTTCCATGAGCTCCGGAATTACTTCGGCGTCCTTCGCTACGACTGAAGATGGGGTGGACAACGGTTTCACGGTAGTGAAGCGCCCCGGGTTTGCCGGAGGCTAATTAGGTCAAATTACGCGGCGATTGGCATGAAGTCCATCGTGGCGTAGTAACGTCGTTCGGCTTCAGCGGGCGGGA
>Ga0153941_1000019_pt1 | contig 146506 bp, 121 predicted proteins | sample TSNJ025MetaG_FD_104733 | JGI IMG/M metagenome (GOLD analysis project Ga0153941, IMG submission 104733) | Attine ant fungus gardens microbial communities from New Jersey, USA - TSNJ025 MetaG | ecosystem: Host-associated > Fungi > Mycelium > Unclassified | place: USA: New Jersey, Brendan T....
ACCCGGGTTCGTAAATCCGCAGAATAAGGACGCGTCATTCGCATCTCCCAAATCAATGCGGATAGGGAAACAGAATTCACCCGAAAAGGGAATCCCGATTCAAACAAAAAACAGCACGCTCTAAGCGGATTTCACTTAGGGACTTGTCTTTTTAAGCTCGATGGTGTGCATATTAGCCGAATATGTTGTTTTTTCTCTCAGTCTTAACCCGGCGGTAACGCTCATCAGTAAGTCTCTCTTCACCATAGAACATGTGAGTCGTCATTCTTTTGATGGCCAAGCTAGGTTGTTCCCGTGAAGTCTGCAAAAAATAGAAGATCGCAAAAAAACAAGAGTTTTTTGCACAGAGCGGTGTTGTGGCTTGCTCTTACAGCCATGATAGCGACCGGTTTCCCTCAAGGCCTGCGTCCGGCACAGGCTTTCGGCGGCAAGACACTGACTCTCCTTCACATGCACAGCAAGGAATCGCTGACGGTCACATTCTCCAATGGCAGCCGCTATGACCAGCAGGCGCTCGACAGGTTAAACTGGTTCCTGCGCGACTGGCGCACCAACCAGCCGACGAAGATGGACCCCCGACTGTTCGACCTACTTTATGAAGTCTATCGCAAGACCGGCTCCAGAGAACCCATCCGCGTTGTATCCGCCTATCGCTCCCCACAAACCAATTCCATGCTTCGCCGCCGTTCGAGAGCGGTTGCCGAACACAGCCAGCACATGCTTGGCAAGGCGATGGATTTCTATCTCTCCGACGTCCCCTCCGAGACGACCCGCGCAATCGCAATGAAGATGCAGGATGGGGGCGTTGGCTATTACCCAAATTCCTACTCCCAATTCATCCATCTGGACGTAGGTGGAGTTCGGGCATGGCCGCGCATGACCCGCGGCCAGTTGCAGCGCCTGTTCCCGGACGGAAAAACAGTCCATATTCCTGCCGACGGTCAGCCCTTGCAGGGCTACGAGGAGGCGAGGGTCGCAATTCTTGCCCGTGGCGGCAAAGTCGCAGGCGAGACCGCTGTCGCCAATGCCGGTGACAGCCGCTTCGGACGTCGCCGCTCCCTTTGGGCCACTCTCTTCGGAGGAGACGAGGACGAGGAAGACGATAGCCCCAGAGCTGCGCCAAGACGTAACCTGCTGGGATCACGCAACACCCAGGTTGCCAGCGCGGGTAACGACGATGATTACGGTGGCCGCGATACATCTTCCTCGTTTTTCCAAAACGAGGAGCGACGCAGACAGCAACAGGAGACAGCTCCTCCTGTTCGGGTAGCCACTGCCGCCGCGCCGGTCACGGCTAAAGAGCCGCCTCAGCAGATTGTTGCAGAGGCCGAGCCTGTGCCTCTGCCACCAGTTCGAACCATCGCGACCATGACTCAGACCGCAAATGGCCCGCAGATGGTTTGGCAAGCAGGGTCCTCCGGACAAACTGCAAATGATCGCGATCCCTTTAGCGCTGCAGCAGGCTCGCGGATTGCTTTCACACCTCAGCCTCCACCGCGCCCGGAGGAAATTACCGCTGCCGGTATCATGACATACGCTCCACTGCCGCCCTCGCGTCCGGAAATGACGGTTGCCAAGGCTTTGCCGGGGAAGACGACGGACGTCGCTGCAATTGAAGATGTGATCACCACCGCATCGATTGCTTCGTCCACCCCTCTGCCTCCGATAAGACCAGCCAGCACGCCCGAGCGAGCGATTGTCGTTGCTTCATTGTCCGCCCCGGCCATTGCTGCGCCTGCATCGCAAAAGCGTAATCCTGAAGTTTCGTCGCAACCGCGAGCAACTGCCGATAACAATCGTGCTGCGGTGGCGCACGCCAAAGCAACGACATCACGTACCTCCGCCAACCTCCGGGCAAATGTTTCACCGCAGGCCCTCTTGAAGCCGAACACGACCCATGCGGTTCCAAATGGTTTCTCGCAGACAGCTTATGGGGAGCTTTCGACGAACCGCTTCTCTGGACCAGCGGTCAAACCCGTCGCCAATCGCTAACAAAGCGCCTGAATGACAACGCTTCGATTCAGCTGAAGAGAATGATGGTCGAGGCCGACTGCTACTCAGCTTATAATAAAGAAGAAAGCGGAGTTCTCTGTATCCGCTTTCTTCATGACAACGCCGGTTTGAACAGTCCTCAACGGTTTTAAACTCTGATATCGCGCCTGCGGACCTCGAACACGCTTGCTCCGGTGTAGGCTCGCCAATGATGTTCCGGGATGTTTGCCTCAAGGAGGATGCTCTCCTTAAAGCTCCTGGTCAGATCATATCGTTCTGGAAGCCGGAAAATCATACCAAGCGTTTCCTGCAGGAAATCTGCTCCGAAACGTCTCACATGAATCATCGGGCCGAAACGGGCTACTTTCTCCTGGTGCGACAGCTTGATCAGCTCATCACTGAAATGCCCTGGCAGAACCGGCACCGTAAACAGCATGACACCATTTTCCGTCAACGCCTTGGCCAGTTTAAGCAGGATAACGGTATAATTGCATTCAGGATGTTCGAGCACATGATTGTGCACGATAAGATCGTAAGTATTTTCCGGTAAATCGAAAATATCAACAGCGAGATCGAACCGCTCGATATCGATATCAAGACCGAAAGCCTTGAAACGCTCGGGATTGAGATCGACAGCGCGATAATTGACGCCATCCAGGGCACGGAGCTTCTGACTTAAGCCCAATTCCGGAGCGAAATGGAGAATTGAGGAACCAGAAGACAAGGCGAGCTTATCAATGTGAAGCGCGACCGCCCGTGTGCGCTCCAGCGATCCGCATGTCATGCATCGCACTTTCGGACGCTTCGGCATATCGGAGAAATTGGTTCCTCCGCAAATATTGCAGCAGATACTGGCATTCCGATTGGAACCGGACATAACAGTCTCCTCACAATCAGGGTGCGCACCTGATGAGCCGTAGAAGCCCCCATTCGGAAAGGCCAAGTGTCTGCAAAAGGCCTTCTTTTCAGGCCGGAAATCCGATGGTTGGACTTCCCGGCCCGTTATTATGCTTTGCTATCGGACGTGTCAGCTCATTCCCAGTGCCTGCATGTAAAGCTCAAGAATGGCTTCCTCTTCCTGACGTTCCGCCCTGTCCTTCTTGCGGAGCGATATGACCCGGCGCATGACTTTGGTGTCAAAACCATTGCCTTTGGCCTCCGAGAAAATCTCGCGGATATCACCGGCGATACCAGCCTTTTCTTCTTCCAGGCGCTCAATGCGCTCGATAAATGCCTTCAACTGATCGGCGGCGACTGAATCGGTTTGAACTTGATCGGCCATGGTCTACTCTTGTTGTCCTTATTGGAACGAAGCGATTTAAACGCGGGTGTCTGCACCCTCAGCACTTATGTTCGCTTCACGGTTACGTGTCAGATTGAACCGCATCGAGAAGATCGCAATCCATTCTGTCTCATTGGAGCCTTTTCCGTTTAATCGGTATCGATTGAACAATAAGAAAATGCTTCTTAACAATAAGTTAGAGTGTTGCAGCGATTCATATGGAACGCAAAACACTCTAATCGTTCGTTGCGGAGAAATATTCGTTTCCCGAACTTGATGCTCCTGCTTTAACCGGCATCGAAGCTTTTTTAAAGCCCGCTCTGTTTCAAGCTGGAAAAGCGTTGCGGAAAATGCCTGATCTCATGCAATGAGGGGGCTGTGATGACCTTTTCGATCAGTCGGGCCAACCGCTCCGCCCATGCATCCGCACCCGACTCCAGTGCGATAAGGTCCTGACGAATTTCTACCAGCACATTGGCAAGCCCGCGACTGGTTGCATGGCGGTCTATCGTGTCGCCTGGCAGCCCGCCGGCATATGGCTCGTTACGACCGACATCGCGTTCGCCATCTTCTTCCAGTACCGTCGTCAGCAAAGAAGCCATGCGGTCATCGCCATCCCAGAGAAGTCCGATCTGCCACGGCCGGGGCCAGCCGCGCCAGACGGGCGTGAAGCTGTGAACCGATACGATCACCGGAGCCACGCCAGCTGCCATGGCGCTTTCGATTATCGAGGCAACCTGCGCATCATAGGGGTCGTAAAATCGGCGGATTCTTTCCGCGATTCCTTCGTCATCGATAAATGCATTTCCAGGAACCACCGCGCCATCCGACAGGCGCATTACCAATGTCGGATCATCCCTGCCGCGATTCGGATCGATAACCAGACGCGAAAATCGTGTCAGAACCGCCGGTGCTCCGAGCCGCCGTGCAAGACCTCGCGTGAGGGCCGCTGCACCAATATCGTAACCGATGTGGCGCTCGAACTGCTCGCTCGGAAGACCGAGATCATGCAGATCGGCGGGAACTTCGTTCGAAGCATGGTCGCATAAGAGAATGACGCCCCGCGCCAAATCACCCGGAACTGTCTCGACTGGGTGCGATAGATTATCAGCTCCGGAAATAGCGATGGCTTCGGAGTTTACGAGAGTAACGGGGGAAACCATTCCGGGATGATCCTGGCTAGCCTGCGGTCGAATTTCTTGGGAAGCTTCGTGAGGGAAACAGCCCGGCAAACGCAAGAACAAACAGCTCCGGCCCTTACAACTTGCAATCGAGCCGTTCAGTGATTCTTGCGCAACCAATTTCCCCAGTTTTACGCCAACTTTATGGCGATGAGAAACGCAAATGCACAAAGATAATTGCTTTTCACGGGATCTCTTGTCATCCTAAAAGTGACATAATTGATATATTGAAGAGTTTTCAAATGCTGCGGCGTCAGATGGTCTTGATTGTCGCGTCTTTGTCATTGACAAGGGCAAAGTCTATCTTCTCCACATTCGGGAGGCCGTCTGCCTCCATACTGATCGAATTGAATTAATGAACGCGGAAAGCCAAATCCCAACGCGTTATCGCTGTTTGTTCGTCGCGTGTTTCGCGGCGCTTGCCACCATATTGACGGTCAACCCGTCAAAAGCCGATCTAAGGGCCTGTAATCAGGCCCAGCACCCCGTCACCATAGCTTTGGGCTACAGGGACGCGCAGGGGTGGATCACCGAAGGATGGTGGAATTTGAACGCGACGGGATGCGAGACCCTGCTCAAGGGCCCGCTGGCAAGCCGTTTTTATTACATTCACGCAATTGACGCGGTTGACGGCAAACCATGGCCCGGCCGATCGATCATGTGCATCCGGAATCGGGAATTCACCATCAGAGGTGTGGAAGATTGTCTCGCTCGTGGTTTTGACCGCGGTGCCTTTTTCGAAGTGGATACCGGCGAACAGAAAAGCTGGACTATCCAACTGACCGACCAAAATCGTCCTGAAGGAAAATTGTAATGAAGCGCTCCCGCCGTACCAAGATTCTGGCTACTCTTGGACCAGCATCCGAATCGCCAGAAATGATTGAAAAACTGTTTCTGGCCGGAGCCGATGTTTTTCGCCTGAACATGAGCCACCTCCCCCGCGAACGCCTGAAAGAACGGGTTGGCGTCATTCGCACTCTGGAAGCCAAATACAAGCGTCCCATAGCCATTCTTGCCGATCTTCAAGGACCGAAGCTGCGTGTCGGCACCTTCAAGGACGACGGCGCCATGCTGAAGCCTGGCCAGTCATTCGTTCTGGATTCGAACGAAGCACCCGGCGACGACAAGCGCGTGTTCCTGCCGCATCCTGAAATTCTGTCCTCGGTTGAACCCGGCCACACCGTGCTGATCGATGACGGCAAGCTTCGCCTTCTCGTCAAGGACGTGAAGAAGGGCAAGGTCACCACAGAGGTGATCGTTGCCGGTCGTATTTCAAACCGCAAGGGTGTCAGCCTCCCCGACACGACGATTCCGGTCACTGCCATGACCGAAAAGGATCGCGGTGATCTCGAAGCGGCGGTTGACGCGAATGTCGACTGGATTGCCCTCTCCTTTGTCCAGCGTCCGGAAGATATCGCGGAAGTCCGCAAAGTTGCGCGTGGTCGCGCTCTTGTCATGGCCAAGCTCGAAAAGCCGCAGGCGATCACTCGCCTGGATGAGATCGTGGAGGCAGCCGATGCCCTGATGGTCGCACGTGGCGACCTCGGCGTAGAAATGCCGTTGGAGAAAGTTCCGGGGTTGCAGAAGCGCATCATCCGCGCAGCTCGCCGCCTCGGCAAGCCAGTGGTCGTCGCAACCCAGATGCTGGAATCGATGATAACCGCACCGGTACCGACCCGCGCAGAAGTCTCCGACGTCGCAACGGCTGTTTTCGACGGAGCGGATGCCGTCATGCTATCCGCCGAAAGCGCTTCGGGCCAGTTCCCGATCGATGCCGTCGCAACCATGAACCGGATCGCGGAAGAGGTTGAGCTGGACCAGAATTACTGGTCTATCCTGACCGCGCAGCGTACATCGCCGGAGGCAACGGGTGCCGACGCGATAGCCGCAGCCGCTCACCAGATCAGCGATACCCTCAACATGCAGGCAATCGCCGCCTGGACGTCTTCCGGCTCAACGGCTTTCCGCATCGCTCGTGAGCGCCCGGACAACACCATTCTTGCCCTGACGCCGAATCCGGAAACAGCACGCAGACTTGCCCTGGTGTGGGGTGTTCACCCGGTCGTCACCAAGGACGCCAGCGACGTGGATGACATGACCTTCCGCGCCTGCAAATTCGCAGCCCGCGAAGGCTTCGCCAAACTTGGCGAACGCTTGATAACGGTCGCAGGAGTGCCATTTGGAACACCTGGCGCCACCAACATGGTGCGGATAGCCTTCGTGATGAAAGAACATATCGATCAGGCGTGAATGCCGCCTTCGATACATTTGAAAAAAGAACTGCGGGGCTTCATCGCCTCGCATTTTTTATGCACCCATAACAAAAGCCGAGGTCAGGCAGACCTCGGCTCGGTTAGGGCAGCTTATTCAACTGTCTCAGCTATCATTGGCGCATAAAGGCATTGCTTTACGCGACCTTCTTCTCCAGAACCTTGGAATGATCGCTGTTTATCTGGATCAGGCGAGGCTTCTTGGCCTCGGGAATTTCGCGAACGAGATCAACGTGCAGCAAACCGTTTTCCAGGCTTGCACCATTGACCAGAACACCATCGGCAAGCTGGAAGCGCCGTTCAAAGGTTCTGGCTGCGATGCCCTGATAAAGGATATCCGGCTTCTGCTCCGAATCGACCGTCCTTTTTTCACCCCGGATCGACAGGGTGTTTTCCTTGACCTCGATCGTCAGATCGGCATCGGAAAAGCCTGCAACAGCCACCGTTATGCGGTAAGCATTTTCACCGGTACGTTCGATGTTGTAGGGTGGATAAGTAGGAGCGGTATCTACACCGCCGCCGACCACCTGATCGAGCATGGTGAACAGACGATCAAAGCCGACAGTGTTACGAAGAAGGGGAGTTAAATCATAGTGGCGCATTAGCATATTCTCCTGAAAGCAACATGCGTTACGGTCCGCCTCTCAGGCCGGACCCTGGGGTTTTAGCCACCCGTACGGGCTGGCGTCACCTTCAGTTGGGAATTGATCAATCCGGTTTCAAGGGGTGCATGTCGGAGTTTCATGCGACTTGCCGATCACTTGAATCCGGAGCATCTGGCATTATAGATACTTCGAAATTGAGGGGCATATTCGTTGGCCGTTCTCGCTGAACTCTATTCCATCCCGGAAAATCCGGTTCCTCCCGGAGCAAACGTCATCGCCATTCCAACCGAGGACAGGCTGATGCTGCGGGTAGCCTATTGGCATCCCGCCGGACGGACCAGCCGTGGAACCGTCTGCCTGTTGCAGGGACGCGCCGAGTTCATCGAGAAATATTTTGAGGTCATTGCCGAATTGCTGGATCGGGGTTTCTCCGTCGTCGCGTTCGACTGGCGGGGTCAGGGACGATCCGCCAGAAGCCTTCCCAATGAGAAGAAGGGGCATATAGAAGACTTCTCGTACTACCACCGCGATTTTAGAGCCGTTGACGAGGCCATCCTCCAGCCACTGATGCCGAAACCTCACTTCGCACTGGCTCATTCGATGGGCGGGGCCATAGCACTCGATATGGCCGGGCGGAACCTCCTGTCCTTTGACAGAGTTGTCGCTATCGCACCGATGATGAAAATCGCCTTCCTCAAGGCCTCAGGAGTAGCTTCGTTTCTGACATCGACGTTGGCAGCCCTGGGTTTCACGAAGGCATTTGTGCCATTTGGCAACGGAATCTCCGTCTCGACAAAGCCTTTTGCAGGAAATCGTCTTTCCTCGGATCCCGGGCGCTATCAGCGTATTTCAGAGGTCGCAAACGCACTTGGAACAGGGGCGATAGGATCACCGACGGTCGGATGGATGCGGGCAGCTTTTGGCCAGATGGAAACACTCAATGATCCGAAGTTCCTTCATCTCATCAAGGTGCCATTTCTCCTGATGACAGCGGGAAGCGATCCTGTCTGCGATTCACGGGCGACCGAACGGGCAGCCATTCACATAAAGAACTGCCGTGCCCTAGCGCTTCCCCTGGCGAGGCATGAAATTCTGACGGAACAGGATAACGTGCGCCAGGCTTTCTGGGCCGCTTTCGACGCCTTCATTCCCGGAGAGCAGTAGCTTTCAGGAAAGAAGTTTCAATGCCTCAGCGTGTATTGTACTGCTCGACGCCGCGATAATCGCGCCTCCCGCGGTTGCCGCCTCACCGCCCCACGATGAAATTACACCACCGGCACCCTGGACGATCGGAATCAAAGCAACGATGTCGTGAGGTTTCAGTTCCGTTTCGATCACCAGGTCGACATGCCCCGCAGCAAGCATGCAATAGGCGTAGCAATCAGCGCTGAAACGCTTAAGCCGCACCCTGCTTTCGACATTGAGGTAAGCGTCTCGCTCCCGTCCTTTGAACATGCCTGGATCAGAGGTGAAAAGTGTTGCTTCGCTCAGTGCATCACATTGGCGGGTGCCAAGCTGCCGTTCTCCGTCGGGGCCAAGATAGAAAGCGTTCTTCCCGTCGCCGAAAAACCTCTCACCGGTAAAGCTCTGATGCATCATTCCCAACACCGGTTTGCCTTTATAGAGCAATCCAATCAAGGTTCCCCAGGTTGGAATTCCGGCGACAAACGAGCGTGTTCCATCGATAGGGTCGAGTACCCAGACATAGTCGGCATCACTCCGCTCCGAGCCATACTCCTCGCCGATGATGCCGTGATCAGAAAATTTCTCGTTGATCATCCGGCGCATGATGGCTTCGCCTGCACGGTCGCCTTCGGTTACCGGGTCAAAATTACCCGCGGCAGCCTTATTCTGCGCCACGCCACCACTGCGAAAGAACGGAGCGATGGCTCTTCCCGATTCAGTTGCCAGATCGTGGATGAAAGGCATGAAATCAAACTGGCTCATGATTCTCCGCTTTCAAAAGGGTACTTCCTGAAGCTTTTAACAACCCTGAGCCCGAGCACAAGCGTCACAGCTTCCGGCAATCATATCGATGTGATTGAAATCAGGGGAAGCGCGGAGAAAAACGATACGGCAAGATGTCGGAGATTCAGCTTTCTCCCTGACACACCCAGTTCATTCCGCTGCGAGGGGCCGATTGTAAAAACCTCCGTCGCAGACAACTTCGATCACCTGAGAAAAAATGGCGATGAGATCGTCGGTAATATGATTGAACCCAACAAGTGGCTCAATCCGTTCTTCATCCATATAAAGGGCCCGGTTCAGCTCGATCTGGAGCGCATGACGGCCGGTCGCGGGATCACCATAATATTCCGTGATGAATCCTCCAGCATAAGGCTTATTGCGCTCGGTGCTGTATCCCTTGTTCCCGAAGAAAAAGTCTATCATGTCGACCAGAGGTAATGCGCAGCTCGTGCCGAATCGGTCACCAAAAACGACATCCGGACGACTGCCGGTCTCGCTCATGGATAATCCGACCGAGGGCATCGAGTGGCAGTCGATCAAAATAGCGTAGCCGAAAGCCGCCACAGTCCGGTCAAGCAGCGAACGCAATGCCGCATGATATGGCCTGTACAGCATCTCGATTCTCGCCAGAGCTTCTTCAACGGGAATCTTTCCCGGATAAATCTCGTATCCTTCCGCCACAACCCTGGGAATTGTTCCCAGGCCTCCGGCAACTCTGGGAGATCGCGTGTTGGCGTAAGCCGGTAATTTTCCTTCTAAAAGGCGCGGTTCGAGTTCGTAAGGCTCGCGATTGACGTCAAGATAGGCTCTGGGAAAGCGGGCGCTCAGCACCGATGCGCCAAGGTTGGCCATGCCCTGAAAAAGCTTGTCGACGAACGCGTCCTCCGAACGACGAAGAGTCAATTCATCCAGCCGTGACCCTGAGATGAAACTCTCGGGATAGACATCACCCGAATGGGGAACATTGAAAACGAATGGGACGCGGCGTCCTTGCGGTTCCAGCACAATGAACGGGGGATCGATGGCTTCGATGGGTACTGACGTCAAAAGATACTTCCCTCAATGACGGCGCTTTGCCTCATATCGTTCTCCGATTGTGAAGTTCAATGACTTCATTGTCCACTGGATTGAACGAACCGGCGGATCGGGAGTTAGTCCAATCGATGAAGGTTTAAAAAAAGTGCCTTTCTGCTTTATTTTCGACCTGCTTTCACGGCTTGTTTACCGCTGGAGCGGCATTAAGGAGAAATAGGACATTTTCAACGCCTGCGCCCGCTGGGCTGCGGTCGAACACCGAGCCGGTCTTGTCTCGCAATTCCGGCAAGCATTTGGAACTGAAGAAGAACCTGACATGAAGATTCTCCTCGCCGAAGATGACAACGACATGCGCCGCTTTCTGGTGAAAGCGCTGCAAAACGCCGGTTATGATGTGGCTTCTTTCGATAACGGGCTTTCTGCCTACAACCGCCTGCGCGAGGAGCCTTTCGAACTGTTGTTGACGGATATCGTCATGCCTGAAATGGACGGAATCGAACTGGCCCGCCGGGCGACGGAACTCGATCCGGATATCAAGGTCATGTTCATAACCGGTTTTGCCGCTGTCGCCCTCAACCCGGATGCCCGCGCTCCCAAGGATGCCAAGGTGCTTTCCAAGCCTTTCCATCTGCGCGATCTGGTCAATGAAGTAGAAAAGTTGATCGCAGCGTAAAAAGAGATGCTCAGACGGCTTGCGTCTTTCGCCATGAGCCGTTATATCGGCCCGACGCGTGAGGAAAGACGGCAACGTCTGGACCTCCGGGGCGCGTAGCTCAGTGGGAGAGCACTACGTTGACATCGTAGGGGTCGCTGGTTCAATCCCAGCCGCGCCCACCATTTTTTGTTTTTACCGGTCGGTCATCCGAGGCCCCGGTTCAGGAGACCGGACCGATGAAGATCCGTAATTCATTGAAGGCGCTAGTCGCCCGGCACCGCGACAACCAGATGGTTCGCCGCAAGGGTCGCATTTACATTATCAACAAGACGCAGAAGCGCTTCAAGGCTCGTCAGGGCTAAGTTTTCTTCGTTTTTACAATTGACCACGCATGCCGGGAGCACCATGTTTCCGGCATGCGTCTTTTTTTGCCCATTCCGCTAACTCTCTGCCTTGCAATGGCGCCAGCCGCTGCACAGACGCCTGGGCATGCGACGACGTTCTATACGGCTCTACAAAACGACCAGAGAATAACGACAACGGATGAGCCCGAAAAAAAAACGCCTGAAGCCCCGACAAAGACTTTGCTCGATAAACTTTACGCCCGCCTTGCCGCCACACAGGACGAGGAAGAGGCGCAAGGAATCATCCAGCTTATCGAACGGCAACAGGACGAATCAGGTTCGGCAACTGCCGATCTGCTGATGGATAGAGCAAGTCAGGCTCTTCTCACCGGAGATCAGCCGCTTGCCGTGGAGTTACTCGACCGGATTCTGACACTCGTCCCCCAATGGCCACAAGCCTGGTTTCGCAGGGGGAGCCTGTTCATCCTGATGGATGATCCGCAGCGAGCCCTCGTAGATCTTTTTCAGACAGTAATCAGAGAGCCCCGCCATCTTCAGGCCTGGGAGATGATCGGAAGTCTCTATTCCGGCCAGGATGATAACACCAGGGCTCTGGCTGCCTATCGCAAGGCGTTGGCTATCGACCCAAGCAGTTCAGACCTGAAAGAAGTAGTCAGGAAATTGACCATCGAGGTTGAAGGCAGGCCACTATAAAAACAGGCCTGTTCCATGTTGCCAAACAAAAAAAGGCACGCCCGATGGCGTGCCTGCATTTTGGAAACCGTGCCATTGTGGCACCTGAGAACGGACGTAGAATATCAGATTTATGAAGCTGGGCCGGCACCGTTATCTTCGCCCTCGGCAGGCGTCGTGGATTTCGGGCCGCCTTTGGAGACACCAACCATGGCCGGGCGCAGCACCCTGTCGCCTATGGCATATCCGGTTTGTACCACCTGAACGACCGTCCCGGATAACACTTCAGGATCGGGAACTTCAAATATCGCCTGGTGAAAATGCGGGTCGAACTTCTGATTAAGCGGATCGATCTTCTTGACGCCGTGACGCTCGAGGGTGTTGTGAAGGTCACGCTCGGTCAGTTCGATGCCGTCAATCACTCCTTTGAGTGCTGCCTCCGTCGTCTCACCGGCTTCCTTGGGAGCTGCCTCTATAGCGCGCCGGATGTTATCGGCGACGGTCAACATGTCCCGGGCAAAATTGGTTGTGCTGTAGGTGCGAGCGTCGACAAGCTCCTTCGCTGTCCGGCGGCGGAGATTTTCCATCTCGGCCAGAGTACGAAGCAACTTGTCCTTCAGATCATTCTTTTCCGCTTCAAGGACAGCGACCGGATCCACCGGCGATATTTCGTCCTGAGTGACTTCCGCTGCGCCCTCCTGGGAGATCGGAGGGATATCATCGGTTTGCTGTGTGGTGTCGTTTTGATTCATCATCTCATCGCGGCAATTGGAAAGGGTCGGCCTTCATATTGAGTTTCCCGGCAGACAAATCAAGACTGGATTATAACCTCTTGCGATTTTTATGGATCGCAAGACGCCAGAAATTTCCTTATGCCGCCTGTCATTTGGTTGAAGATACAGAAGGCGCTGCTCTTTTTTGTTGCGATGATGGTCCACGGGACCCCGTCAGGGCGCTTTTCTCCTCGGAGAACACCTCCAGCAGGGCCTTGCGAATGGTGTTCTGCCGGCTGGGGTGAACAATCTTGGTGCCAAGCAGATCAGTCACGTAGAACGCATCTACGGCCTTCTCACCGAAAGTGGCGATATGCGCTGAGGCTATGTTGAGGTTGAGCTTTCCTATTGTCGACGTCAGCTCATAGAGGAGCCCTGGCCGGTCAAGCCCGGACACCTCCAGAACCGTCTGTCTGCTCGCAAGGGAATTATCGATGGAAACCTCGGGAGCCAGTCGGAAGGCCTTGGTGGGATTCTTCTCCCGCTTGCGGCTGGAAACGAGATCATCAATCCTGATCTCACCTTTCAGACCGTTCTCAATCGTCTTTGCTATTCGCTGCGCCCGACGTAATTCATCGTCATCCCTGTCGAAAGCCCGGGAAATAACGATTGTATCGAGAGCCATACCATCGTTGGTCGTGAAAATCTTTGCATCAACAATGTTTGCTCCGGCAGCGGCACAGGCGCCCGTAATGATCGTGAGCAAACGGGGGTGATCCGGAGACAGAACCATCAATTCGGTTGCGCCACGGAAATGGTCCGTCTCCACATCCGTTGCGACAGTCCATCCTTTGGCTTCGGTCCCAGCCACAAATCGTGCATGCTTGACCCTGCGGCTATGCTCAACGGTCGTCCAATAGGAAGCCGAATGCCGCGCAGCATAGGCTTTGAAAGCGTCATCACTCCAATCGGGCAAATCTTCGCGTAGTTTCTGTTTAGCCAGTTCGACACGCTGGCTATGTGCCATCTCGGCCAATTCACCGCCGAACGCTAGCTCGGTCTCGTAATAGAGGGCGCGCAGCAATTCCCCTTTCCAGCCCGTCCAGACTCCCTGACCAACCGCCGTGATATCGGCAATCGTCAAGACAAGCAAAAGCTTCAGCCGTTCCATCGTCTGCACGACACCGGCGAAATTCTTGATCGTCATCGGGTCGGAGATATCGCGCCTCTGCGCGGTATCCGACATCAGAAGATGATAACGCACCAGCCACACAACAGTCTCGACCTCCGCACGATCAAGGCCGAACCGCTGGCCGAGTTTGCGTGCGATGACGGCTCCGGCTTCCGAATGGTCTTCCGGACGTCCTTTGGCGATATCATGCAGAAAGGCGGCGACATAAAGAGCTCGCCTGCTGCGAATGCTTTTGAAGATACTATGAGCAACAGGATGAAGGTTCCCAAGCGAACCATTTTCCAGCTCCGAGATGACACCGATGCAGCGAAGGAGATGTTCATCCACCGTGTAATGGTGGTACATATTGAACTGCATCATCGCGACGATCCGCGCGAAGTCGGGAATGAAGCGGCCAAGAACTCCCGCCTCATTCATGGTTCTCAATACAATCTCGGGCGAATTCCTGGACGTCAGCACGTCAAGGAACAGGCTGTTGGCCTCCTCGTCCTTGCGCAGTGACGGCCCGATTTCCTTCGCATGTCGGGAGGCAAGGCGTTTGGCGTCGGGATGAATGGCCAGATTATGGTGATCCGCCATCCAGAACAACCGGATGAAATTGACCTGATCTTTCGAGAAAACATCGGGTTTGACGTTGATACGGCCATTATCGAGAAAAAAGCCGTCAGCGGCAAAACTTCCCTGACGGCGACGGCGCAAAGGGCCGATGATCCGGTCAAGCAGCGGCCGTTTCTTTGCCTGACGTGCCTCCAGATCCGCACACAGAGCCGCTGTCAGATCACCCACTTCTTTTGCCACGAGGAAGTATGACTTCATGAAACGCTCGACGGCGGACAATCCGCCACGATCAGAGAAACCCATCCTTTCCGCCAATACCGGCTGAAGATCGAAAGTAAGCTTCTCCTCTCCCCTGCCAACGACAAAATGCATATGGCATCGGACACGCCAGAGGAACTCCGTGCATCTGACGGCCATACTGGCCTCTTCTTCGGTCAGATTTTTCAGCTTGATCAGCTCCTGCGGATCAACCGTGCCATAGACGTATTTAACTATCCAGAACAGGGTATGAAGGTCGCGGAGCCCCCCCTTTCCGTCCTTGACGTTGGGCTCGACCAGATAGCGCGATGCACCAACCCGTGCGATGCGCTCATCGCGCTCCTTCAGTTTCGCTTCAACGAACTCGGCGGCCGTCGACTGGATGATTTCCTTCTTGAACCGGGCTTCGAGTTCGTCAAACAGTGCACGATCTCCGAAGAGGAAGCGCGCTTCCAGCAACGACGTTCGGACGGTTATGTCAGCCTTCCCTTCCCGGATACAATCATCGATCGAGCGGGTTGCATGACCAACCTTCAATTTGAGATCCCACAGGAGATAGAGCATCGTCTCGACGATTCCCTCTCCCCAGGCTGTCTGCTTGTAAGGCAACAGAAAAAGCAGATCGACGTCAGAGCCGGGCCCGAGCGTACCCCGTCCGTAACCGCCGGTCGCAATAATCGCTATCCGCTCCGAGCTGGAGGGATTCGGCGATACATAGAGCCTGTTGACGATGGCCTCGTAGGCAATGTGCACCACCCGGTCCATCATGGCCGACAAGCGACGGGCGCATGCCAGACCATCATGCTCGCGTATCAATAGCCTCTCGGCTTCCTTCAAACCGTCATCGAGCATAACCCTGAGCTTCGGAACAAGAGCCGCACGCAGGATATCCGCGCTTTTGAAGGCTCCCGCGCCAAGATCATCCAGGTAATCCTTGATATCGATATCGGACATCGGAACCTTTCATCTCCCGCTCGAGCGTCAAGCCACAGCAGAACGCGCAACCGCAATGAACCGCTCGACGGTATCTTTCTCCGTCGCGAAAGAAGTCACGAGACGAATCAATATCTCATCGCTCCCAATGCTTTCACCTGTCGGCAAACTCCCTGTCTGCCAGGGGAAATACTGAGCGCCCGCCGAGCGCAGGGCTTCGTCCATTCTTTTGGGAATGATCGGAAACACCTCATTGGCTTCTGACGGCCATGGCAGGCGTACCCCGGGGATAGCCGCCAATCCTTCGAGGAGAAGAGCAGCCATGGCATTGGCATGACGAGCATTGTCCAGCCAGTGGTCGTTCTGGAGATAAGCTTCCATCTGGGCGCCGAGCAACCGTCCCTTCGACAGGGTATGGCCCGAACGCTTGCGGCGATATTCCAGATCCTTTGCCAGATCCGGATCGAAAACAATGATCGCCTCGGCAGCCAAGCAACCATTCTTGCTGGCGCCGAAAGACACAATGTCAACGCCCCGTTTCCATGTCATCTGTGCCGGCGAACAGCCAAGAGTAGCCAACGCATTCGCAAAACGTGCGCCATCCATATGGAGAGAAAGGCCATGCCTGCGGCAAATGTCCGACACCTCCGCTATCTCTTCAAGGGTGTAAACTGTCCCCGCCTCCGTAACCTGCGAAAGACTGACAAGCTTCGGCGGCATCTGCTTCGAGCTGGCGGCAAGGGTCGTCAGAAACTCCGACAGTACGGCGGTGCTCATCTTTCCGGCGACGCCAGGCAGCCCGGCCAGTTTTGCGCCGTGAGTGAAAAACTCGGGCGCGCCACATTCATCTTCATGAATATGCGCTTCACGATGACATATCGCCATTCCCCATGGCGGAACAGCCGCGGCAAGAGAGAGAGCGTTGGCTGCGGTTCCCGTCACGACAAGAAAAACACTCACATCACGCTCAAACAAATCACAGAAACGCTTCTCGACCCGCCTGGTGATTTCATCGGTGCCATAGCCGGCCAGCGCTCCCTGATTGGCCCGCACGAGGGCATCGAGAACCTGAGCACTGGCCCCAACCAGATTATCGCTGCCAAAAATCATTTCTGAAACTCCCTCCCGCTCGTTAAGCAGCGCCCGCATTCATCCGCCGAAAGTCAATCATTCCAACTCCCGGTGTCAAGATATCTGTCCTAGCGAGCGCAATACAAACTGCCACCTGTTTCCTATGTCTTTAGTATGGTGTCTGCATCGGACAGGGAAACAGTTTCCTATGATTTCCCCCGGTTTTCCCGTTAAAGCGTTTCATATTCAGTCCATTTTGGTGCTGATTATTGCGTTCTTGCGACTCGGATAGCAATCTTCTTGCCAGTGCGGCCAAAAAGGGTCTTGTATGCAGATTAGAAATCTGCCAATTTCGACAATGTTAGGACAGTTATACTGTCCCTTTTGTTGTGCCCGTTGATGGCACTTTTTCTAACCTGAGGTTTCGATGTTCCGTCCGGTCTCGACCAGTTTGACGACAACAGAACGAATTCCCAATAAATCCGCCCGTTTGACGCGGGCGGCGCGGGTTGGGTGCGGCTGAAATCAGCCCACGGCCCGCATAAGGTGCGGGCGATCCGATAGAAAAACGCCCGGACCACTGACTGCAAAAAAGCGGCGGGCAACGGCTTCACTTCTGATCCAAAGCCCGAGTTCCCCCGTCGCGTGACAAGGGTTCAGGTTTGGCAAACTGCTTTGCCTGCCGTCGATTTGGATGGAAGAGGTCAAGAATGAGAAATGACATGTCGAGAGATAAGCAACCACTTTCAGGTCTCTCCGGGCATGCCGTCTCCCGTGCCAACGATACGGTAGCCTTTGCACGCGGGCCGGGCTTGCCGCACGCGCAGGGCCTCTATGATCCGTCGCGGGAAAAGGATGCCTGCGGCATGGGCTTCATCGCCGACATGCATAACCGCAAGAGCCATTCCATCATCGGGAAAGGCCTTGAAATCCTCAAGAACCTCGATCATCGCGGCGCCGTTGGAGCCGATCCGAAAATGGGTGATGGCTGCGGCATCATGGTGCAGATTCCGCATCGTTTTTTTGCCGCCGAATGCGCCAAGCTCGGTATCTGGCTTCCCAATGTCGGTGAATACGGTGTCGGGCAACTGTTCATGCCCCGGAATACTGAAGCCCGGAATACGATCGAAGAGCTTTACGCAAAAACAATCAATGATGAAGGCCTGAAGCTGATTGGCTGGCGCGACGTGCCGGTGGACAACAGCGACCTCGGCGATTCCGTTCTGGCGACAGAACCCGTCCACCGGCAGGTCTTTGTCGGCAAAGCCAAGGAAAACGAAGATCAAGACAGTTTCGAGCGCCGCCTTTTCCTGCTGCGCAAAGTGATGTCCAATGCCGTTCAAGAGCTGAAGGAGCAGGAGTTCCGGCAATATTACCCTGTCAGCCTGTCCTCCCGCACCATCGTTTACAAGGGCATGGTGCTGGTTTCACAGCTCGGCAATTATTATCGAGACCTGCAGGACACGCGCTTCGAAAGCGCCCTTGCCATGGTGCACCAACGGTTTGCCACCAACACTTTTCCGACATGGCAACTGGCCCATCCTTACAGGATGGTGGTGCATAACGGCGAGATCAATACACTTCGCGGCAACGTCAACTGGATGGCTGCCCGGCAGGCATCTGTCGACAGTGAACTCTTCGCCAACGATATTTCCAAACTATGGCCGATCTCCTATGAGGGACAATCGGATACGGCATGCTTCGACAATGCCCTCGAGTTCCTGGTCCGTGGCGGCTACTCGCTCGCACATGCGATGATGATGCTGATCCCGGAGGCCTGGGCCGGCAATCCGCTGATGGACGACGAACGTCGCTCCTTCTATGAATACCATGCGGCCCTGATGGAACCCTGGGATGGGCCTGCATCCATAGCCTTCACCGATGGCAGGCAGATAGGTGCCACCCTCGACCGTAACGGTCTGCGCCCCGCACGCTACATCGTGACAAAGGACGGGCTGGTTGTTCTTGCCTCCGAGATCGGTGTTCTGCCGATTCCGGAAGAGGACATCATCGAGAAATGGCGCCTGCAACCTGGAAAGATGCTACTCATCGATCTGGAAAAAGGCAAGATCATCGCCGATGAGGACATCAAGACGGAGCTGGCCGCTGCACACCCTTACCGTGAATGGCTTCAACGGACCCAGATCGTTCTTGAAGACCTCAAGCCGGTTCAGGCCCGCGAAGCGCGTGGTGACGTCTCTCTCCTGAACAAACAGCAGTCCTTCGGCTATACTCAGGAAGACGTGAAGGTCATCATGCCCCCGATGGCGGTGACCGGGCAGGAAGCCGTTGGATCGATGGGAACCGATACGCCTATTTCGGCTCTCTCGGACAAGTCAAAGCTTCTCTACACGTATTTCAAGCAGAACTTTGCCCAGGTGACCAATCCGCCGATTGATCCCATCCGCGAGGAACTGGTGATGAGCCTTGTCTCATTCATCGGCCCACGCCCGAATATCCTCGATCTCGAAGGCACATCCCGCCGCAAGAGACTGGAGGTCCGCCAGCCTATCCTGACCAATGACGACCTCGAAAAAATCCGCTCGATCGGCCATTTCGAAGATCGCTTCGATACCCGGACCATTGATATCACCTACCCTGCCGAACAAGGTGCAGCCGGTATGGAAGGCACCGTCGAACGCCTTTGTGACCGCGCCGAAGCTGCTGTTCACGGCGGATATAACATCATCATCCTCACAGACCGCATGGTCGGGCCGGACAGGATAGCTGTCCCGGCACTGCTTGCGACGGCTGCAGTTCACAATCATCTGATACGAAAAGGTTTGCGGACATCCGTCGGGCTGGTCATAGAATCCGGAGAGCCTCGTGAGGTTCACCATTTTGCCTGCCTTGCCGGTTACGGGGCCGAAGCGATCAACCCCTATCTCGCCTTCGACACATTGCTGGCGATGAAAGACGACCTTCCTGAGGAAGTCGATGAGGAAGAGGTTATCAAGCGTTACATCAAGTCGATCGATAAGGGTCTTCTGAAGGTGATGTCCAAGATGGGCATTTCCACTTTCCAATCCTATTGCGGCGCCCAGATTTTCGATGCGCTCGGTCTGCGCTCCAGCCTGGTTGACAAGTATTTCTTCGGCACGGCCTCAATGATAGAAGGCATTGGCATAGCCGAGATCGCCCAGGAAACATTCCAGCGGCATCAGGAAGCTTTCGGCGCGTCGCACATCCATCGCCATGCCCTGGATATCGGTGGTGATTACGCCTTCCGCCAGCGCGGAGAAACCCATGTGTGGAGCCCCGATACCATTGCCAAGCTCCAGCATTCCGTGCGGCTCAATTCCCTCGACGCCTATCGTGAATATTCCGCACTGGTTTCCGATCAGGATCACCAGCTGAAGGCCATACGCGGAATGTTCCGCATTCGCGCGGCGGAAGAAACTGGTCGCCAGCCCGTTCCTCTCGACGAAGTCGAACCCGTTAGCGAGATTGTCAAACGGTTCTCCAGCGGCGCAATGTCGTTTGGCTCTTTGTCGCGCGAAGCACATGAAACCATGGCCATCGCCATGAACCTGATGGGTGCAAAATCCAATACCGGTGAAGGCGGTGAAGAGCCAGGCCGTTTCAAGCCGATGGCGAATGGTCGCTCTCGGCGTTCGGCCATCAAACAGATCGCTTCCGGCAGGTTCGGAGTGACAACCGAGTATCTCGCCAATAGCGACGTCATTCAGATCAAGATGGCTCAGGGCGCCAAACCCGGGGAAGGCGGGCAGTTGCCCGGCCACAAGGTTGACGCCAAGATTGCCAAAGTGCGTCATTCCACGCCGGGCGTGGCCCTGATATCGCCGCCGCCTCATCACGATATTTATTCGATCGAGGATCTGGCCCAGCTTATCTTTGACCTCAAGAACGTCAATCCCCGCGCCGACATCTCAGTGAAGCTGGTTTCCGAGGTTGGTGTCGGCACGGTTGCCGCCGGTGTGGCCAAGGCGCGCGCGGATCACATCACCATCTCCGGCTATGATGGTGGCACCGGTGCTTCGCCGCTGACCTCCATCAAACATGCGGGCTCCCCGTGGGAGCTCGGTCTCGCCGAAACTCAGCAGACGCTTGTCCTCAACCGTTTGCGTGGACGCGTCAGGCTTCAGGCCGACGGAGGCCTGCGCATCGGTCGCGATGTGGTCATCGCCTCCCTGCTGGGCGCCGACGAGTTCGGTTTTGCAACCGCACCACTGATTGCCTCGGGCTGTATCATGATGCGCAAATGCCACCTCAATACGTGCCCGGTCGGAGTTGCGACCCAGGACCCCGTTTTGCGGAAACGTTTCAAGGGTTTACCGGAACATATCGTCAACTACTTCTTCTTCGTCGCCGGTGAGGTTCGCGAGATCATGGCGGAGCTTGGCTTCCGGACCATGGAAGAGATGACCGGCCGCGTCGATGCGCTTGATCGCAATGAGGCAATCAATCACTGGAAGGCGAATGGTCTAGACCTTTCCCGCGTGTTCCACCAGCCAACAGTGGATACTGATGTCGCCACCCGGCATGTCGAACTGCAACAGCACCCGATTTACGACATCCTTGATCGTCGCTTGATAGAGCAGGCCAGACCAGCTCTCGAAAACAGCGAGCCCGTAATTATCGAAACGACGATTGCAAGCTCGGCCAGAACGGCAGGCGCAATGCTTTCCGGCGAGATTGCAAAACGTTATGGTCACGAGGGATTGCCCGAGGACACGATAACCGTCAACCTGAAAGGCACGGCAGGGCAAAGCTTCGGCGCGTGGCTCGCATCCGGCGTCACCTTCAGGCTTGAAGGCAATGCTAACGACTATGTCGGAAAAGGTCTCTCCGGTGGCAAGCTCATTATCAGCCCTTCCCCAGCCTGCAAGGCGGTGCCGGAGCATTCCATCATCGTCGGCAATACCGTTCTTTACGGAGCAATTTCCGGCGAAGCTTACTTTCACGGCGTTGCCGGTGAACGTTTCGCCGTGAGAAACTCGGGAGCAGTGGCAGTCGTTGAGGGCACTGGCGATCACGGTTGTGAATATATGACGGGCGGCGTTGTCGTCGTCATCGGGCAGACCGGTCGCAACTTCGCGGCCGGCATGTCCGGCGGCATCGCTTATGTGCTGGATGAGGACAAGACCTTCGCCAAACGCTGCAATCTCTCGATGGTCGATATCGAACCTGTCGAGGAAGAGGAAGATTTGATGCGCCGTCTTCACCACCATGGCGGAGATCTCGAAACCAAAGGCCGCATCGATATTCTGGCCAATATGTCGGGCCACGACGAGGAACGGTTGCTGCATCTGATTTCGAACCACCTGGCCTATACCGGCTCGAACAGGGCAAAGACAATCCTCGACAACTGGGCTGATTATCGCAGCAAGTTCGTCAAGATCATGCCTGTCGAATATCGCCGTGCGCTGCGCGAGATGGAACGGGCGCGCATGCCTCAGGCGGCTGAATAGAGCGTTTTCCGGAAACGCGAGAACTCAAAGCAGCGGTGTATCGACGAAACGAAACCCGCTTCAGGAAACGATACGAACGGACGATTGTGATGGGCAAGGTTACCGGTTTTCTCGAATATGACCGCCAGGAGCAGAAATATGAGCTCGCGGGTGAGCGTATCCGTCACTACGGAGAATTCACGCTGCCGCTCGACGACAGCGACCTGCGCAAGCAGGCCGGTCGCTGCATGGATTGCGGTGTCCCCTATTGCCATGGCCCGACCGGTTGCCCGGTCCACAACCAGATTCCGGACTGGAACGATCTGGTTTTCCAGAACAAATGGGAAGAAGCTGCGCTCGATCTTTTATCTACGAACAACTTTCCCGAGTTCACGGGCCGCACCTGCCCTGCTCCTTGCGAGGAAGCCTGCACCCTCAACCTTGAAAATGCTCCGGTCACGATCAAGAGCATCGAACAGGCAATAGCGGACAAGGCGTGGGAAATGGGTTTGATCAAACCCATGCCCGCCAGGTCTCTGTCAGGCCGGCGCATCGCCATCGTCGGCTCTGGCCCGGCTGGTCTTGCCGCTGCTCAGCAGCTTGCCAGGGTCGGGCACGAGGTCCATGTCTTCGAACGGGAGGCGCGCCCCGGCGGTCTGCTGCGTTATGGCATTCCTGACTTCAAGTTGGAAAAATACCATATCGACCGCCGTATCAACCAACTGGAGGCGGAAGGGGTTACCTTTCATTGCAACGTGGAAGTCGGGGTCAAACGTTCTCTGATATCACTTCGTAATGAATTCGATGCGGTTCTTCTCGCAGGCGGCGCGGAAAGGCCGCGCGATCCTGCTTTGCCGGGGCAGGATATTCCAGGCGTGCATTTCGCGATGCCCTACCTGATGCAGCAGAACAAACGTCTGGCAGACGAGTCATTTGAAGATGAGGACATCTATGCCGCAGGAAAGCATGTCGTGGTGATCGGCGGCGGCGATACCGCGTCCGACTGCATCGGCACGGCATTCCGCCAGGGCGCTCTTTCGGTCACTCAACTCGATATTCGTCCGAAGCCGCCGGAAAGGGAAGACAAGCTGACCGCCTGGCCATATTGGCCAACCAAGCTGCGGGTTTCCTCAAGTCAGGCGGAGGGGGCGGAGCGTGAGTTCCAGGTTGCGACCCTTGGCATGGAGGCAAAGCGCAACCGCTTGAATGGCGTTCGCTGCGCGCGTGTCGACGAAAAACGTCGACCGATAGAGGGCACCGAATTCATCATCCCCGCAGATCTCGTGCTCCTCGCCATCGGCTTCTCCGGGTCGCCGCTCGAGGGAATGCTGTCCGAAGAATCTCTGGACGTCAGCAAACGCAACACCGTCGTCGCGGACGATTGCGATTACCGCACGTCGGTCGAGAAGATATTCACCGCAGGCGACATGCGCCGTGGTGCATCATTGATCGTATGGGCGATCCGCGAGGGACGCCAGGCTGCTCGTGCCATCGATGAGTTTCTCATGGGAACCAGCGCATTGCCTCGATAGGGCATTTTTCGGCGCACTCTGTTCAGCAGCGATATTGCCGGATGGCGTGTGCCGTCGATATGTATACATTCGTATGGAATGTTTCCTATCCGACGATAGCGTAAATGGTGGCTGCTCTGTATAGTCACCATTATCTTGCTATCGTCCGGGTACATGGTTACCATACCGGATATGAAAGAGAAAGCGCCCGAGGCCGACAGGCGCTTTCATTTTTTCCTGTATCGGACCCTCAGCGCAAATGCGCGAAGAGAAGGAGACCATGTTTACCGTCGACGAAACTGCCCTTGATTTCATTAGGATTATTGCAGTTTTTCTTCTTGTGTTCGCCAATGGCTTTTTTGTTGCAGCAGAATTCTCCCTCGTTGCGGTCCGCCGCAGCCGGGTGACGGAACTGATCGCACAACGCAAAACAAACGCCACAGCTCTCCAGCGCGCTCTCGACAACCTCGATGCCAATCTTGCGGCAACCCAGCTCGGCATCACCATTTCCTCGCTTGCCCTTGGATGGATCGGCGAACCTGCTCTCGCCCATCTGATCGAGCCCCTGCTTTCCGGCTTGCCAGGTTCGATGGCCACCGCCGGTTCTCATATCATAGCGGTCATCATCGCCTTCGCCATCATCACGTCTCTTCATATCGTGCTGGGCGAACTGGCACCGAAAAGTCTGGCGCTGCAACGCAGTGAAACAACGGCTCTGTGGGTCGTGCGCCCGCTCGGTCTCTTCCTTTTCCTCCTCAAACCCGCCATCCTGGTTCTGAACGGGCTTGGCAATCAGGTTTTGAAGCTTGTCGGCCTTAGTTCCGGAACCGGCGAAGGTTCTCTTCATTCACCCGAGGAACTGAAAATCCTCGTCGCCGCCAGCGGCCAGGCTGGATTGCTGCATCAGGCGCAGCAGGAGGTCGCGGAGCGCATTTTCAATCTCGGAGACCGCCGTATCAACGATGTCATGACCCCCCGTCCAGAGATCGTCTGGATCGACATCAATGATGAGCGGAGCGAAATTCTGGATACAATCCGCGGCTGCCACCACGAACAGATCGTGGTCAGTCAGGGAACCGTCGACAATGTCATCGGTGTCCTGCGCAAGAAAGACATGCTGGATCAAATTCTGGACGGAAAAGAACTGGACCCGCTGGCACTGATTCAGGATGCATTGATTGTCCACGAAACCTTGCCCGTCCTCAAGGTCTTCGATCATTTCAAGGAAAAGCCGGTTCGCATGGCGATCATCGTCAATGAATACGGCAGTCTCGAAGGCATCGTCACCCAGACTGACCTCCTCGAAGCCATCGCCGGTGATATCGCCAGTGTCGAAGACGACGAGCCTGAAGTGGTGATGCGCGAAGACGGTTCACTTCTCATGGATGGCATGATGCCGGTTGATGAAGCCTTTGACAGGCTCCAGCTCACCGATAAACCCACTGACGCCGATTTTCATACCCTGGCCGGCTTTGCTCTCTATCGCCTGGGCAGAATCCCGGTGACAGGCGATCATTTCGACTGGGAAGGATGGCGTTTTGAGATAGTGGATATGGACGGTCTGCGCATCGACAAGCTTCTAGTGACGTCGCGTGACGAAAATTCAGGCTGAGAAACATTCAGTATCGGTGTCTCATAAGCGGAAGAAGCTCTCGCCAGAGTGTTTTTAGAGTGTTTTGCATTTAATATGAATCATAAAAACACTCTAAATTTTTTATGCCGTAAGGCTTTCCTGCGTTTAACCGGTATCCACTTAAACGCGCCTCACTCTTATTGCTGTGGCAAGGTAAAATCATCTGCGCGTCCGGATACTGGAGCCGTGGGAGTTCCGTTGCGCAAAGCCCTGCGTGCGGTTTCCAGCGCATCGAGCCCGGTTTTGCCTGTTAACAGAAGGCCGCCGGGCGATGTTTCCGCCCGTGTCAAAGGCATGACAGGGCCTGAAACGGAAGTTGTCATGTCGCCTTGTGGAACGATAGTTCGATCAATGTCCACGAAGGCGCCCGAATTCTTGGTATCTCCGAGCGTCGTCGGAACATCGGTCGGGCTCGCCACAGCTCCGAGTTGCCTGCGGATTTCCACCGCAGCGTAATGCGCGATCTTGTCAGCGCCCTTGCGGGTAAAACGAACACCGTCATTCAACCGCAAACGGGTCGGTTGTCCATCGGTGCCGGGACCGGAATCGACATAATGATTTTCCGTATCGACAAAGCCCGGCCAGATATCGACATAGCGGCCGCCGACACGCTGCACCCTTTCCCGAACTATGCCGTTGATGATCGCATGCGCCTCGGAAGCCGCTTCATTCTGAACCGGTGGCAGACCTACCCAGACAACCGGAATGCCACGTTCGGCAAAGGCCGCAAGCAATGCATCCACCCGTGCGGTGTAAACCTCTTTCCACCGTTCCGATAACGGCTCGATCTGCTCGCCGTTTTCCACCCTTGCAACCCGGTCAGTCATGCCAAGCATGATTGCCGATACGGTTACCTTTTGTCCCGAAGACAAGTAATCCTTCACTTTCTTCGGCCAGTTATCCGCATCACCCCGCATCAGTCCGCTGTCGCTTCTGATATGGCGGGCAATAGCAACATTCGGCATATCCGCAAAAGCATCGTCGAGACCCGAGGCAAGTGTTTCACCGAGCCAATCGCCAAAGACTACCACGCGGTTGGCCGCCCCCGGTTTGGTCCTTTCCTGATGGACGACGGGCACTTTCGGCTTCGGGCGGCGGATAACGGGAGCCGGAGCCGGCGCAGGTGGCGGCGTCTCCTCGAGTCCGAAGAAACGCCGAAGGCTGAACCCTTGGGAGGGCGGAGGAATGCGCTCTGTTAGCCCAACCCGTCGTTCTGGTGCTGGCGGTTGCGCCCGACCTCGCGGGGGAACATCCTGTCGGTATTGAGCCTGTGCAACAATGATCGCAGCGGCCTCGGATTCCGGCTTCGTATCCTGCGACAACGCCGGCAGGCATGAACCCGCCATCGCGATGACGATACCGATGGCGAAAAAATGTCTGACCGCTCTCAGCATCTGATCCCTACAGTATGATCTACTTCCCCGGCACCCGATATTACCCCGGAAGCCGGAAGTAAGTAAGAAAAAGTGGTGCCGCCTTTATATCTGGGGCATCATCACGTCTTGCGTAGATGGGCAAGAAGCGCCGGATCGGCATGACCATCAGCAACAAGACGATGCTTCAATTGATAAAAGCGTATTGCCTCACGGGTCCTGGCGCCGTGGTTGCCGTCATGTTTTCCCTGATAAAACCCTTGCCTGGCGAGAAGTTTCTGTACCTCTCTGCGCTCTTCGGCACTAAGGCGAGGCGCATTTCTTGGCCAGGGAGCACGCACACCCGCGCCGCCATAGATGGCATCACCAAGAAGTCCGACACCGAGCGCATAAGAATCGGAAGAATTATAGGCGCGAATGACTTCGAAATTATCGGTCACCAGAAAGATCGGCCCGCCCGCTCCCGCGAGAACCAGCAAAATGGCTTCCCCTGAACGTGGCAATGCTTTACCGTCCATACGGCGCACCCCGAGCTTCTGCCAACTGGAAAAGCCGAGACGGTGATTACGGAAATCGAACTTTTCGGGAAGTTGAACCTCAAATCCCCAAGGCAGGCCTCCTGCCCAACCGTGTTGATGCAGGTAATTGGCTGTCGAGGCCAAGGCATCAGGGACTGAGTTCCAGATATCGCGAACGCCGTCGCCATCGCCATCAATCGCGTATTTTTCAAAACTCGATGGCATGAACTGGGGCTGGCCCATGGCACCCGCCCAGGAACCGAGCATCGTGTCGCGGGAGATATGGTCATCTTGCAAAATTTTCAGGGCAATGATCAGTTCATTTCGGAAAAACTCGCCGCGATAACGAACATAAGCAAGACTGGCCAGCGCCTGGATTACGTCAATCCTGCCTGTATAGCTTCCGAAATTACTCTCCATTCCCCATACGCCAAGAACAACCGAGCGCGGCACGCCGAAGCGGCGTTCGATTTCGGCAAGCTTTCCTGCCCACTTTCCGGCCATGACAACGCCGCGCGTCACCCTCGCCTGGGAGATCGCTCCGTCGATATATTCCCAGACGGGGCGCACGAATTCCGATTGCTTGCGGCTCTGGGCAATGATCTTGGCATTCGGAGCCAGTCCCCTGAAAGCGTCCTCGAATGTCTGGCGCGAAACACGCTGGGCCCGGGCGTCCGGCCACAAATCCGCAATGAAACGAGAAAAATCATCGCTCTTCTGCGCGAAAGCAGTCCTGACAGCACCAGCGGCGATACCTGCCAATGCCACGGTAACAAGCCTTCTGCGCGAGAAAAGATGATGGAATGACATATCGGCTCCGGTTTTTCTTGCCAGTGCGGCCATCTCGAGACCACAACAGAGGGTTCCGCAATGCCGTTGCAGAGCAGGCCCGTTTCACAGCATCAAGCTGATATGATTATAGTCAATAAAACATTAATTCGGGGCACTTTTCTAAGAAAACCCCGAAGCGGCGGTCAGAGCATCTTATAATTTCCGAGAAATCAGAGCTTTTTCCCATTCAAGCGCATGCGCCGCCATCGCCTTTAAATCATCATATTGCGGCTCCCAGCCCAATTCCCGGCGGATACGCTCCGCACCGGCCACCAGAGTGGCAGGGTCGCCGGGACGACGCGGCTCGATCCTGACCTCAAAGTTGTTACCGGAGACCTCCTTCATCAGCTCGATCACTTCCAGAACTGAAAAACCGTGCCCATATCCGCAATTGAGCTTCAGGCTCTCGCCACCGTTGCGCAGATGTTCAAGCGCCCTGACATGGGCGTCGGCAAGATCCGACACATGAACATAATCGCGGACACACGAACCATCTGGAGTTGGATAATCGGTTCCGAATACCGACAGCGAAGGCCGTTTTCCAAGGGCGGCACGGGCAGCCAGTTTCACGAGATGGGTTGCCGGAAGCGAGGTTTCGCCACTGCGTCCGGCAGGGTCCGCTCCCGCCACATTGAAATAGCGCAAGGCGACATATTTCAGGCCATGAGCGCGTGCGGCATCGTCAAGAATCCATTCGGCCATCAGCTTGGACCGACCATAGGGATTGATCGGTGAGAGCACCGCATCTTCCATGATCGGCGTGTGCTCAGGTTCGCCGTAAACCGCTGCCGTCGAAGAGAAGATAAAATTCTCGACCCCTCCGGCGACGACAGTTTCGATCAATGTACGGCTCTTGGAGGTATTGGAGAAATAATAACCCAGCGGCTCTGAGACCGATTCGGACACGATGATACGCGCCGCAAAATGAACAACGGCATCTATCGCGTATTGTTGGATGATTCCGGCAACGAGAGCCCTGTCGGCTACGTCGCCCTCGATGAACACGGCCCGCCCCGGCACCATGAATCGAAATCCGGTGGACAGGTTATCGAGGATAACGACCTCCTTGCCCGCATCCAGCAGGGCAAGCGCCGCATGGCTGCCGATATAACCGGCTCCTCCCGTCACCAGAACGGCCATACTCTCTTCCTTCCACTAAATCATGCTCGCCAGCCGGCGTAATTTCAGCTTTAATTCATGTTCAGGTCGTATCTGGTATCCTTATCAACAAAGAAGCCCATCCACCAACCTTCTCCTGCCGGGTTTAACCAAATGAAACGCATCCGCAAAGCCGTTCTTCCAGTCGCCGGTCTCGGTACCCGGTTCCTTCCGGCCACCAAGGCCGTGCCGAAGGAAATGCTCACCGTGGTTGACCGACCGGTCGTCCAGCACGTGGTGGACGAAGCCCGCGCCGCAGGCATCGAACATTTCATCTTCGTTACAGGTCGTAACAAGGCGGTGATCGAAGATCATTTCGACATGGCTTATGAGCTTGAACACACCCTCAAGGAGCGGGGCAAAACAAAAGAATATGAGGCCCTGATGAGCGACCTGCCGGAAGCAGGCGCAGTCAGCTTCACCCGCCAGCAGGCCCCGCTCGGGCTCGGCCACGCGGTGTGGTGCGCACGTGAATTGGTCGGCAACGAACCATTCGCAGTGCTTCTGCCGGACATGCTCAGCCCCGGCTCAATGGAGCAGATGCTCGCAGCCTATGATCGCCATGGCGGCAATATCATTGCAGTTGAGGAAGTTCCCCCGGAACAGACCCATCAATATGGCATCGTCGCCAAAGGCGAAGAATTTGGCCGGACTTTCGAGATCGCCGGCATGGTCGAAAAGCCACCGCAAGGCACAGCTCCCTCCAACCTCATGATCTCCGGCCGCTATATTCTGCAACCGGAAGTCTTCGACATCCTGTCGCATCAGGAAAAAGGCGCAGGCGGCGAAATCCAGTTGACCGACGCCATGAAGAAACTCGCCGAAACCCAGAAATTCTTCGGCATGATTTATGACGGCATCACTTACGATACTGGCTCCAAAATCGGTTACCTGATGGCGAACGTGGTCTATGCGCTGCAACGCGAAGACCTCGGCCCGACCTTGCGAAAGGAACTGGAGGAATTATTGCGGAAAGGGTGAAGGCAACGCAATATTTCTTAAAGAGAAGTGGGCACGGCTTCTTGGATCGTGCCCTTTTTAATTAAATTTAAGATATTTATGGTTCATCAATCAATTCTGACATCATATAAATCAGGGAAGTTTTATCTACCAAATCAAATAAATTTCAAACAAAATAATTAATATTATCTCTTTTGTTTATAATAAAGGCAATATATGCACCATAATTCAATTTTTCAATATAATATTATTAAGTTATTATTCCTTATTTGATAAATCAGGCAATATTCTTCCCTTAAAACCAAATTTTTTCAGAAGGAAATTCACAGGGGATTGAAGAATAGAGTATGACAATGTTAAAAACATAAACATTATACCCATTTTTCCAAAAATATTGTTTTCCGTATACCATGAGCCAAATCTCAAGCTAATCAATGAATATATGAAAATTATAAATGTGGCAAATATCATACTTGTAATCGGATTCATAGCTAAAACCTCTTTCAATTAAAAATATACTGAATAATCTTTCACTTGAACACTGCTATTTAAAGCGAAGTGATGAAATTTTATGGTCAAAAAAATTCATCACCTCTCAAAATATCGAGATATTACATCGATATCATTTCTCATTATCAACTTTAAAACTCATGATTCATCGATAGGTTTCAATCCACATTCTATCGACGGGATGTAACTCCTTACCCATTTTATACATTCCCCCAGCCAAACCATACTTGCCGCCAAGATGTCCCAGGGCTGCTCCTCCGGCTACAGCCGCTGTTCCTCCTATGATAGGCCCTTTAATCTGCATTCCAGGAACAAGAACAGACAATCCCCCACCTATTATACCCGGCAGAGCTCCCACCGTACTTCCAACAGTAGCTCCCAAAAGTTGGTCAGTTTCATGCGCGCTCCTGCTTAACCCGATCGGGTTATTATTCACAAACCCACCCACATACTCTGCATCTCTCGTATCAGGTGGGGAAAAGAGAAAGTCAGTCATCGACTGGTTTCTGAGAGAGTCATGCAGAAACCTGTCATCATTGCCCTGGCTCTCGGGCCAAGGCGTCCACCTGTCTGCAGGCAACGGGCGTTGCCCGAGGAACGGCCCTAAAAAATGTCGCTCATTCATAAATATGCTCCAATGAAATAAAAGTACAAAATATGCTTTACATTAACGCATCTAATGCCAAGTTGGGCGGCGTTAGAAAACCTAGTGAAATGAATTCAGAGCCAACCATCAGGGCGAAACAAAGCAATAAATGTTACTCTGCGGCTCCCCCGAAATTTAGTTCTGGGCAGATCGAGCAGGTGTCATTTATGTTCCTATTTTGTTCTATTTGCCCCAAAATGTCAAGTTAAACCCCACCAACAACATTTCTCGAAAAAAGCTATCGCCTGCCCTGGTCAAACCGTGCTAAACCGCCCGCATCATGACAACGCAATTTACGCCTGAAGAGCGCACAAGCGCTATTGAATCCGCCCTTCGCAGCCTCGCTTTCGAGCGTGACGGCATTGAGGCCATTCGCACCGCGATCAGCAACGGCATGGGGGTTCCCTTCGCAGATGCAGTCGCCACCATCGCGGGCGCGCGCGGGCGGGTCATCATTTCGGGCATGGGCAAGTCCGGCCACGTCGCTCGCAAGCTGACGGCCACTTTCGCCTCCACGGGAACTCCGGCTTACTTTGTTCATCCGTCGGAGGCCAGCCACGGCGATCTCGGTATGGTTCAACCGGATGATGTCATCATTGCGATGTCATGGTCCGGCGAGACCCGCGAACTTGCGGACCTGATCGCCTATGCGAAACGTTTCCGTGTGCCGCTGATCGCCATCACATCCAGCGCAACTTCGACGCTCGGCCGCCAGGGCGATATATGCCTTGCCCTGCCGAAATCCCAGGAAGCCTGCCCGAATGGCCTGGCTCCCACGACGTCCACCACGATGCAGCTCGCACTTGGCGACGCCATCGCGGTCGCCCTCCTGGAATATCGCGGCTTCACCGCAGAACATTTCAGTGTCTATCATCCGGGCGGCAAGCTCGGTGCACAGTTGAAACGCGTCCGCGACATCATGCATAGCGGTGACCGTTTGCCGGTTGTGACTCTCGGTTCAGCAATGACCAGCGCCATCGCCCAGATGTCGAGCAAAAGCTTTGGCTGCGTCATCGTCACCACACCCGAGGGGGAACTCGCCGGAATCATCACCGATGGCGATCTGCGCCGGAATCTGCGGCCTGATCTCGGTTCATTACCGGTCGAACAGATCATGAGTCGCAACCCGCGTGTCATCTCTCCCGATGCCCTGATCGCCACCGCGCTAGAGATGCAGGAGCGCGCCAAGATCACAGCTCTCATCGTGGCTGAGAATAACCGGCCGATTGGCCTGGTGCACTATCTCGACCTTCTGCGGGTTGGAGCGGCTTAGAGTTAAGACGCATTTTCCTATCGTTTAATCGATACCGGTGAACGGAATAGGCTCCCAAAAGGCCTCTGACACCCTGAAGATAAAAAGCCGGTTTCGGCACAGGAAGTGCTTCGAGAAACGTCGATATGCTGAAAACAGCGGCCCTGTTCGTCGTTACGGCTCTCGCCGAAATCATCGGATGTTTTTTGCCGTATCTGTGGCTGCGCAAAGGCGGTAGCATATGGCTGCTGGCGCCTGCCGCTGCGAGCCTTGCATTATTTGTCTGGCTACTCACGCTTCATCCTGCCGCAAGTGGTCGCGTTTATGCGGCATATGGCGGTGTTTACGTCGCAACTGCCCTTGTATGGCTGCGTTTTGTTGATGGTATCAGGCTATCCGCCTTTGACTGGGTCGGCGCTGGCGTGGCACTTGCCGGCATGACAATCATCGTCGCTGGTTGGCGCGGGTAGAGCGGAACGCAGATCGACGGGCAACCGCGCCCCGCTTTTGCTTCAATGTTGAGGCATGCCCATTTTCACAACAGCCGCGATGTTCCTGGCTGCGAAGCGGACATTGGCAGCTCCCGCCGCCATGGCCTCGACGACTGAACAGCATTCATGGATAACGCTGAAAATGGCATCGATGCCATGGTCGTGGACAACCGGCGCATCCTTGGTCAAACCGCCGGCCAGCCCGATCACCGGTTTGCCGTGGCGTTTGGCAACACGCGCCACCCCGATCGGGGTCTTGCCGAAAATGGTCTGGCCGTCTATGCGCCCCTCGCCCGTGATAACGAGGTCCGCATCGCGCACCGCCGCATCCAGGCCGACGGCATCGGTCACGATCTCGCTGCCAGGGCGAAGACGTCCGCCCATGAAGGCCATCATTCCGGCGCCCATTCCTCCTGCGGCCCCCGCGCCGGGAGTTTTCGCAACGTCCTGCCCGAGATCGCGGACCATGATCTCAGCGAAACGGCGGAGATACCCATCGAGCTCTTCCACCATCTGAGGCGTTGCCCCCTTCTGCGGACCGAAGATCGCTGAAGCACCTTTGGCACCAACAAGCGGATTGTCGACATCGCATGCGACATCGATCACGCAATCCTTCAACCGTGCATCAAATTGCGAGACATCGATTCTGTCGAGTTTTCCAAGAGCACCGCCACCGAATGCGAGCTCGTTACCCTCTGCATCCAACAGATGGGCACCGAGTGCCTGCAACATTCCGGCCCCACCGTCATTGGTCGCGCTGCCGCCAATTCCAAGAATGAAATGGCGCGCACCGGCATCAAGAGCCGCACGAATAAGTTCACCAGTCCCATAGCTGGTCGTCAGCAGCGGATTACGCAGTTCTTTCGGCACCAGCATAAGACCGCTGGCCGCCGCCATTTCAATAACCGCGGTTACCCCATCACCGGTCAAACCGTAAAAAGCGGTCACCGGTCGGCCGAGGGGGCCGGTTACATCAAGCTCGATCCTCTTGCCTCGGGTTGCTTCCACCATCGCCTGAACGGTGCCCTCGCCACCATCCGCAACCGGCAGTTTCACATAATGGGCATCCGGGAAAATCTCACGAAATCCTGCTTCTATTTCATTCGCCACCTCAAGGGCTGTCAGGCTTTCTTTGTATGAGTCGGGCGCGATAACGATCTTCATGTGCTACCCCAGAAAAGAGATTGCATGGCCTGAAAGCAAAACGGCGGACGGTCCGTCTGGAACCGCCCGCCGCCTTCCGATCAGAAGAACAGCGAAAGCAACAATGTTCCTAAAAGCCCTATGACTGCAGCAATGCATGTCGAGACTGTATAGGTTGCATACATTGCTCCCATCGGAATACCGAGGCTCTCCTTGACGAACCAGAAGCCCGAATCCGTCACGTGAGAACCACCGATAGCACCAGCACCAACCGCTATAGCCACGAGAGCGGGATCAAGAGTTGGATAAGCGCCGAGCACGGGCAGGATAAATCCGGCCGCGGCCATCATCGCCACCGTGGCGCTGCCGAGAGCTGTGCGCATGACAAGGGCGATAACCCAGGCCATGATCAACGGACTGACATGAATACTCGTCAGAACCTGTTCAAGAGCCAGTCCGACACCGCTTTCCGTGATGATCTTGTTGAAAGAACCGGCGGCACCGATAACAAGCAGAATGGAAGCCATAGGCGCCATTGCAGCTTCGCTGTGCTTGCCCAACTGGTTGAGATCGAAACCACGTCCAAGACCGAGGACAAAATAGGCAACGACCGCGGAAATGAACAATGCGATCATCGGGGTGCCGATGAAATTCACATAGGTCATATAGGCAGGCGGATTGGCCTTATCGATCATCAACTCGAAAATAGTCCGGTTGATCATCAGCAGCAAAGGCAGCAGAATGACAAACAGCGTCCTGCCGAATGGTGGTAGCGCCGCATCCGGGCGGGGTTCTGCATTGGCATAAGCGCCCGTGATCGGAATCGGGAATTTCGCCGCGATGAACTTGCCGTAGATGGGACCTGCAATGGCCGCAGCAGGGAAGCCGACGATCAGACCAAAAAAGATAACCTTACCGACATCCGCTTTCAGAGAGCCTGCAATCGCCATCGCCGCCGGATGCGGGGGAACGATGCAATGCACGATAAGCAGGCCCATAACCATGGACAAGCCAACCTGAATGACGGGAAGCTTGGATTCTTTCACCACCGAGAACATCAAGGCGATGAGCAGAATGATGCCTACCTGAAAGAACACCGGAATGCCGCAGATATAGCCGACGATCAACATCGCCCAGTGAGCCTTGGATTGCCCCATGAACTTGATGAGCGTCCGGGCAAGCCGCTCCGCACCGCCCGATATTTCCATCAGTTTACCGAGGATCGCGCCAAGCGCCAGAATAGGAGCAAGGAAACCCAGTGTCCCACCGAGCCCCGCTTCGAAAGAAGTAACGATTTTTGGTAGCGACATACCCTGGCTCAGCGCCAGGAAGAGACACGCCGCCATCAGGGAAACGAATGCGTGAACTTTAAAGTAAATACAGAGAATAACAACTATGACAATGGACAAACCCAACATTGTCATTGCATATCCAACACCCATGATAGCCCTCCACCATAACTCAATACTTTACCAAGGTGATATTTTATTATCTAATTTACTACATGCAAATCAGATATGATCTTTTGACAAACAAAAATAAAAACATCTATCGTTTGTTATTTTATTCAACTGAATAGGGAATAGATGTTTCCTTCATGGAGCACTCTGTACAGCTCCTTCTTCCGGTTCATTATAAGCTTATATTTTTCCGATGCTGCCGCCTCGGGTTGATAAACCCGCGCGGAGGACCTGACGATATGATCAAAGGCGATTGAGTAATTTTCATACACGCCCATGGATACACAGGCACTCATCAGCGCTCCCAGCGAGGAGGCCTCATTATTGTCGTATCGCACGACCGGTTTGCCGAAAACATCAGCCTGAATCTGGTTGAAGACATCGAGACTGGTGAGCCCGCCAGCAATGCTGACACGATTTACACTGACATCCAGACCCTCGAGAAGAGTGATATTGTGTCCGATTTCCAGTGCAATTCCTTCAATGACAGCGCGCGCCAGATCAGAGCGCTTGGTCGCCATGGTGATGTTGAAGAACATGCCTTTCGCGCGAGGATTCCAGTAGGGAGCTGCGCTGCCCTCAAAATGAGGAGGCATCAACACACCGTTTGCACCGATAGGCGATTCCGCCACTTCGGCGTTCATGATGTCATACGCATCGGCGACATCCGGGTAGAAATTCTCCTTGAACCACCGGTGAATCAGGCCGGTTGTAAAAATCCCCGCCTCCACAATCCACTTTCCTGGCTCCGCCGCCGCACTGCACAATGTCGTACATTCCGGATGGAACCTGGGCTTCTCGGAATACGCGATGACGAAAGAACCAGTTCCGGTATTGGCCTCGAAATCACCGGGAGCCAGAACCCCGAGGGAGAGCGCGGCACATTGCTGGTCGCCACCACCGATGAATACCGGAATACCAGATGGAAGCCCCAATACCGTTGCAAGTCCCGGATCCAGTTGGCCCGCCTGAGACCCCGGAGGCACAAGATCCGGCAGCATGGAAACAGGTATGCCGGAAGCAGCCTGCATATCTTCGTCCCACTGGAACTTGTCGATATTCATCAGCATGGTCCGGCAGGCCTGGGAATGATCCGTCACAAACCTTCTGGTCAGCAGGAAAATGACATAATCCTGAACGCCGATCAGCTTGTGCGTCCTGCCGTAAATCTCCGGCATCGTATCGCGAAGCCACATCATCTTCGGCAGGGAAAAATAAGGATTCACCCGCAACCCGGTGCGGTAGTACATATCGGACAGGCTCAGTTTCTTCTGGAGCTCTTCACATTGTCCGATGCTGCGTTTGTCCTGCCACATGACAGCGTTGTAAAGAGGGTTTCCATCACTATCGACCGGAATGACGGACGCCCGCTGCGACGTCACAACCAGAGCATCGATGGAAACAGCATTATCCCGAGCATATTCCGCAACATGTTCGAGAGAATACACCAGGGACGTCCGCCAGGTCTGCGTATCCTGCTCGACATCATTATGATGCCCGAAAACGGACTCATATTGCTGTGATACACGGAAGAGGATATCTCCGTTGGTGGCGTAAAGCATTACCTTGAGGCTAGACGTGCCCACGTCAATGACAATAACATTCTTCATGATGCGTCCCACTATCAAGTTCAGTTTTTTATCTTGCAGCTTCGGACATTATTATATTCCCCAGGACCATTTCAGACCTGGGGAATAATTCTTATTTATTCCTGAAGAATTCCATATATTTTTTTACTACTTCTTTTATATACACGATCTCATCAAGGCATAGTCTGGAGAGATGTACTTTTTCATTCGCCGCAAGAACGGAGCGGATTCCAGCTACCGTGTGAACCGATATTTCGGTGTTCACGTTAATCTTGGCGATCCCGTTATTGATGCATTCCCGGATGATCGCTTCCGGTGTTCCAGAACCGCCATGCAGAACGAGCGGGATATCCACGACAGCAGCAATCTTCTTCAGACGCCCGACATCGACACGCGGCTCGCCGACATACATGCCGTGGACCGTTCCAATGGATACGGCAAGGGCGTCGATGCCGGTTGCCCTTACGAATTCCGATGCCTCATCCGGCGACGTATAGATTTCCGAACCATCTTCTTCGTTGGAATCGGCCCCCTTGGCGATGCCGCCGAGTTCCGCCTCGACACCCACACCAGCGGCATGGGCCATGGCAACAACTTTGGCCGCATTGGCGAGGTTCTCGGCAAACGGCAGAGCGGACCCATCGTACATCACGGAAGTAAAGCCGACATCGATGGCTTCCTTGATCACATCAAGCGACTTGCAGTGATCAAGATGAAGAACGACCGGAACAGGCGCATCCTCCGCCATGCTGCGCACCAGAGCAGCCGCATCCTTTAACCGCATGTTGGGGATGTAACCCGCGCCAAAGGCAACGATCGTCGGCAGGTCCATCTCAACACCGGATTCGATGACGCCGCGAATGGTCTCCGAATTGTAGACGTTGAATGAACCGATGGCATATCGGGCAGCCCTCGCGTCAGCGAGGGCCTTTTGCAGCGGAATCATCATGCCCGCACTCCCTTAAGCCATGATGCGAAGTCCTGGTTCTCAAGAACCTCGCGGTTGATGACGAAGCGCGGCTTCTCACCGGCCAGCAACTTCTTGACATCTTCCATCAACAAGTCTGGCGAGCGGGTCAGCGCCTCGCGGGTCGTTCCCGCGATATGCGTGGTCAACGTCACGTTATCCAGCGTCAGGAACGGGCTATCGGCCTTGAGCGGTTCATCGTTGAAAACGTCGAGGCCCGCACCCGCAATCTTCCGACCCTTCAGGGCATCGACCAGGGCAGCCTCGTCAATGAGACCGGCACGCGCGGTATTGATCAAATAGGCCGTCGGCTTCATCAGCGACAACTCGCGTGCGCCAACGAGGTTCTTGGTGCTCTCGCTCAACCGGGCATGCAACGAAATAAAATCCGCTTCCTTGAAGAGCGTTTCCTTGTCGACGAGGCGCCCGCCAAATTCCTTGACGGAAGCTTCATCCACAAACGGGTCATAGACCATCAGATTGACATCGAAGCCGGATAGCTTGCGCGCCACGAGACGTCCGATGTAACCGAAGCCGATCAGACCGATATTCTTTTCCTTGAGCTCAGGAACATGATCGGAATTGACGAACTTCTTGCGCCATTCACCATTCTTGATGGCATGATGCGCTCTCGCCATATTCCGGCCTTCACAAAGCATCAGACCGACGGAAAAATCGGATACCGCCTGCGCGTTGCGTCCTTCGATATTGAGCACCAGAATGCCGCGCTTCGTCGCTTCCGCAACATTGACGTTTTCCAGCCCGGCGCGGGCGACGCCCACGATCCTGAGGTTGGGCATGGCGTCCATCAGCTTTGACGATACCGGTACGAACAGACCCGCAACAAAAGAGGCGTCGCTCCCCTTCTGCAGAACGATTTCAGGCACCACCTCGATTTCGGGGCCCTGCTTCTCCACCGCCAGCCGGCGTTCCTGCAATTTGGGATAATCCTCCTCCCAGTTGCCGGTCTCCACAGATACCAGATAAGGAGCGAGATTTTTCCTGGCCGCCTCGGCAAAGGCATCGCCCATAATCATGGCGTCACCGATAACAACCGCTTTCAATTGAGCCATTTTGATCACCTTCCCTTAAAATTTTTCGCATATTGAGCTGCAAGAACAATAGCTTCGATCATGCTGACAGCGCTGACCTTGCCTGTGCCGGCAATATCGAAGGCAGTGCCATGGTCCACGGAAGTCCGCAGGAAAGGCATGCCGAGCGTCAAAGAAATGGTGCGCTCGAAATCGACCATCTTCGTCGCGATATGCCCCTGGTCATGATAGAGCGAAAGAACGGCATCCCAGGCCCCCTTCAGAGCGAAGTGGAATACCGAATCCGCCGGGTTCGGCCCCGAGACACGATAACCCTCGGCCCTGGCCTGCTCGATGGCCGGAACAATCTCATCGACTTCCTCACTGCCAAAAAGGCCATGCTCACCGCAATGCGGATTGAGACCGGCAACTACGAGGGTAGGATCCTTGAGGCCCAACTGCTTCAGGGAAGCCGTACAGCGTCGGATGTAATCAACGACCCTGTCCTTCTTCACCGCCTTGCAGGCATCGATGAGCGAAAGATGACGCGAAAGGAAGAAAACCCGCAAGGAATGAACCTGGAACATGGTCAGCGGGTCTTTGGTATTGGTGAGAGCACCAAGAATTTCGGTATGTCCGATGAAGGGCACTCCGGCAGCCTTGAGGGATTCCTTGTTGATCGACGTTGTCGCAAGAGCATCCGCCGCATCGGCATTGCAAAGATCGACACCGGCCTTGATGTAATCATACGAGGCCTGGCCACAAGCCGCCTGAACGACACCGTAGCGCAACTCATCGATATTCAGGTTGTCGAGATGGACAAGGTTGAGAACGCCCTCTTCGGCTTCCTGACGAAGAGTTGCGGGATTGCCACTGAGCCGCTTTATCCGCGGAGACACTTTCATGAAGCCTGCGGCGCGACGAAGGGTCTCTTCATGGCCTGTCACAACAACAATGGCGTTCTGTTCCACCGTGGGATAATTGATTGACGCAGCAACAATTTCAGGGCCAACGCCAGCAGGATCACCCATAGGAACACAAATTACCGGCTTCATCTTCACTCCTCGTCCTCAGACTGTCTCGTTTGTGTGGAAATTTTAGTGAACAGATAGTCTACGCATTTCACAATGCTCTCGCTGTCGCCGACGAATCCGCCTTTGGTCACCATGGGGAACTCGGGATACTGGCCACCTATCAGCCGTCCATAAACTGCGAGAGGCAGAATTTCGCCACGCACGGAAAACCCGGAAGCACGCAGCCGTCGAGCAACCGCCACAGTGACTTCGCCGCCCGACGTGTACAATCCTCCAAGGCGCAAGCCTTTCTTCTGCAATAGAATTTCAGCAACCTCCGCCAGACCGGTATTGATCCGCTCAGAAGCATCCTGCAACGAAATACCGTTTTCAAGCGCCATGCTCTCCAGCGATTGAACATCTTCCGCACGCTCTACCGTACAGACGCCGTACACCTCAGCCTGGTCGGCTTTCGCCACCACGTCGCTCACGACATCGGCAATCGCCTTCTGCCGGGTAGCGATATCCACCAGAAGGCGGCAATCGATACGGATGATCGCACATTTGCGGGCAAGCCGCAGTTCCTCCATCTGGCGGCGAACCAGATCCGTCGTGCTGCCGACGATCACGAGAACATTATCTTCCAGTTCATGGCGTTCTTTTACGGATATGCGCACATCCGCCATCGCGGCCGTAAATGGACCGGGATCGACGGCCATGACCTGGAACGGCGCATCCTTCAGCGCTTTTGCCACCGTCGCAATATCGTCATCAGTCACCGCATCACAGGCGATGATGCGCACGCCGGATGCCTGCAAACGGTACAGGGCTTCCTTCGTCGCATCGCCACCCTGCATGATCGTGTTGAGGGAAACATATCCCGTCGGCAGCTTTGTCTGTTCGGAAATAATCGAAACAAACTGGGACGTCGTTACAGGCCGGACAGGGTCTTTCGCGATGGGAGATTTTTCCAGAGGAATTCCGTTCACTATCAGGTATCCGCCAACCGCAAGGCGACTCGATGCAGGAAAGGCGGGAACCACAACCGCGATGGATGCGCTTGCCGAAGGATTACAGTCATCCAGAGCACTAAGGGCGGCCTCTATCTCCGTACCGACATTGCCTCGCATCGTGCTGTCTATGCGTTTTGCAACCACCGCCGGCGACGTATCGCCGACCAGAAGACGCATGCCGTCATAAACCCTTTTCCAGGCAATTTCGGAGGGCACAAGTCGACTGTCGGTATTGAAGGACACGGCATCGTAATCAGCAAAATAGGCCGGATTCCATTGCTCCTTATCCAGACATGTCGCCGCAGTGAACCCCTTTGCAGCCAGAAGGGACCCGTTGGCATTCGCTCCAGTAAGATCATCAGCGATGATAATTATTTTATCCATTTGACCCCTCAAGAACACAATCGTTCAACTTTTGATCGATGGTTATGTGGCGATGATCAGATCCGCCCCCAGTTTATGAATATCGTCACGGTCCCGTTTCCCGATAAAGCTATCTGTAATGATGCAGGAAAAATCATTTAAAGGTGCGATAGACCAAGGGTTGCATAGACCATACTTACTTGAATCAACAAGAAGTATCGAACTTTCAGAACGCTCTATTATCGTTTTCTTGATCATTTGCTTTGCAACCGTGCTGCTTGTCGCGCCTTTTTGCGCATCCCATGCAGGAGAACCGATGAAAGACAAAGATGGATTTGCAGATTGCAGATAACGAACAGCATTCATGTCCAGCTGGCCGTTGATCGCGTGATCCACCTCCCCGCCCGGAATGAAAACCCGGATTGTCTGCGACTGAGCCAGGAGAAGGGCAATCTGCAAATCAATCGTGATCACCGAAAGGCGTCGCGGCAGCAATAGCTTGGCAAGTTCGAGCGTTGTCGTACCTGCATCCAGAACGATGCAACTGTCATCGGACACCATAGCCGCAGCCCTCTGGGCAATGGCTTTCTTGGCCTGTATGTTTGCCTCTACCTTCTGCGAATATGGAAGTTCTTCATAAAGATAATCGGCGGGAACCGCTCCACCATGCGTGGCTGCGAGCTTGCGCTGATCAGCCAGAATCTTGCGGTCTCGCCGAATCGTCATGGGGGAGACATCGAAGTGTCTCGCTAGCGTTTGAACATCTGCGCCATCGTGCTCTTCAATGAAACGGGCAATCGCCATCCTGCGTTTGGTACCGTTCATATGACACCTCCGCCGTTTTGGATGACAGATAGCAAAATCCGACACAACCGCTATTTGTTCATTTGCGGTTGATCATGTTCACTTTTGTTTGTTTTAAAGATGCGAAATGTCCTCGTCAAGCATCATTTACGTGCTCATCGGGCTACAAACCTTTGAAAAATCGCCCATCTAAGCCATTTGTCATTCAGGCCTTTTGATTATTTTTTAATATCCAGCGGTGGAAAAGCCTTTTGAGACTTCCAACGCTTTCATCAGAACTCCCGAAGCGTCGACTCCGAACGCAAACAATCATTTTCGAACAAAACGAACAAAAGTAAACCAGGTGAATTGGTCGCCATTCATCCTTGCAAGGCCGGTTCCTCCAAATGAAGCAACTGTAGTCCAATCCGGAGCAGGATGCGTTCAAGAGCACCCCGGTTTAAAGCAAGAAAACTCTACGGCATCATAAATTTAAAGTGCTTGCGATTCTTGCTGAGCACAAAACATTCCAGACGCCTGCTTACACCTGTTCGACAAAAAGCGTCGCGCCCTCAGTCCGCACGATCTTTACACTTGCGCCTGCCGGAGCATCGGGACCTATGACGCGCCATGAAGAATCGCCAATTCGGACTCTGCCTTCTCCGCGCGTAATCGGCGTATCAAGCACATAGACCCTGCCAATCAAACGCTGAGCTCTATGATTCAGCACTCCGGCTCCATCCTCGCGCGGTTGACCACGTTGAGACAGGAATCTGCCGCCTACCACGAACGCTATGGCAAGTATCCCGAAGATCAGCGAGGCAACCTGCCATGACAAGTCCAAGGCAAGATCGGCAATACCGGTGACCACACCGGCAAGCCCCAGCCACACCAGAAAGACTCCGGGAAGAAGCATTTCAGCAAGGATAAGCACGACACCGAGAATAACCCAGCTCCAGGGACCGACACTGCGAAGGATATCGACTATCATCGCCAGCCCCTCAAACCTTGCCTGTTGTCGGAACTCTCGATGCGCACTGTTTAGCGGGAGCATCGGAGTTGAACACCGCTCTCGTGAGTTCAGCAATACCGCCAAGTGTTCCCGCAAGACCGGCCGCCTCGACAGGCACGATAATCACTTTCTGATTGGGAGCAGAAACCATACTGCGCAGGGCGCCAATGTATTTTTCGGCGACGAGGAAGTTTGCAGCAGCAAGATTCCCCTCGGAAATCGCCGTTGACACCATGGTTGTCGCCTTTGCTTCCGCCTCGGCCTGGCGTTCGCGTCCTTCCGCATCGCGAAAGGCTGCTTCTCGTCGGCCCTCGGCAGCAAGAATTTGAGCCTGTTTCTCTCCCTCCGCCTGAAGAATGGCGGCTTGGCGAAGCCCTTCGGCTTCGAGAATAGCGGCACGTTTTTCACGTTCCGCTTTCATCTGTCTGGCCATCGCGCCGGAAAGATCTGCTGGAGGAAGAATGTCCTTAATCTCGACGCGCGTCACCTTGACGCCCCAGGGCTCGGCCGCAGCGTCTACCACCCTGAGTAATCGGTCATTGATTTCGTCGCGATGAGACAGAAGCTGGTCGAGATCCATCGATCCGACCACGGTGCGGATATTGGTCATGCTGAGAACCAGCAAGGCCTGATAGAGGTTGGAGACCTCATAAACAGCTCGCGCGGGCTGCAAAATCTGAAAGAAAGCAGCAGCATCAATGGTAACGCCGGCATTGTCCTTTGTGAAAGCTTCCTGGCTGGGAACATCGAGCACCTGCTCCATGACATTCACCTTCTGACCAATCCGCTCAATATAAGGCACGATCAGCCCAAGACCTGGCCCAAGTGTCCGTGAATAACGCCCGAAACGTTCAACGGTATAGGCATGGCCCTGCGGCACCGACCGAACGCCCCATGCCAGAGACAGAATGACAAAGGCAACGATAGCAATAACAAAAATGTCGAACCCGGTTACATTCATCAAATTCATCACTTCAGATCCCAGCCTTTTGCTTTGGTTACTTGTCTACTTCAAGAAAAACCGAGCACCATCAAGGGCAAAAATACCATGCTTTGTATAAACTTAAAGCACAATGACGCTCAATCAGCCAGTATATTTCGAACTAAACCCAACCTTGCAGCTCCCGTCGCACCACATCGTGAATGGCACGCATGCCGTCATCGCTGTCGTTGAGGCATGGGAGATAGGCGAACTCCTCGCCTCCGGCTTCCATGAAATAATTACGATTCTCCACATCGAGTTCTTCCAGGGTTTCCAGACAATCGGCACTGAAACCAGGGGCGACGATGACCATCCGCCTGACGCCGCTCCTGGCGAATCCCTTAACTGTTTCATCCGTGTAGGGCTTGATCCACTCCTCGGTGCCGAAGCGGGACTGGAAGCTCATCTGGAACCGCTCCTTCGACCACCCCATCGCCTCGCGCATCAGACGATAGGTCTTCGAGCAGTGACAATAATAAGGGTCGCCCTTGTCAAAATACGATTGCGGTATGCCGTGGAAAGACACCAGTATCCGCTCCGGCTCAAACGGCAGCTTGGCAAGGTCGCGCTTCATCGAGGAAACGAGAGCTTCAATATAGGCCGGATCATCATAATAAGGCGGACAGATGCGGAGGCTTGGCTGCCAGCGCATCTTCATGAGAGCGCGGAACGCATGGTCACAAACGGTCGCGGATGTTGCGGCGGAATATTGCGGGTAGAGCGGCACCAGCAATATTCGATCACAGCCTTTGTCCATAAGCGCCTGCAAGCGCTCTTCCATCGACGGCTTGCCATAGCGCATCGCCCAATCAACTGAAATATTGTCGGCAGCTTCACCCAGTTCATCACTGAAGAGGGATGTCAATTTCTCCATCTGAGAGCGGGTTATCGTCTTCAGAGGCCCTTCATTCAGTTCATTATTCCAGATCGATGCATAGTCGTGCCCCTTGCTCTTGGGACGCTTCGTCAAGATTATCAGATTGAGCAACGGCCACCATAGCCAACGAGGCGTCTCAATCACCCGTCTATCAGAGAGAAACTCGTGAAGATAACGCCGCATCGACCAATAGTCGGTGCCTTCCGGCGTGCCGAGATTCGTCAGCAAAACCCCGATCCGGCCGGACATGACAGAGGGATGGCCCTCAGGTCTGGCTTGCGGGCGGGCGTTGATAGTTTCCATGTCTGACATACGCATTTGCTCCCATCAGACTTGGCTTTTAGACTGCTTCAAATCAGGAGGGAAGGATTTCGGTGAGAATTTCGGATGCATGTCGTGTCAGGTTGCACGATAGCATCGGGCTAGCCGCTCAAAACTCCCGACCAGTCTGGTGTTATGGGAACTATATTTTTTGCAAGAGCCAGCTTAGACAACAGATCATGCCTATTTCAATCTCCACATCCCTCGCCGACTTTCTTTCCAGCCCGCAAGCAAAGACGTGGCGCGATCTGCCGTTTTTCAGAAATGGCGATGCCAAACGCATCTGCACGGAACTGGACCGGAAGCGAAATGAAGGAGCGAAAATCCTTCCACCTCCACAAGCCATATTCAACGCATTTTCCCTGACGCCTTTTGATTCCGTCAAAGTTGTCATTCTTGGACAGGACCCGTATCCGACGTCAGGCGATGCCCATGGCCTGGCGTTCTCCTATATTGGCAACCGTCGCCTCCCGGCTTCCCTGCGAACGATCCTGGATGAGGTTGGCAGCGACATTCGCAACGAATCCCAACCGGTGCGGCCAACCGTCGGCGATCTGACACCATGGGCATGCCAGGGCGTTCTACTTCTCAACACCGCGCTGACAGTGGAAGAGGGCAACGCCGGAGCTCATCTCAAACTTGGCTGGCAGGCATTGGCCGATCAGGCGATTACGGCCCTCTCCGAACAAAGACCCGCCGTGGCGTTCCTTCTGTGGGGCGGGCCGGCACGGCAGAGAGCGGCGTTGATCGACAGCACAAAGCACCTTGTTCTGCAATCAGGCCACCCTTCCCCACTGAACCGGCTACGCGATTTTCGCGGCAGCCACCCATTCAGTCAGGCGAATGCCTGGCTCATTGAACGTGGCCAGGCACCTGTAGACTGGAATCTCTAGGGATTACTTGTAACGTCCACCGCGTTGCAGAACCTCGATTTTGTAACCATCGGGATCCTGTACGAAGAAGAAACGCGCCAGAGGCTTGCCGTCATGGGTAAAATCCTTGACGGCAGTCGGTGAAAATCCTTCCGCTTCGAACCGTCTCTGCTCGGCATCGATATCGTCCACGCTGAACGCGATGTGGCCATAGCCATCACCGAGGTTATACGGTTCCGTGCGGCCATGATTGATCGTCAGCTCAACTTCGAACTCACTCTCCGAGTTGCTGAGGTAGACCAGGGTGAAGGTTTCGAATTCATGGCGATTTGCAATCGAAAGTCCGAAAGCCCTGGAATAGAAGTCTACCGAGCGAGCCTCATCAAGTGCCCGGATCATCATATGGATAGCTTTTGCCATTCTGTTTTCCTTCAAAGTTACGCATGTCTTTTCGACAGTCACCGAACTGTGCCCATGGCTATATACATCAATGCCGCAGCGGAGAAGGCCGGAACGAACTCAGAGCGAAGATCACGACGCCACGCCGAATAACTACGTTGGCGATATTGACGTGATGATGATGGAAAATCCTAACGTTTTGATGATACGTAAAGGTCGGCTTCTCCAGGCCATTCAGGTTCGAGGCAATTTACCCGTGTCACTCATCGCTGGTCGCATCACCAAACTCATTCCCGGCATCGCGCTTTGTCTGGTCATCACGCTCACCGCCATCGGTCTCCAGACGATTGAGGAATACGTCGCTGGTCGGGCGTGGATAGAAGCGCTCGTGATTGCAATCCTGCTCGGTACGCTGGTGCGAACGTTGTTTTCTCCCGGAAAGAACTTTCTTCCCGGAATGGCCTTTTGTGCCAAGACCCTGCTGGAGATAGCCGTCGTTCTGCTCGGAGCCTCCATCAGTGCACAAGCCGTGATTACAGCGGGGCTGCCGTTGATGATGGGTATCGCATGCATTGTAATCGGAGCGATTCTCGCAAGCTATGCAATCGGACGCGTTATGAAACTCCCGCAGCGCATGGCGATTCTGGTTGCCTGCGGCAACTCCATATGCGGGAACTCGGCAATTGCCGCTGTCGCTCCCGTCATCGGCGCCGACAGCGAAGACATTGCCTCTTCCATCGCATTCACCGCCATCCTCGGGGTTATCGTCGTTCTGTCTCTTCCCCTTCTGATTCCGGTTTTAGGATACTCGCAAAGCCAGTACGGCGTTCTTGCAGGCTTGACGGTTTATGCGGTTCCACAGGTATTGGCCGCCACCATGCCGGTTGGCCTGCTTGCAACGCAGGTCGGCACACTGGTCAAGCTGGTTCGTGTCCTGATGCTCGGCCCGGTCGTGCTTGCCATGTCATTCATCACTCCCAGGCTGGAACACTCCTCAGAGACAAGCCTGCCATCGACCGGAAGACCGCCACTGCACCGGCTGGTGCCATGGTTCATCATCGGTTTTCTGGGATTGATGGCTATGCGTTCGCTCGGCCTCGTGCCTGACGGGTTCCTGGCTCCGATCAAACTGACGGCAACGGCTCTGACAATCATATCCATGGCCGCGCTTGGCCTGGGAGTTGATTTACGGGTGCTCTCAAGAGTGGGCGGCAAGGTTACAATGGCAGTCGTGCTGTCGTTGATAATCCTCGTCGCCATCAGCATCGTTCTTATCCGGCTGATCGGAATAACCTGACTCTTTCACTCCGCAGCCATCAGGAGCGGCGTGTGTGGCGAAGCGCGAAACTGAGCCAGAAGCTTTGCCTCCTCCTTCTTCGCAATGTCGATACTCGCATCCTTGATATGCCCGAACCCTCTGATCTTCTGCGGTATCCCCGCAAGAGCGACCGCAATGTTATGGTTGTCGACAGACATGCCTTTCATCAGTTCTTCGAGCATGGTCTCGTAATCTGCTATCAGACGCCGCTCGACCTTGCGCTCGTGGGTGTGCCCGAACGGGTCCAGCATCGTTCCGCGCAGGAATTTGAAGGTGGCAAGAATCTTGAAGAACTTGATCATCGAATGCCGGTAAGACACTTTGCGCGGACGTCCGAGCTCGGGATCGATGCGAGCGAATAAAGGCGGGGCGAGATGAAACTCGTAGCGCATATTTTCGCCTTCGAATGCAGCCTTGACCTGAGCCTCGAACTGCCCATCGCTGTAGAGGCGGGCTACCTCGTATTCGTCCTTATACGCCATGAGTTTAAAGAGGTTCTTAGCCACCGCTTCGGCAAAGACGGTGCTATCTGACTGCACGCCATGCTCGGCAATGCGAGCCTGCTCGACAAGCGCTCTATACCGTTCGGCATAGGCTGCATTCTGATATGCAGAAAGGAAATTGACGCGGCGTTTGACGATCTCTTCCAATGTCTGCGCAAGAACCCGCTGCGGCGACGACTTTGTCATCCGCTCTGCCATTTTCTCGGGAAAGGCGGCAGCATACCGGCCCCAGTGGAACGCTGACAAATTCATGGAGACAGCTTGCCCGTTGAGCTCGATTGCCCGCTCAATGGCCGCGGCCGTGAGAGGCAGATAGCCAAGCTGATAGGCATAACCCAGCATGAACATGTTTGCCCCAAGCGCATCGCCGAGCAATATCGCCGAAATGGCGGCGGCATCGGTGAAATGCGTGCGACCTTTCCCTGCCGCGGCAATAATGGCTTCCTTCAGACGGGCACCGGGCAGGGAAAAATCTGGATTGCGCGTGAAATCCCCCGGCATCACCTCGGCGGTGTTCACCACCATTCCTGTGCGACCAAGACGCGCCGCAGCCAGTACTTTCTTTGTGCCGGTGACGACGAGATCGCACCCTAGTACAAGATCGGCAGACCCGGCAGAGAGGCGTATGGCCTTTATATCGTCCTGACGGTTGGCAAGCCGCACATGGCTGTAGACTGCACCGCCCTTCTGGGCGAGCCCAGCCATGTCGATCATCCCGAGCCCCTTGCGCTCCAGGTGAGCGGCCATGCCGATGATGGCTCCGATGGTAACGACCCCGGTTCCGCCGATACCGGTGACAATGATGTTGAATGTGCGGTCTATGGCGGGAATGACAGGTTCGGGAAGAAGCTCCTGCTCCACCGTTGCTCCATTGACCGCTGCAGCTTTCCTGGGCTTTGCACCATGCACCGTAACAAACGACGGACAGAAGCCGTTAACGCAAGAGAAATCCTTGTTGCAACTGGACTGATCTATTGTGCGCTTGCGCCCGAATTCAGTTTCCAGCGGCTGCACCGAGACGCAGTTGGACTGAACTGAACAATCTCCGCATCCCTCACAGACAAGATCGTTGATGATGACCCTCTTGTCCGGATCAGGAAAGGCATTGCGCTTGCGGCGTCTGCGCTTTTCCGCAGCACATGTCTGGTCGTAGATCAGAACCGATACGCCAGGTTCATTTGCCAGTTCGCGCTGAACGCTATCCAGGGAATCGCGGTGGTGACGGGTCATGGCGAACGGCCACTCGATACCCGGGGCATATTTGTCGGGCTCATCCCCGACCAGAGCGATACGCTCGACACCAAGCGCCCGAACCTGCCGGGCAATCATGTCAACGCTCAGGTCACCCTCATGCTTCTGCCCGCCCGTCATGGCGACGGCATCGTTAAAGAGAATCTTGTAGGTAATGTGCGTTTTCGTTGCGATGGCCCAGCGCAAAGCCAGGATACCGGAATGGTTGAATGTTCCGTCACCGAGATTCTGGAACAGATGGGTGCGGGTTGAAAATGGCGCCTCGCCAATCCAGTTGGCCCCTTCGCCGCCCATCTGGGTCACGCCATCCGAAGCGCGATCCATCCACTGGACCATGAAGTGACATCCGATCCCGGCAGAACCGCGCATGCCTTCCGGAACCTTGGTCGAGGTGTTGTGCGGGCAACCGGAACAGAAATGCGGTGTGCGGGTCGCCACGTCCTTTGTTTCCTGCAAGACGTTCTGGGCTTGACGCAGGCTTACAATCCGCGCGGCAAGGTCATCATTGCGGTGGTAGCGCAAAAGCCGTTCGCCGATGGCGATAGCGATGTCGTTGGGATCGAGCGCGCCTTTTACCGGAAACAGCCAGTTACCGGCTTCGTCCTTCTTGCCGACGCAGACCGGCTGGCTGGCGGTTCCGTAAAGCTCTTCACGAAGCTGAACCTCGATCAGCGACCGCTTCTCCTCAACGACAATGACGGTATCCAGACCACGTGCGAACTCAATGAGCTCCCGCTGCGACAGCGGCCAGGGACATGCAACCTTGTAAAGCCGCAAACCCATGGAAGCCGCCTTGGCCTCATCGAGGCCCAGTTCGTCCATTGCCTGCCTGACATCGAGATAGCTTTTACCGACGGTAATGACGCCGATTTTCGGGTTGGTCCCGCCGCTCAGAACGAGGTGATTGAGATTGTTAGCCCGAATGAACGCAAGCATCGCATCGCGTTTACGCTCCTGAAGCCTTTCCTCCTGCTCCAGGACATTATCGAATCTGCGAATATTGAGACCGTAGCCGCCGGGATCGGAACGCAGGGCATCTTCATCGGGAAGGATGATCTTGACCCTGTCCAGCGACCCATCAACCGTTGCGGTCGATTCGATATTATCCTTGACGCATTTGAACGCCACCCAGTTGCCGCAATAGCGGCTCATGGCATAACCATAAAGCCCGTAATCGAGAATTTCCTGCACCCCTGCCGGGTTCAGGATCGGCATCATCACATCGACGAAATGAAACTCCGACTGATGGGCCACCGTCGAGGATTCAGCAGTATGATCATCCCCCATCAACGCGAGCACACCGCCATAACGGGATGATCCCGCCATATTGGCGTGGCGGAAAACGTCACCACAGCGGTCAACTCCGGGGCCCTTGCCATACCACATGCCGAAGACGCCGTCGAAACGGCCCTCACCACGGATTTCCGCCTGCTGGGCACCCCAGACGGCAGTTGCGGCAAGCTCTTCGTTCAACCCGGGATGAAAGGTTACATTCGCAGCCGAAAGCTGTCGCTTCGCATGCATGAGATGCTGATCGAGAGCGCTGAGCGGAGAGCCGCGATAACCGGAAACGAAACCGGCGGTATTCAAACCAGCCAGTCTGTCACGCTCCCGTTGCATCAACAGAAGGCGAACCACCGCCTGCGTTCCGGTCAGGAAGACACGATCCTTGGTAAGGTCGTATTTATCATCAAGCGCTACATCGCGCAGAACCATGCCGTTTCCGGTCATGTCCATCTCCTCCTTACACGCCGGAAACCGTTAGGTTGATCCGGGGTGAACCGTTGGTGCATTTCCGGAGAGGAACCGAAAGCCGGTTTCCCTGTCCGGGAACACTTCCAGCGAGTGACCGGGCCGCCATGCCCAGCTAGTTTTTAATTTATATGAAGAGAACTGGCACACCCCCAGTAAGTCGTCAAATCGCCGAAAGACGAAGGACAAGAAAAAAGCAAGAAGGTGTCTTTCTGCACGCTTAAATCGATATGTTATTGCGCGCCACAGTTAAGCCAGAGTTAGTATAGAGAAGTCATACTACTATTTGTTGCAAGTCCCCAATCCCTCGTTAAAGCATCGACGCATGATCCGTTCGCCCACTCGCTCTCCAGGTCTGAAAGCTGCCGCCCTCGCCCTTTTCATGGCGGTAATCGCGGTATTCGGGTTTTCAAATGCAGCCTCAGCTCACCCGCATGTCTTTGTGTCGGCCAAGGCCAGCGTCGTTTTCAATTCCGACGGTGAAATGACGGGCGTGCGCCACTCCTGGACCTTCGACAAGCCCTACTCGGCTTATATCGTCCAGGGGCTCGATACCAACAATGACGGCGTATTGAGCGAGGAAGAGCTGGCGCCGCTCGCCAGGGAAAACACTGAAGGCCTTGCGGAATTTGAGTACTTTACCGTTCTGAAGATCAACGGCAAGGAACAGAAGTTCGACACACCACGCGAAGAACGAATGACATTCGCGGATGGAAACGTGACGCTTCATTTTCTACTGCCCCTGAAAAAACCGGTCGGAGCAATCAGGATCGTAGGGCTGGAAATCTATGACCCCACCTATTTCGTCGCCTTCAACCTCGTCAACACCGATGATGCCATTACTACCGCGGGCGGCAGCAGGAATTGTGCGATCACGGTTACCCGCGCCAAACAGGCCGACATATCGCAACAGAGCCTGTCAGAAGACTTCTTCGAGACTCTGACGGCCAAGTCCGATTTCGGCCTGCAATTCGCAAACCGGGCTGTGGTGGCCTGTCCATGAGCGGTATTTTGCATTCAACCACAACCCGACGGCAACGGGTTATCAGCCGTCTGATCGTCGCGGCACTTGCTATTCTGCTCATAGCGGGCATCTGCGCTCTTATTGCCTGGCTGTTATGGCCAACGCCGATCCGGCCGCCACAGAAGATTCCATTCGGATTGGCCCGGGAGGCTGCGGCACCGACATCAGGATTCGGCAGCCTCATCCTGAACATGCAAGGGCAATTCTACAAAGCGCTCGAGACTTCGATTCTCGCGCTGAAGGAAAACGGTACAGCCTTATGGCCACTGCTCGACATCGGTTTTGCCTATGGCGTCTTTCATGCTGCCGGACCGGGACACGGCAAGGGCGTTATCTCAGCTTATCTCGTCGCTAACGAACGCTCTCTGTTCAAGGGATTGGCGGTCTGCCTTGCCGCCGCTCTTCTACAGGCGGTTGTTGCAGTCAGCCTCGTCAGTATCCTGGCCGTGATGTTGCGGGTGACCGCAGCGACGATGAACAGCCTGACCAATATAATCGAGATCGCCAGTTTCGCTATCGTCACTCTGCTAGGCCTGCTGATGAGCTGGAGGAAAGCCGGTAAACTGATCGCCGTCGTCGATGTGAACAGAGGCATCAGGCCAGACCCTGCCGACCTCCTGTGCGACCATGTCCACTTGCCTCCTCCCGATGAAATCGACCGGATCGGCAAATGGCGCGATCTTGCAGGTGTCGTGCTTGCGGCGGGAACACGCCCGTGTTCCGGAGCACTTATCATGCTGGTCTTCGCTCTGTCGCAGGGACTTTTCGCCTCTGGCGTCCTGGCGACGCTTGCCATGGCGCTGGGAACAGCCATAACCACCAGCATCATCGCCATGCTTGCAGTTTTCGCAAAAAACCTGGCGTTACGGCTGGCCGGGGGGAGAAGCTCAGCATCGGCAGCGATCGGAATTGCCGTTCTTGAATTGACCGCCGCTGCCTTCGTTGCCGTTCTGGGCCTATCACTTATGACGGGCTTATGGATCGAAATAGGCAGCACTTAACGAACCGTCGCATCTTGCCATACGAAGCAAAAATGGGGTAATCCCGTAGTCCTTACAGGAGACAGACATTGGCCAAGCGGAAAACCGGTATCAACCATCTCAATTTGTTCACGATCATCTGCGTCATGATCCTGATCGGGACAGAGGTGTTCGGTGTTGCTTTCGCCGGAGCATGGGCGATTGCCGGATTGTTCGAGCTCGGGTTAACCGTCGAATATATTCTGACCGCCATTTTCTGCCTCGCCGGTTTCTGGATGATGCGGAAGCTGTGGCAGAGTTCCGTTTCCGTCGAGCCCATTTATCATCCGTAAGCATCAAAACTGCACAACGCTTATCCACTCCATACACGAATGATTCTGTCGCTTCTGGCTGACGCGGCGCGCCGAAAAAGTTAAAAGCGAATAGTTTCGGTCGACCTGTCTCCGGAATAATTGAAGCGCTTTTACTCGAAAGGCTTGCGCCCCTCATGGATCGTCGCGTTTTCCTTCAATCCGCCGCCGCAACAGCCGCCCTCGCCTCTATTGGTTTTTCAAAACAGGCCCTCGCGAAACAAGGCCTGAAAACCGGTTCTCCGGCAGCCTTCTCTTTTGATGGGTTGAAAAAAAGAGCGCGCGATCTGGCGAAATCCGCTTATAGCCCTCCCTCGCTCAATGCCAGAGAGATTCTGAGCAAGATCGATTACGATGCGCATGGCAAGATCAAATTCAAAACAGAGCTTGCTCTATGGGCCGATGGACCAAGTGATTTTCCGGTCACGTTTTTCCACCTAGGGCGCTATTTCCAGAACCCTGTTCGAATGCATGTGGTGGAGAAGGGGCAGGCCCGGGAAATCGTCTATGACGACAGCTATTTTGACATGCCGGCAGATTCCCCCGCAAGGGCATTGCCAGCCAATAGCGGCTTTGCAGGCTTTCGTCTCCAGGAATCCCGTTTCGGCAATCTTGACTGGCAGAAAAACGATTGGGTTGCTTTTCTTGGCGCATCGTATTTTCGCGCCATCGGGGAACTCCGCCAATATGGGCTTTCTGCCCGCGGCGTCGCTGTCAATCCAGCGGTATATGAGGTTGCGGAAGAGTTTCCTGACTTCACCCATATCTTTTTTGAAACACCTCAATCCGGCTCCAACTCCGTAACGCTTTATGCCCTGCTCGATGGACCGAGCATCACCGGTGCATTCCGTTTCGTCATGACCCGAGGCAAGGACGTGACGATGGATATCGAAAAGTCGCTTTTTCTGAGGAAAGACATCTCCCGGTTAGGAATTGCGCCACTGACTTCGATGTACTGGTTTTCCGAGACGGCCAAGCCGACGGCGATTGACTGGCGGCCTGAGATTCACGATTCCGACGGACTGGCGATGTGGACCGGTTCTGGAGAGCGTATCTGGCGTCCGCTCAATGCACCGCCGCGCACCATTACCTCTTCATTCACCGACAACAATCCCCGTGGCTTCGGCCTCGTCCAGCGTGATAGGCTGTTCGATCATTATCTTGATGGCGTCTATTACGACCGTCGCCCGACATTATGGATAGAACCTCAGGGCGATTGGGGCCCGGGCGCAATCCAGCTCATCGAAATCCCGACCGACGATGAAATACACGACAATATCGTCGCGATGTGGGTTCCGGCAGCTCCGGCCCAGGCCGGAGCGGAATACCAGTTCCGCTATCGTGCCCTGTGGGTTGCCGATGAGCCTTTTGACTCGGATCTCGCGCGCACTGTGGCTACCAGATTAGGCAACGGTGGCCAGGCAGGTACGACACGGCCGAAGGGCGTGCGCAAATTCATGGTCGAGTTCAGCGGGCCAAGTCTTGCCCGGCTTCCAAACGGCGTGCTGCCCCAAGCCATCCTGACGGCATCGCGCGGCTCGTTCTCAAACGTCAAGACCGAAGCCGTCCCGGATGATGTTCCCGGTCACTGGCGTTGCGAGTTCGATCTGACCGTGACTGGTCAGGAACCGGTTGAGCTACGCTGCTACTTACGTGAGGGCGACAGCGTTCTGTCGGAGACCTGGCTGTTCCAGTATCATCCCTTCTGAAGAAACATTACCTGCGGAGCAGGTAAAAATAACATTCAAATCCGCAATCAAGGTCGCTTCTTCGGAGGCGGCCTTTTTTTGTTCCGTCTGCAGATCGTCTCACCATGCAACAGGGGCTTTTTCTCCTTCCTCCGCAACGCATCCAGACTTTTTTCCGATTTATCCAGAGAATGATCTTGATTCCGCGAGCAAGACACTTGGCTGCTAAGTTTTCGCGTATTACTCTATATAATAAGTAAAGTGAAAATTATTTATTTTCAATGTGTTACAGGTTTTCAGAATAAGATACGAGATAGCATTCGAGGCAAAATCAAATTCGATCTCCTCAGAATTGACCTGCATGAGCTGGTCGTGAAGGGGAGCCGCATAAGAAATCGGCTGATATAGGGGGAAACCATGTCATCAGGTGAAAGTGTCAATCGGCAGGAAATTGCGGACGTTAACATCGGAATGGAACACCCCGTCGCCGACAGGACGTCCACCGCATTGACTTTGTCCCAGATCAGACTGGACCCCGAAGCTATTCGCCGCAATTTCGAGACCGGTGAATTTCCTTACAGGAAAAAACTGAGCGACCGCTACTATCTGAAGCAGCTGGAAAGCCTTCAGACCGAACTTCTTAAAGCACAGACCTGGATCAAGGAGAGCGGTCAGCGCATCGTGGTTCTGTTCGAAGGCAGGGACGCTGCGGGCAAAGGCGGAACAATCAAGCGTTTCATGCAGCATCTTAATCCGCGTGGCGCGCGGATCGTTGCACTGGAGAAGCCCACCGAGCGCGAAACATCCCAGTGGTATTTCCAACGCTATATCGAGCGCCTGCCATCCGGCGGAGAAATCGTCTTCTTCGATCGCTCCTGGTATAATCGCGCCGGTGTCGAGCGCGTGATGGATTTCTGCTCGCCCAATGATTATCTCGAATTCATGCGCCAGTGCCCTGAACTCGAGCGGATGCTGGCAAGGTCGGGCATCCTGCTCTTCAAATACTGGTTCTCGGTAACTCAGGAAGAACAACGCCGCCGCTTCCTGTCCCGGGAAACCGACCCGCTGAAGCAATGGAAGCTCTCTCCGATAGATCGCGCCTCTCTTGATAAATGGGACGATTATACGGAGGCGAAGGAGGCGATGTTCTTCTATACCGACACCGCCGATGCGCCATGGACGATCGTCAAGTCCGATGACAAGAAGCGGGCGCGTCTCAACTGCATGCAGCATTTCCTGTCTTCATTGCCTTATGACGGCAAGGCCGACAGTATCGTGGCCGGTCCCGACCCGTTGATCGTCAGCTCCGCAGGTCCGGTGGTCGGACGTGCTCCAATGCCGAATATGTCTATCAGACTGCCGAAGAAGGTTCGGAGGAGGAGATAGCGCTACTTACGGGATGAGCGGTTCCTGCCCATGGAGCCCGATCTCCCGCTCCGCTGAATTGCAAGCTGCATGCGCATTGCAGCGCGAGAAGCGAAGCACCGCGCATCAACAAACCAGGATACCGAAGCGTTCTCGTAGAAGCGTCTGGAGTGCATATCTCCCGTCCGCAGCAAATAACACGACGATTGCGCTTTATCTCCGTCTTGTAATGTTATATTAGAACATTATGACGGATCACCATCAACATCATCATGATTATTCCACCCATGGCCACCACCATCATGCGGCTGCCCAGGTTCCGCGAATTATAGCAGCTTCACCGACTTTGTCCCTGTTACGGCTGTCGGCGCTGTACCGTCTTGCGTTTGCACTCGGCATCAGCACTCTTCTCTGGGCGGCTGTCGCCATTACCGTACGCTGAAACAGACGCCATGGCCGATATCGCACCATCAATCCGATTTCACAATCTCACGCTCGGTTACAACCGGCACCCGGCAGTTCATCACCTGTCGGGAGATGTAGCATGCGGCAGTCTGACGGCTGTCGTAGGGCCGAACGGCGCTGGAAAATCCACTCTTCTCAAAGGTGTGGTCGGAACATTACGCCCGCTCGACGGTCAGATAGAACTGGCATCCGGTGAACAGGAGCGTATCGCTTATCTGCCGCAAAGCTCCGAGCTGGATCGTTCATTTCCATTATGCGTCTATGATCTGATCGCCATGGGCCTGTGGAACAGAATCGGACTCTTCGGCAAGGTGACATCGCAAGACGGTGACAGGATAGCCGACGCCATCGCCGCAGTCGGACTGACCGGGTTCGAGCGTCGAGCCATCGGTACCCTGTCCGGGGGCCAGCTGCAACGATGCCTGTTCGCCCGGTTATTGCTACAGGACGCCTCCATTATCCTGCTTGATGAGCCGTTCAATGCCATCGATGCCAAAACCATCGCCGATCTGCTCGACCTCATCCGGCGCTGGCATCATGAAGGCAGAACCATCATCGCCGTCCTCCATGATATGGAACTGGTGCATCGTGTTTTTCCGCAGACATTGCTCATCGCCCGCGAAGCGATCGCCTGGGGTGGTACCGATACCGTTCTCTGTGCTGAAAATCTTCTCAGGGCCCGACAGATGATCGAGGCCTACGACCCTTATGCTCACGATTGCGCGCGCGTCGCATGACCGGATATTCACGCCAGATCGGCTCCAGGAGCCCGACGCATGTATGATTTTCTGATCGGGCCCTTTGTCGAATTCGATTTCATGCGCCGGGCACTCATCGGCACGATCGCCATCGCAATCGGAGGCGGCCCGGTCGGGGTATTTCTGATGCTGCGCCGCATGAGCCTGACCGGAGATGCCATGGCGCACGCAATTTTGCCGGGTGCCGCAATCGGTTATCTCATTGCCGGTTTTTCCCTGCCAGCCATGAGCATCGGTGGCATGATCGCCGGAATGGTCGTCGCAATCCTGTCCGGGCTGGTAAGCCGCATGACGGAGCTGAAAGAGGATGCCTCGCTGGCAACCTTCTATCTGCTGTCGCTTGCTCTCGGCGTGATCATCGTCTCGCTACGCGGTTCCAGTGTCGACCTGCTGCATGTTCTGTTCGGCAGCGTCCTCGCGCTGGACGATCCCAGCCTCTATCTGCTCGCGGGCGTCGCATCGGTCACCCTTATCGCCCTCGCCCTGCTCTATCGGCCGCTCGTTCTGGAGTGCGTAGACCCGGTCTTCCTGCGCTCCGTGAGCCGCGCGGGACCCGCAACCCATCTTGTTTTTCTCGGGCTCGTCGTTCTCAATCTGGTTGGCGGCTTCCAGGCCCTTGGCACTCTGCTTGTCGTGGGCATCATGATGCTGACCGCAGCCGCTTCACGTTTCTGGAGCAGTGACATCACCCGCATGATCACTATTGCCATCTTGATCGGTATCCTATCAGGGTTCTGCGGCCTGCTGCTCTCATTCCATGCGGAACTGCTCTCCAGTTCGGTAAGACAACTCCCTGCCGGTCCGGCGATCATTCTTGCTGCCGGGCTGTTTTACATCATCTCCCTGCTCCTGGGTTCAAATGGCGGCCTTCTCTGGCTGGCCAGACCCGGCAGGCACCTCGAAGCCTGACGCGCCAAGTCGTCTGATCAGATAGGGTATTCTTATGTCAACAAAACGAAACGTTATAACATTTATAGCAGGTCTTGCAGCAGTTGCAGCCTTTATGATGCCTGCCCTTGCCGAGACGGCTCCGAAGAAAAAAGCAGTGGCGACATTCTCCATTCTCGGCGATCTCGTCAGGAATGTCGGAGGCGACCGGATCGGCCTGTCTGTTCTGGTCGGGCCCGATGGTGACAGCCATGTCTATTCCCCAAGCCCTGCCGACGCCCGTGCGCTCAAAGATGCTGACATCGTGTTTGAGAACGGTCTTAATTTCGAGGGCTGGATGGAACGCCTCATCAACTCATCCGGAACGAAAGCCCGTGTCGTCATCGCGTCAGATAACGTCAAGGCGTTCGAGGAGGAGGAAGACGCCGACCATAAGCACGATACCGATAAACATGCCGCCCATAACCATGAGCACCATCATCACACCACCGACCCCCACGCCTGGCAAAGCGTTCCAAACGTCAAGATTTATATTGCCAATATCCGGGACGGCCTGATCGGCGCAGACCCGGACGGCAAGGAAATTTATAATGCCAATGCCAGCTCGTACCTCGCCAGCCTGGAAGCCCTCGATACCGATATCCGCAAGACCGTGGAGGCAATTCCACAGGAAAAACGCAAGATCATCACAACCCATGACGCTTTCGGCTATTTCGCCCAGGAATACGGCCTCGAATTCGTCGCGCCACAAGGTGTATCTTCTGACACCGAGGCGTCCGCCAGGGATGTCGCAGGCATCATCCGCCAGATCAGACAGGAAAATATTACGGCTGTCTTTGTCGAGAACATTTCCGATCCGCGCCTCATGGAACGTATAGCCAAAGAAACCGGGGTCAGGGTTGGAGAGCGCGTCTACTCCGACAGTCTGTCATCTGCGGATGGTCCTGCCGGAACCTACCTTGATATGATGAGGCATAATTTGAAAGCATTTGCCGCAGCTCTGGCAAAATGAGCTTTTTGAGGCTACCACAGAAAGTGTCGCCGTTTGTCGTCATTGACGAGGGAAGACGGGATCGGGATATTGCCTGCAATCAAAGCAAACAGATAACGGGAGTTATCCATGAAGTCGCGCGCTGCTGTGGCATGGGAAGCAAACAAGCCCCTGACGATCGAGACCGTCGAGATCGGTGGACCGAAAGCAGGCGAAGTGCTGGTCGAGATTATGGCGACCGGTGTCTGCCACACCGATGCTTATACGTTGTCCGGTCTCGATTCGGAGGGCAGGTTTCCCGCGATCCTCGGGCATGAGGGCGCAGGCATCGTGCGTGAGGTGGGCGCGGGAGTAACGACGCTCAAACCCGGAGACCATGTCATTCCGCTTTACACACCCGAATGCCGCCAGTGCAAGACATGCCTGTCCCAGCGTTCGAACCTGTGTACCTCGATCCGCGCGACGCAGGGGCTTGGCCTGATGCCGGACAGCACCTCGCGCTTCCAGTGCGATAGCGGCGAGTTGTTCCATTACATGGGCTGCTCGACCTTCTCCAACTTCACCGTACTGCCGGAAATTGCTGTCGCCAAAGTCCGCAAGGACGCTCCCTTCGACAAGATCTGCTATATCGGATGCGGCGTGACCACCGGCATCGGTGCGGTGGTTTACACAGCCAAGGTATGGCCTGGCGCCAACGTGGCGGTCTTCGGCCTCGGCGGTATCGGTCTCAATGTCATCCAGGGTGCGAAGATGGTCGGAGCCGACAGGATCATCGGCGTGGACATCAATCCGGCGAAAATTGATATAGCTCGCAAATTCGGTATGACCGATTTCATCAACCCGGGCGAGATCGGAAGTGACAAAGTGGTCTCGGCCATTCAGGACCTGACCGATGGCGGCGCGGATTTCACCTTTGATTGCACCGGTAATGTCGATGTCATGAGGCAGGCGCTTGAAGCCTGCCATCGCGGCTGGGGCACGAGCATCGTCATCGGCGTCGCACCGGCCGGTGCCGAAATTTCCACCCGACCGTTCCAGCTCGTGACAGGACGCAACTGGCGCGGCTCGGCCTTCGGCGGCGCACGCGGACGCACCGACGTGCCGAAAATCGTCGACTGGTACATGGAGGGCAAGATCAACATCGATGATCTCATTACCCACACCATGCCACTCGATGAAATCAACACGGCCTTCGATCTCATGCACCAAGGCAAGTCCATCCGTTCCGTCGTGCTTTATTGAGGGATACCGGCAATGAAGGCAAAGAACGGTCTCTCGCCTCTTCATTTCGGGAGGCATGTCCCGTTCTTTGTCGCGGCGCTATCTGCCATAGCCATTGCTGTTCCAGCCTGGTTTCTCTACCGGGAACTGACGGCAGCGCTTGCCGCCAATGCATTCTTCATCGTCTATCTTTTGCTTGCCGGGATAAGCGTCTCCCACATGACGGCGGCTTACCTCAAGAAACATGCCTCCGTGGCGGATGAACCTGTCTGGATCATCTTCCTCGTCACGTTCCTTGCCGTCATTGTCGCCGTGGCATCCCTGTTCATCCTCATCAATCAGAAACCGCATTCGGATTGGTTCGCACTGACCGTGACACTTGCCGCCGTGCCGCTTGGCTGGTTTACCATCCACATGATGGCGGCTATTCATTATGCGCATCTCTACTGGCAACCCGGTACAGATTCCAACGGATCGAAAGTGGCAGAGAGAAAGCCCCTTGGCGGGCTTGAGTTTCCAGGAACTCCGCAGCCCTGCGGCACCGATTTCGTTTACTTCGCCTACGTCATCGGCATGACCGCGCAGACTTCAGATACCGGTATCACTTCGTCCACAATGCGACGGGTCAATCTCGTGCATTCCATCGTGTCATTCTTCTTCAACACCGTCCTTGTCGCTGCGGCAGTCAATGTCGCGGTCGCATTGGGAAGTTGATGGCGTCCGCTAAAAAACATTGCGACGGATAGGAATTCATCGCTATTCTGCTCAGAAGCAATTTGCTCCGCCCCCTTGAAGGAGACAGCCCTCAACCCGACATGAGGGCGGAAGAAAACACAATATGACACTCCCCTGCACCGTCCCCAAAAGACGGCTGCGTATTGTAGAAAAGCCATGTCCGAAAAAATTCCAGTTACAGTCCTTACCGGCTATCTTGGCGCGGGAAAAACAACTCTTCTCAACAGAATCCTTTCGGAAAGCCACGGCAAGCGTTATGCCGTCATCGTCAACGAATTCGGCGAGATAGGCATCGACAACGATCTGGTGGTTGGAGCCGAGGAAGAAGTCTTCGAGATGAATAACGGCTGCATCTGCTGCACCGTTCGCGGCGACCTCATTCGTATTCTCGATGGCCTGATGAAGCGCAAGGGCAAGTTCGACGCCATCATCGTCGAGACGACCGGCCTCGCCGACCCTGCTCCCGTCGCCCAGACCTTCTTCATGGACCAGGATGTTTCGGATGCTTCCAGACTTGATGCCGTCGTCACAGTTGCCGACGCAAAATGGCTTGTGGAACGGTTGAAGGATGCGCCGGAAGCGAAGAACCAGGTCGCCTTTGCCGATGTGATTCTTCTCAACAAAGTCGATCTCGTTGACGAAGCTCAGTTACAGGATGTCGAAGCCCATATTCGGCAGATCAACCCCTATGCCAGGCTTCATCGCACGAAGAACTGTTCGATTGCGCTGGATGAGGTCATAGGGCGCAATGCCTTTGACCTCGACCGCATCATGGAGATCGAACCGGATTTCCTTGAGGCAGGCCATCACCATCACCACGACGAAGACATGCAGGCAATCGCCTTCACCCATGAGGGCGATGTTGATCCGGCGAGATTCATGCCATGGATTACCGACCTCACCCAGAAACAGGGGCCGAATATCCTCCGCTGCAAGGGTATCCTGGCTTTCCCGAATGAGCCGAGGCGGTTCGTATTCCAGGGCGTGCATATGATCCTCGATGGCGATCTGCAGCGGGAATGGCGGAAGGACGAGAAACGTATCTCGCGCGTGGTCTTCATCGGCCGGGATCTCGACCCTGAAATGATCCGGCTGGACTTTCTGGCCTGCGCGGCTGAATAAAGCACTCTCCGATTAAGCGGTTAACCCCTTAATCGAAAAGAAAAGATGGCGAAATATCAAGCAGGGGCAGTTTGCGATTATTCGGCAATCTGCCCTGCTCAGTCCTGTTCATGAACCAGCGGAAAATTGCATGTCTGCCCCTTCGCTTACCGATCATATCGCCCCCCTGGACGCCGGCAATCATGTCGTATTCGCAACATTCCTCAAGGAATCCGCGGCTCTGGCAATGGCTGACGGTTCGATACTGTTACTCGGTGGAGACGGCCAGCGGCAGATCGCACCCCATCCGGAAGGGGCGATACTGGTCGCAACCGCTGACGGCGAACGTCTTATCACCGGCGGGGATGACGGGCGCATCGTCGCGACCCGGGCCGACGGCTCCATGGAGACATTGGCGGAGAGAAAAGGCAAATGGATTGATGCGGTCGCCGCGAAACCGGACGGCTCCTTTGCTTTCAGTGTCGGTCGTGAGGTAACGGCGAATGATGGACGCGGAAACGAGAAATCGCTATCCGTTCCGACAACCGCACGCGGGCTTGCGTTTTCGCCCAAGGGCTACCGGCTTGCGATTAGCCACTACAACGGCGCAACCCTATGGTTTCCCAATATAGCTGCCGCACCGGAACTGCTGGACTGGAAAGGCTCCCACCTTGATGTGTGCTGGTCTTCCGATGCGCGGTTCGTCGTAACTTCGATGCAGGAGAATTCCCTGCACGGCTGGAGACTTCTGCCCGACAAGAACCACATGCGCATGACGGGTTACCCTGCAAAGACGCGCTCGTTCTCCTGGTCAGGAGACGGCAAATGGCTTGCGACCAGCGGAGCAGACGCCGCCATTGTGTGGCCGTTCGACAGCAAGGAAGGTCCAACAGGCAAAGCGCCGCGCGAATGCGGCATTCGCCCGGCACGCGTATCGAGAGTGGCATTCCATCCCAAAGCTCTCGTGCTCGCCGTTGGTTATGAAGATGGCTGCATCCTGCTGGTGCGTTTCAACGATGCCTCGGAACTGCTTGTTCGCGCAGCGACCAAGGATAGCCCTGTGACGGCGCTTTCATGGGACAAGCACGGCAAGAAGCTCATCTTCGGTTGCGCCGATGGCGCTGCAGGCCTGCTGACCCTACCCGGTTGAGGCGCACAAGCGGATGACACCTTTGGCAAATCTGTTTGGTCGTTTCAAAACTGCGAAGCCTGACGCCGAAATTGTCGCACGTATCAAGACATGGGTGGTCGAACTTCTTGATTTGCCAGAGGGAACAACCCTCGCAGTTAACGAAATTATCTGTCGCGACCCCGCCTGCCCCGGCATGGAAACCATCATTCTCGTTATGGAACCCGGCAGGAAAACTCGGGCCTACAAGGTCAATAAGAATATGAATAAGGTCGCTCAAACGGACCTCATTGAGGCCATTTCTTCGGGCGAAAATTGAATCGCCCGCATATCACGTGTGAGATGGTCGAGAAATAATCCGGTTGTCTGGCGGAGAGGTTTCTTATTCCCCACGCGGATATTTCACGCTCAAAGAAAAACAAAAATCCGCGCATGCTTCAATGAAGACTGTCGCTCGCTGAGAGCAGCTTCGTAAGGGCTTACCTGAACGCCAGTTTAAAATAAAATTAAAGTATAATTATTATATAAATGGCCTTAGTTGAAACTTAGATAAATTAAAAAGAATTATATTGTCATACAACTAGCTAATTTCTTAAAATAATAATTGACAATATTTGATGATCAATGGTTCAACGCGCATCATTACAGAGGTTACCGGAGAAGATCATGGGGCATTCATTAATCCTCGACGCTTATCATGCGAATGAGGAAGGTGAGGCGATTTCGGATGCCTTTCCACGCCGCTCGATGAGGATGGCTGGACGCAGCCGAAAAACGATCGACACGGAAAAGTTCACCGCCCTATGGCCACGATTACTGAACGAGGAGCGCTCTGGCAAAGGACTCATCTATATCCACGTGCCGTTTTGCGCCAATCGCTGTCTGTTCTGTGGTTTTTACAAAAACGCCTGGCATGAAAGGCATTCGGTCAGTTATTCCGATCTGCTGATAGCTGAAATGGAACGGGAGGCAGACAAAAATGTTGCCCGCACCGGACCCATTCATGCGGTCTATTTTGGCGGCGGAACCCCAACCGCACTGGCAGCGGACGATCTGGCCCGCATCATTCGTACCCTCCGTCGCCTCTTCCCGCTTACACCCGATTGCGAAATTACCATCGAAGGGCGCATCTATCATTTCGATGAAGAGAAAATCGATGCCTGCATCGAAGCGGGAGCCAATCGTTTTTCCATCGGAATTCAAAGCTTCAATACCGAGGTGAGGAAGCGTCAGGGACGAAAGTCGGACCAGAAGACGATTCTCTCTTTCATGGACATGCTGACATCGAAAGACAGTGCCGCCGTGGTGTGTGACCTGATGTTCGGCCTGCCGATGCAGACAGAGGAAGTCTGGCGGGAAGATCTGCGCATCTGCACCGATCTGGCTCTCGACGGTGCCGATCTCTATTGCCTCAGCGTCTTTCCGAATGGCGCATTATTCCAGTCGATACAAAAGGGAAAGATGCCCGCAGGCGCGTCCCTGCGGGAGCAGGGCCGCATGTATGCCTACGGCATGGACGCCATGGCCAAGGCTGGCTGGGCACAGATCAGCAATAGCCATTGGGCGCGCACCACGCGAGAACGCAATCTCTATAATCTTCTCGTCAAGGGTGGGGCCAACATTCTAGCCTATGGTTCTGGAGCCGGCGGACGTATCGGACGCTACAGTTACTCAATCAACGGTGACCTCGAGACCTATTCGGAACAGACCACGCTTGGCGAAAAGGCCGTCAGCTCCATGTCCGAAGCCGATCCGATTCTCTTTCCTCTTGAGGGGCTTATTTCCGCTGGAATAGAAACAGGCCGGCTTGATCTTCTGGCCCTTAGTCTCCTGTTGCCAGTTGAAGGTTTTGCTGCAGCTCTACAACCGCTTCTGGCGCAATGGGCAAGATCAGGAATGATCGAGGATGGCGGAATGACAATCCGTCTCACTCCGGCTGGGCGTTTCTGGCAATCCAACCTTATCGGCGCGCTCCATGCGGCACTGGCAGATTTCATCTACGGCCCGTTGGAATCCAATGCGCACACTAAATTTATCCCTCCCCTTCAACCATCTCATCATGCGCCTAAGCCTGCGCAAAAGGAGACAGCTCATGGCTAACCCAACTGAAACCGCATCGCTCGAAAAGCTGCGGGCACGATTTGCCGAAACGGCCGATGGCGTGCTGGAATCCATTGCCTCCGAGTATGGGGTGACCCTCGCACAGGCAATCACGTGCCTGCCGGATGAGATGGCACGCAGCATCTCCGGAGAGCATTTCGCCGCAGTGATGGAAGATATTTCCGACTGGGGAAAAATTCTCCTCATCGTTCACACCGACGATGTGGTGCTGGAATGTCCTGGCGAACTTCCCAAAGGCAGTTTCGGGCATGGCATGTTCAATTTCAGCGGTGGCGGCCCATTCTCCGGCCATCTACGCGCCACCAATTGTTCGTCCATTGCCTTTCTCAAACGGCCGTTCTTCGGTTCAATTTCGGCATCGGTCGTCTTTCTCAATCGCGATGGCGGTGCGATGTTCAAGATTTTCGTAGGTCGGGATGAGACAAGGGCTTTGAAACAGGATCAACTGGCTCGTTTTGATGCGCTCGCTGCAAAACTATCGGCCTGACGGTGAGGAATGACAACATGCACCCCGCGATAATTTTCGGAGCAAGCCGCAATACCGGCTTGCTTCTGGCACGCATTCTTCGCTCGCAGGGCATCGTGGTTCACGCCTGCCTGAGATCACCCGATGCCCGGAGTGAACTCGAAGAACTAGGGGTTAAGGTTCGGATGGGAGATGCTATGGACCCAAAATCCATCGCCGAGATTTTTTCCGATCTGCCATCGGAGACGAATATCATATCAACGCTCGGTGGCCACAGCGAAGCGGGTCGGGTAGATTCCGTCGGGAACATCAACCTTATCAACGAAGCAGAAAGCGCGGGCTTCCGCCGCTTCGTTCTCGTCACCTCAATCGGATGTGGTGAAATGGCCCCATATGCATCCAACAGGGCAAGGCAAGCCTTCGGCCATGTCGTTGCCGAAAAAACCCGGGCAGAGGATCATTTGCGAGCCTCACGGCTGATTTACACCATCCTAAGGCCTGGCGGATTACTCAATACACCCGCGACCGGCGAGGGTATCCTGGTCCAGGAACCCGCCATTCACGGCAGCATCTCGCGTGAAGATGTGGCGCTGCTCATCGCCCGGATATTGAAAAGTCCCAGATCGGACAATCAGATTTTCGCCTGCGTCGATCGCAACAATTGCCGTTGCGATGCGCCATTCAAGCCGTATGAGTTGTAGAACGTTTTTAGCGGACGAGCACGTTACGGAACTGCCACGGGTCGGAACTGTCGATGTCCTCCGGGAAGAAACCCGGCCTGCCGCTCAATGGATTCCAGTCGGTATAAACCCCGACAACCGGCCCGAGATAGGGGCGCTGAATCTCGAGGCAGCGATGAAAATCGATGTCATCAGCCTCGACAATTCCCGCTTCCGGATTTTCCAGAGCCCACACCATCCCGGCCAGAACCGCGGAAGAAACCTGCAGGCCAGTGGCATTCTGATAAGGTGCGAGCCGTCTGGCTTCTTCGATGGAAAGCTGGGAACCGTACCAATAGGCGTTCTTGTCATGACCGTAGAGCAGGACGCCGAGTTCATCCATGCCGTCGACAATCTCGTCTTCATTGAGGAGATGAAATGTCTGCTGGGCACGCCCCGCCTGCCCGAACATCTCATGAAGAGACAGAATGGCATCGTCACATGGGTGATAAGCATAATGGCAGGTCGGGCGATAGACGACCTCGTCGCCATCGCGAACCGTGAAGAAATCGGCTATGGAAATGGCTTCATTGTGGGTCACCAGAAATCCGTAATGTGCCTGTGCTGTCGGCGTCCACGTCCGAACCCGGGTATTTCCACCGGGCTGCAACAGATAGATCGCGGCCTTGCTGCCCTGCTTCTGCTCACCGGCATTAGCCGGCTTCCATTTCTCGTGGGTGCCCCATCCAAGTTCAGCCGGCTGCAACCCTTCGGATATGAAACCCTCAATTGACCAGGTATTGACGAAAACCTGCTCCGGTCTCGGCTCACGCGAGCGCTGGGTGTCACGTTCCGCAACATGGATACCCTTCACACCCGTGCGGCGCATAAGCTCGGCCCACTCCTCCCGGGTCTGCGGCTGCTCAAAAGAAAGACCGACATCATGAGCGACATTCAACAAGGCCTGTTTCACCAGCCATGACACCATTCCAGGATTGGCGCCACAGCATGAAACAGCGGTCGTGCCGCCAGGATTACGGCGGCGGGCATCGAGGATAATCTCGCGCAGCGCATAATTGGTGCGGGCAGCCGCGCCCGCCATCTTGTCGAAGTAGAAACCTTCCCATGGTTCCGCGACCGTGTCGATGTAAAGCACACCGAGCGAGCGGCACAATTCGAGGATGTCGCAGGATGACGTATCGACGGAGAGATTGATGCAGAACCCCTGTCCTTCGCCGGTGGCGAGAAGCGGAGTGAGTACATCGCGATAATTCTGCGGTGTCAGCGCTACCTGTTCGAAACGAATGCCCCGTTCGTCAAGCAGATGCCGGTTGGTGTCCTTCGGATCGATCACGACCATGCGTGTTTTATCGAATTCGAAATGACGCTCGATTAACGGCAAAGTGCCTCTTCCGATCGAACCGAAACCGATCATGACGACCGGGCCATTGATACGACCGTAGACGGGCCATGCATCCATTCAGACTCTCCTGACAACGTTGACTATTGCGATAGTTGACGACGCGGAGACATATCTCCAGATGCCGTGCGGAAATGCAATCCCGGTTTCCCGCATGGCGCTCGCGAAAGCAAGACTGTTTATGCAGCCCGCGCAGTCTCCATGACCATTGGCCGGGATTTTCCTTTGATCCTTCCGGTTGCAACAACCATTCCCCGTGCTCCGTCGAGAGCACCTGGTACAAGCTCCAGTGCAAGGAAACGATCCCTTTCATAGGGTCCGGGCAAGCTGAGGCCGGAGACCGGAGCCGCTGAAAAACCAAACCTCTGGTAATAGGGAGCATCGCCGACAAGAAGAATTGCGTCATGCCCAAGCGACCGTGCTCTGGCAATGGCACTCTCCATGAGGCGTGCGCCGATCTTCTCATCCCTGTAAGCCGGATCGACGGCAAGAGGGCCAAGCAGCAATGCAGAGCGGCCCGGACCAGCTTCAACATGCCACAGACGCACTGTGCCTACGACAAGCCCGTCGCATTCGGCAATCAATGAAAGCCTGTTCGCAGGAAGCCGTCTGCGCCGGAATTTCTCGCAGGTTTTCCTGAATCTGGCCACGCCGAAGCAGAGATCGAGCAATTGCTCGCGCTCACCTGCATCCCCGGGCCTTTCGTCACGAATTCTGACCATGGCTCTCTCCATAGCCCTTCCAGGCATCCGGCCGCTGCGCAGCCGTGCATCAATATCATTTTGAGGTTTCATACCCGACGCATCCGTCAGGCGTTGGGGAGCGGAATCTCTTCCGCTCATTTTCAAAGCGCTGTCCCGCGCTTCAGATCACGTAACTCTTCAAGGGCGGGAAGCCATTGAAGGCCACGGCCGAGTAGGTTGTGGTGTAAGCACCCGTACCCTCGATCAGAACCTTGTCGCCGATCTCAAGAGAGATCGGTAACATGTACGGGTCCTTCTCGTAGAGAACATCGGCTGAATCACAAGTCGGACCTGCCAGCACGCATGGCACCATCTGGTCATCGTCGCGTTCGGTCCGGATGGGATAGCGGATCGATTCATCCATCGTCTCAGCCAGGCCACCGAACTTACCGATGTCGAGATAGACCCAGCGGGTCTCGTCTTCATTACGGGATTTGCGCGATACGAGAATAACCTCGCTCTCGATGATCCCGGCATTGCCGACCATACCCCGACCCGGCTCGATGATAGTGATCGGGAGCCTGTTGCCGAAATGTTTGGACAATGCCTGGAAGATCGCATCGCCATAGGCTTCGACCATCGGGATGCTCTTCAGGTATTTAGTCGGGAAACCGCCGCCTAGATTGACCATGGAAAGCGAGATTCCACGCTCGGCACACGCCCGGAAAACACCGGAAGCGGACGCAAGCGCACTATCCCAGGCTCCCGTATTGCCTTGCTGGGAGCCGACATGGAACGAAATACCGAAGGCTTCGAGCCCGAAGCGATGGACATGTTCAAGAACCTCGACAGCCATCTCGGGATCACAACCGAACTTGCGCGACAGCGGCCACTCAGCCCCTGCTCCATCGCACAGGATACGGCAGAAAACCTTCACGTCGCGCAGAAGCACACCGCGATCAATCGCAGCCCGAACGATCTTGTCGACCTCGGTTTCACAATCAACGGCGAAAAGGCGCACGCCGAGTTCGAGCGAACGTGCGATATCCCGTTCCTTCTTGATCGTGTTGCCAAACGAAATGCGATCAGGAGTAGCGCCTGCGGCAAGCGCCAATTCTATCTCGACAACCGAAGCGGTGTCGAAGCAGGAACCGAGCGCAGCCAGAAGGGCCAGCACTTCCGGAGCAGGATTAGCCTTTACCGCATAGAATACCCGGGTATCGGGCAGCGAGCGGGCAAATTTTGCATAGTTATCGCGTATGACGTCGAGATCCACGACAAGGCACGGCCCGTTTTCTCGTCGGTTACGTAGAAACTCACGGATGCGCTCAGTCATGGCGCTCTCCCCACCAAAGGTTCAAAACGGCCTTTCAGCCGGCAATTGAAATTCAGACGGCAAGCCGTCCGGCGTCAGCGAGGTTCGGAACATTCGAGCGACGTGCGATGGAGACACGACGACCACGAACGGGCCTTACACCCGGCGATGCTGCCTTGGATTGGATGGGGGTTACCCTCCGCACGCCTGGCAATGATAAACAAGCCTCTTCGATAGCTCGAGCCGACATTTGGAAAGCCGGCAGAGACCAAAAAAGCCCGTTCGTCGTTACTTTAAGTCACGTCCCCCGCTTGAGAGCGGGTTGCGCCGGTTTCGCCTCCGGCTGCCGGTTAGATTTCTCGAAAGCAAAACTGCTTTCGGGCGGCTGTCCGGCCTCTTGTCCGGATGCCCGCCAACCGACACGCGACCACAGGCACGTGCGAAATTGGGCAGAACCGCAGATAAGTCCGATCGCCCCGGATAGCAAGTGTTCTTTTAAAGTTTTTTTGATTTTTCCTCAATTGCCTTCAGGCTTTATTCAGGGGTCTTCTGCATAAGAATTTTTTCCTATCCAAAGTAGCCAGCGAAACCCCCATGATTCCTTCCTCAAGAGCATCCGCTTCTCGCACGACGTTGTCCCGCCGCACAGCTCTACGAGGTCTGGCCGCCTTATCGGCGGCCTCGGCTTTGATGCCCTCGATCCCCACTCTGGCGCAGAATGCCCGGCAATCCGACGAAGCGCCGACCCCGTTCCGATTCGAAGACGTCATGAAACGGGCCCGCGATCTTGCAGCCTCCTCATTCGACGGTGGGAACTCATCCCTGCCCGAACCGCTGAATCGTCTCGATTTCGATAGCTACCGTGATATCCGCTTCCGGCCGGACAAGGCTTTGCCAATTGCGCCAAACAGCCCGTATCGCATGCAGATGTTTCACCTGGGGTTTCTCTATCAGCGCCCGGTAACGGTCAATATCATCCGGGACGGTGTACCGACCCCGGTTCCCTATCAGGCCCAGATGTTCGATATGGGGCGCGCCAAGATAGACAAGCCTCTACCGGTCAATCTCGGATTTGCCGGCTTCCGGTTGCATTATCCGCTCAACAAACCCAACGTACGGGATGAGTTGATCGCCTTCCTCGGCGCCAGCTATTTTCGCTTTCTGGGTAAAGACCAGCGCTATGGCCTGTCAGCGCGCGGACTGGCCATAAACGTCGCCAATGACCAGCCGGAAGAGTTTCCCCGTTTCCGTGAATTCTGGGTCGAAACGCGAAATGACGGTTCAGACGCCTCGACCATCTATGCGCTTCTGGACAGCCCCTCCCTCACTGGTGCCTATCGTTTCAACGTCTATCCCGGCTCCGAAACAGCCATTGAGGTCACAGCGACACTGTTTCCCCGGCAGGACATTGCTTCTGTGGGCATAGCACCTTTAACTTCAATGTTCTTTCGCGGTGAGAATGATCGTCATATAGCCGACGATTTTCGTCCGGAAGCTCATGATTCGGATGGGCTTCTGATGCAATCGGGATCGGGAGAATGGATATGGCGCCCGCTACACAATCCGAAGAGGAAACGCGTATCGTCCTTCATGGATAACAACCCGCGTGGCTTCGGACTGATGCAGCGCGATCTAGTATTCGAGAATTATCAGGACCTGGAAGCCTTCTATCACCAGCGACCTGGTTACTGGGTCGAACCCATAGGGCAATGGGGTGAAGGCCGGATAGAACTGGTGGAGTTGCCGACCGAGAATGAAACCCACGACAACATCGTTGCCTATTGGACTCCGAAACAACCTTTCCAGGCGGGGCAGGAAGTCACGATCTCTTACAGAATGACAGCGGTCACATCGACCGACCGGCTGCACCCGGGCGGCAAAGTCGTCAATACATTCCAGACCCCGGCGCGGGCAAGCGGCTCCAATGAGCCGAGCGACCAGACAACGAGACGTTTCCTCATCGATTTTGCAGGTGATGCCCTTGCCTTTTATCTGTCTGACCCACAACTGGTCGAAATTGTGCCCTCCACTTCAACCGGCAAGATTTTAAACACCTTCATTACGCCCAATGACCATATAGGCGGTTTCCGAGCGGCCATCGACGTCAAGCTTGACCTCGGCCAGAGCACTGATCTGCGGGCATATCTGCGTGTCGGCAAGAAGGCATTAACCGAAACCTGGACTTTCCCCTGGGATGCGGAATAGCACCTCGTGTCATCGCCGAAGAATTGGCTATTTGCCGGAATGCCCGCATCATTCTAGACTGCCATTTCCAGGCACCAACGGGGGGAAGACTGATGGCCAAGGATATCAAGCATCCAGCGGAGAAAAGCCTCGGCTGGCTTTTGCTGCAGGCGGCGCGCGCTCATCGCAACCGGGTCGGAGACAAACTCTCCAGTCTCGGGCTCTTCGCCGGGCAGGAGCAGGTTCTTCAGACCCTCGATTCGTCAGGCCCGCTCAGTATGGGTGAACTGGCGGGGGTATTGCGGGTAAGGCCTCCGACCGTTTCGAAAGCCGTGGCGCGGCTCTCGGCGCTCAAACTTGTCAGACGTCGCTCCCAAAAGGAGGACGGTCGCGTGATCCGGGTCGAGTTGACTGCTGAGGGCAAGGAGAAGGCGACGCAGATCGAGACTCTGTGGAGCGAAATCGAACAGGATCTGCTGATAGATATGGATTCGAAGGACCAACGGCGGCTGCGTAAAATGTTGCGCCGGATCGCCCGAAATCTGACGAAACCAGGAAACCCGGCAACAGCTCTGGAAGAGATGGAGAGCGAGATTGATTCCATTTCTGAGCCGACCTCTTAATTTGCTGACGCCTGTGAATTGAAACCGACTCCCGGGCACCCGGGAGCTCAATATCTGGATTTACAGCATCATCATCTTACTTAGCCGACTTGAGTTTCACGTCATTTCTTGAGGCAATGAACTCCGGCAGCGTCGTAACGTAATCATCTCCCCTGCCCGCATTGACGGCTCCGAGCAGGGAGTTCTTGGCAGCGTTCCCTAACGGGTTTTCGATGCCAACACTATCGGCGAGCGCTTCAAGATAAAGTAAATCCTTAAGAGCATTGCGGATCGAGAATTTATGCGATTCTGCGTTTCCTTCGAGGATGTAGCCCGTGAAGGTCTGATAGAATCCGCAATCCATGCGACCATTCCGGATCACCTCATCCACCTGCTTTGGCGAAATTCCCGCCTTTTGCGCCAGCGTGAATGCCTCGGCGTAGAGCGCACCATAGCCGATCGCAAAAAAGTTATTGATGAGCTTCATCTTGTGACCGTCACCGACATGCTCAAAACGGGTGATTTTTGCAGCCCAGCATTCCAGAATAGGTTGCAGGCGATTAAAAACCTCATCGCTACAGCCGACCATTGTCTGCAAAGTTCCCGCTTCGGCATTTTGCGGCGTCCCACCCAGCGGCGCATCGACCAGCGTTATGCCTTTTTCCTTGAGCTCTCCGGCAAGAAGAATGGTCGAGACGGGGTTTGACGTTGAGCAGTCTACAATAAGCGTCCCTCTCGAAGCGTTCTTGAGCCCATCCGCGGCGCGCACCATCGCCTCGACCTGCGGCGATCCCGTCACGCAAAGAAATATGATTGTCGACTTCTCGACAATCTCAGCCAATGTTTCCGCCTCTTGGGCTCCTCGCCGTTTCAAATCCTCAACTGGCTCGCGATTACGATGCCCCATCACCGTCAGCGGATAACCCTTTTCCAGGATATTGGCCGCCATACCGTGGCCCATGAGGCCAACGCCAATAAAGCCTATCGTCTCTTTCGACATGGGAGAACTCCTTCAAAAACCTGCGCCCAAATACGTCTTGTCACAAAAACAGTCTGGTCCGTATATATTTTTCTCAGTTATGATACTGACCATTCATTCAAGCGATGCCTACAGCTTCCATCCAATAATCTGATCCCGCCAGCCAAAGCTATTCAAGGAGAAAAGTCTTGCAAAAGGTGGATATCCTACAGATTGGAAATTTCCTGTCTGATGCTCAAAAGAAACTCGAAGAGAACTTCAACCTGCATAGCATGGGCGAAGGAGAGGATAAGGCCAGATTCCTCAAGGAGGCCGGACCTAAAATTGTCGGCATCGCAGCAGGGTCGGGCAGGCCAGCTATTTCAGCAGAGGTCATGGGCAACTTGCCAAATCTCAAAATCGTTGCCGGATTTGGCGTTGGCTACGACGATATTGATGTTGTTCACGCAGCAAATCATGGTGTCACCGTTGCCAATACGCCCGGGGTGCTGGATGAGGAAGTGGCGGACACGGCGCTGTCACTTTTGCTGGCAACAACCCGACGTATTCCACAGGCGGACAGGTTTCTGCGTTCAGGAAAATGGTTGAAGGAATCGTTTCCCCTGACGTCTACCCTGCGCAACCGCAAAGCAGGTATTGTCGGGCTCGGGCGCATCGGCAAGGCAATTGCAAGACGCCTGCAGGCCTTTGGGGTGTCGATCTCCTATCATGGCCGCAATCGCCAGACAGGAGTTGAGTTCCCCTACTATCAGAGTATCCGGGAACTCGCCGAAGCAGTCGATATCCTGATCATGATCATACCGGGCGGCAAGGAAACCTATCACGCGGTCAATGCGGATGTTCTTCGGGCATTGGGGCCTGATGGTATTCTCATCAACGTCGCCCGCGGTACAGTTGTCGATGAGGCCGCCCTTGTCGAAGCACTTCGCAGCAACATCATTCTTGCCGCCGGCCTGGATGTGTTCGAGAAAGAGCCGCAGGTGCCAGAGGAACTTATAGCGCTCGACAATGTGGTGCTGACGCCTCATGTCGGCTCCGCCACGCTGCATACGCGCAATGCCATGGGGAATCTTGTCGTCGACAATCTGACGGCGTTCTTCTCAGGCAAGGCACCGATCACTCCGGTGCCGGAGACACCCTGGCGCGGGTAGAGCATCGCAGTCACAAAAAAGCCGGGACGTCACGGAGCGCGTCCCGGCCTCTTCACAACAGGCTTTTCATCCGGTCAGGGGCGTGTCGTCATAAAATCGGATGACAGCATGTTGTTTTCCTGTCCTCACATGCGAACGGAACGCGCCCGCTTCACCTGAGGAATTTGCTCGATCTCGCGCAGAAGTTCCTGGGATACTTCCTGATCAACCGAAGCCAGGCATATCGCGTCTCCGCCCTCTCTTTCGCGACCAAGCGCAAAAGTGGCAACGTTGACCTGGTTATCGCCAAGCAAGGTACCAAAACGTCCTATGAAACCCGGCTTGTCGGCGTTGCGGACATAGATCATATGCGATGAGAATTCGGCATCAATGGAGATGCGGCGAATCTCGGTCATTCTCGGCTTGCCATCCTGGAACACGGTCCCGCCTGCATCCCGATGCATATCCTCGGCATCGGCAGTGATACGGATGAAGCTGTCATAATCCATGGCTCCATTCTCCCGCTTCAGCTCTTCGACTGTTATGCCTCGCTCCCGAGCCACCATCGGAGCTGAAACCATATTCACATCCTGCAGCATCGGACGCAGAACACCAGTGATGGCAGCGGATGTGAGCGCCCGTGTGTTCATGCTGGCAACATTGCCCTCGTATTCAATGCGAATGCCCTTGATGGGCGCCTCGGTAAGCTGGCCGAGGAACGAGCCGAGCTTTTCCGCCAATGCAACGAAAGGTTTCAAACGTGGCGCTTCTTCCGCCGAGATGGAGGGGAAGTTGACCGCGTTGCTGATTGCGCCCTGCAACAGATAATCCGACATCTGTTCCGCAACCTGAAGAGCGACATTCTCCTGCGCTTCCGTAGTCGAAGCACCGAGATGCGGGGTACAGACGACATTCGGCATCGCGAACAGCTCATTGTCCGTTGCCGGCTCGACGGCGAAAACGTCCAGAGCTGCCCCGGCAACGTGTCCGCTCTCGAGAGCAGCTTTCAAAGCCACCTCTTCGACCAGGCCACCGCGAGCACAGTTTATGATACGCACGCCTTTCTTCGTTTTGGCGAGCGCCTCCGCCGAAAGGATGTTTTTCGTCTTGTCGGTCAGAGGTGTGTGCAAGGTGATGAAGTCAGCGCGCTGCAGAAGATCGTCGAGATCAAGCTTCTCAACTCCGAGTGTTACTGCCCGCTCCGGGGTAAGGTATGGATCGTAAGCGACCACTTTCATTTTCAAGCCGTGAGCTCGATCAACGACGATGGAGCCGATATTGCCGCAGCCGATCACACCGAGCGTCTTACCCGTGATCTCCACCCCCATGAATCGGTTCTTTTCCCATTTTCCCGACCGGGTCGATGCATCGGCTGTCGGAATTTCACGGGCGAGAGTGAGCATCATGGCAATGGCGTGTTCGGCGGTCGTGATCGAGTTGCCGAACGGCGTGTTCATGACAATGATACCGCGAGCCGTGGCAGCCGGGATATCGACATTGTCGACACCGATGCCGGCGCGACCGATGACCTTGATCCGTTTGGCATTATCGAGAATTGCCGCCGTTACTTTGGTCGCAGAACGGATTGCCAGACCATCGTAATGGCCGATGATCTGGGCAAGCTTTTCCTTGTCCTTGCCGAGATCTGGCTGAAAATCGACATCGATGCCGCGATCCTTGAATATTTGTACTGCGGCGGGCGAAAGAGCATCGGAAATGAGAACGCGGGGGGCCATCATGCACCTCTGGAAATTGAAGGACAGAAAGGAGTAGAGCTCCGTTGTGTCGATAAAGCAGGGAATCAGCGCAAGTTCATCCGCGTCAGGCGAATGAGAACAATGTTCGCTTTTTTGGAGAGGCGGATCGCAAACAGGCTGATCCGTCGCTCTCACTCTTCGCTACCCACAGGGGTAGCAATATATCGGTTCAGGCAAGCTTCGCTTTTTCGGCAGCAAAGGCCCAGTCAAGCCAGGGTGTAAGGGCAGCGAGATCGGATGCCTCGACAGTGGCGCCACACCAGATTCGCAAGCCGGGGGGGGCATCGCGATATGAGCCGATATCGAAAGCAACGCCTTCCTTATCAAGCGCAGCGGCAATCCCTTTCGCTACCTTGGTCACAGCCTCCGGTCCCTTTGCCACCACGTCTTTATCGGCGATGGTGAGGCACACGCTCGTGTTGGATGCCGTATCGGGGTTCGTAGCGAGGTTCTCTATCCAGGGGGTTTTCGCCACCCAATCATGCAGAATCCTGGAATTGGCATTGGCTTTGGCAACCAAAGCCTCCAGTCCACCAATCGACTTTGCCCATTCCAGCGCATCGATGTAGTCCTCAACCGCCAGCATGGAAGGCGTGTTGATCGTCTCTGCGGCGAAGATACCCTCGACCAGTTTTCCACCCTTGGTCATGCGGAAAATCTTGGGCAGCGGCCAGGCCGGAACGTAGGTTTCGAGGCGTTCCACCGCTCGCGGTGAAAGAATGATCATGCCATGAGCCGCTTCACCGCCGAGCACTTTCTGCCAAGAGAAGGTCACGACATCAAGCCTGGAGAAATCGAGTTCCTGGGCGAATGCCGCCGAGGTGGCATCACAGATCGTCAGACCCTCACGATCCGCTGCGATCCAGTCGGCATTGGGGACACGTACTCCTGAGGTCGTCCCGTTCCAGGTAAAGATCACATCGCGGGTCCTGGTGTCGACTTTCGCGAGATCCGGCACTTCACCGTATTCGGCCCTCGTCACAACCGTATCGGGAAGCTTGAGCTGCTTGACGATATCAGTCACCCAGCCATCCCCGAAACTCTCCCAGGCCAGCACTTCAACCGGCTTCGGACCGAGCATCGACCACAGCACCATCTCGACCGCTCCCGTGTCGGAAGCGGGAACGATGCCTATGCGATAATCGGCAGGCACATTCAGAATCTCACGGGTCAGGTCCGTGGCCAGTTGCAGCCGCGCCTTGCCGAGCTTCGAACGATGCGAACGACCGAGAGATTCAGTTTTGATGTTCTGGAGAGACCATCCGGGGCGCTTAGCGCAGGGGCCGGACGAAAAGAAAGGCGCACTGGGGCGTTTAGAAGGTATATTCGTCATTTTTTAATCCATCCTTACAGATGGGCGCCTCCCGTTGGGGAGAGGTGTCCCGCCGACGGATATGATCCAATGTCATAAGACCGTCAAGTCATCCTAATGGCTGGTTCCGTAATGGAGGATTTAATGAGGAATGTTCTGTCCTGCCTGTTTTCGTTGCACAGAAGCAATCTGGAACGTTATTCCACTTAACCAGGTATCGTTATATCAGCTAATAGAACTTCTCACGGTGAAGCGGCATTTTGACGCAGGTCGTTTAATATATCAAACGCCTTATCTTTCAAAGAATTAAAAAGAAGGTCGCTAGCATACCGAACCATCCGACGCCTCTTCAGGTCTCGAAAAAGGTCTATTTTTCCGTTTGATGAGCTCTTTTTACTCGTAGCGCTGCGTTGCTTTTTAGGCGATTATAGTTATATATTACTTTTCTAATATATCACAGCTCGACGGACCGACACTTTCAGAGAGCCCCTGTTTCTCAGCCGGTTCAATATATAGGGAAAAGTTTCTCATGACCGCTTTCATGAACAAGGATTTCCTGCTGAACACGGCAACGGCGCGCCGGTTGTATAAGGACTATGCCGCCGATCTCCCGATCATTGACTACCACTCACATCTCCAGCAAAGCGAAATCCTTGCACGCAAGAAATTCCGGAACATGACCGAGCTCTGGCTCGGCGGTGACCATTACAAATGGCGGCTGATGCGTGCAGCGGGAATTGAGGAAAGACTGGTAACGGGCGACGGGTCGGATCGCGAAAAGTTTGATGCCTTCTGTCGCATCCTTCCCTTGGCCGCCGGCAGCCCGGTTCATCATTTCAGCCATCTCGAGCTTCGCCGCATCTTTGGAATGGACGCCGTCATCAACGGCACCAATGCCGCCCGCATCTGGGAAGAAGGCAATGCTAAACTCGCCGAATTGGACACCTGGGCATTGCTCAAACAGGCCAAGGTTGAAGTTGCCTGCACAACAGATGATCCGGCGGATGATCTTGAGCAGCATGCCGAAATCGCCAAATCGGCACTGAGCACAAGGGTGTTGCCAGCCTATCGCCCGGACAGGGCGATGCGTATCAATCAGACCGATTTTGTGGACTACCTGCAAAAGCTGGGGAAGGCGGCAGATATCAATATCGTGTCTTTCGCGGACATGATTCGGGCACTGGTCAAACGGGTTGCCTACTTTCACAGCCGCGGCGCACGGGTCGCCGACCATGCAATTGACGTTGCGCTCCCGGCCGTTGAGACGACATCAGCCGATCTGGAAACGATGTTCAAGAAACGCCTTGCCGGTGGAGTTCTGAGCGATACTGAACAAGGCCGCTATATCGGCGCGATGCTGACAGAACTCGGCAGAGCCTACGCTGAACATGGCTGGGTGATGTGTTTCCATATCGGTGCACAGCGCAACAACAACAGCCGTATGCAATCGCTGATCGGGCCGGATACGGGATACGACTCCGTCTCGGACATGTCATGCAATGCAGGACTTGCAGCGCTGCTTGATCGTCTGGATCGGGATGAGAAGCTGCCGAAGACGATGCTGTTCTGCCTTGACGGCAACATGAATATGGCCATGGCAACTCTTGCTGCCTGTTTCCAGGATGGCAAGACCGCCGGCAAAGTCCAGTTCGGCCCAGCATGGTGGTTCAATGATCATAAGGACGGCAACCTGAAGCAATTGTGCGACCTGGCTAATAATGGCCTGCTTGGCACCTTCGTCGGAATGCTGACGGATTCACGCAGCTTTGCCTCCTACCCCCGGCATGATTACTTCCGTCGGCTGCTCTGCCGCTTGCTCGGTCAATGGGTGGAGGATGGAGAATATCCAGCGGATGAGGAGGCTCTTGCCGCCCTTGTCGAAGGCGTTTGCTACAAGAACGCGAAACAATATTTCGGCATGTGATTTTTGAAATGCCCGCCTGTTAACCAAGGCGGGCATTTTTAGAATGGACTAACGGAGACGAGACAGTTCTCATGCAAAACATCCTCTGCATTCATCCCCAGGACGATATGCTGGTTGCGCTGACCGACCTCAAGGCTGGAGAGACAGTCCGTTGGGAAGACGAGAACGTCAGGCTCGTCACTCCCGTTGCAACCAAACATAAATTCGCGCGTCGCCCCCTCGCCACCGATGAAATCGTCAAACTTTACGGCGTGCCTGTCGGCAAAGCGATGAAACCGATAGCTCTCGGCGAAGTCATCACGACCGAGAATCTAAAGCATTACGCCGCCGAAGTAGAGAAGACGACAACTGCACCTTACAATTGGTCCCTTCCAGACGTATCGCGCTGGGAGGACAAGACCTTCATGGGCTATGTCCGTGAAGACGGACGGGTTGGAACCGCCAATTACTGGCTGATATTCCCTCTGGTGTTCTGCGAGAACCGCAATGTCGAACATCTTCGCAATGCCCTCGAAGGACCGCTCGGCTACGCCGCCGACGATCTGACGTCCCATACCCTTTCGCTTCTCGGCGAGGCAACCGGCACCGCAACCAAGGGTCCTCCCCGCCCCTTCCCGAATGTAGACGGGTTGCGCATCATTACCCATGTCGGCGGCTGCGGTGGCACCAGAAACGATGCTCGCTCTCTATGCCGTATTCTGTCGACCTACGCCGATCACCCCAATGTTGCCGGCATTACCGTCTTCAGCCTCGGCTGCCAGAACGCCGAAATCTCGATGTTCGAGAAATATCTGAAAGAGCAGAATCCAGACTTCAACAAGCCTTATTTCATCTTTGAGCAACAGAAATGGGATAGCGAGCCGGCGATGATGAAAGCCGCTATTCAAAGCACGCTGGAAGGGATGAAAGAAGCCAACAAGGCCGTCCGAACTCCGGTGCCGCTTTCCCATTTGAAAATCGGCGTGAAATGCGGCGGATCGGATGGCTTTTCCGGCATCACTGCCAATCCGGCCATGGGGCTGCTGTCCGACATGGTTGTTGCTCTGGGCGGCTCTTCGATTCTCGCCGAGTTTCCGGAATTGTGCGGCGTCGAGGCCAACCTGATCGAGCGCTGTGTCAGGCCTGAGGATGGCGATCATTTCCTGCAGATGATGCGTGACTTCGAGGCCAAGGCCAAGGCGGTGGGTTCCAGCTTCTCGGATAATCCGAGCCCGGGAAATATTCGCGACGGCCTGATTACGGACGCCATGAAATCGGCAGGGGCTGCCAAGAAAGGTGGCACTTCACCGGTTGTTTCAGTGCTCGATTATGGCGAACAGGTCGATGGTTCGGGGCTCGCGCTGCTATGCACGCCAGGTGGAGATGTCGAGGCAGTCACCGGCATTGTATCGGCCGGAGCGAATGTTGTTCTGTTTTCAACAGGGCTTGGCACCCCGACGGGAAACCCGATTGTTCCCGTTCTCAAGATAGCGACGAACACTCCTATGGCCGAACGGCTGAAAGACATGATCGATTTCGATTGTGGCCCGGTTATCGAGGGGGTCCCGCTTTCCAAGATAGCTGGCGATATGCTGGATCTCGTGATCGCAACCGCAAGCGGCGAGCACATCGCCAAAGCCGACATCCTCCATCAGTATGATTTCATGTTCTGGAAACGCGACACGTCGCTTTGAGGCCGAATTTATGCAAAAGCTTAACCGCGAGAAACCATGCCATTTTCCGACAAAATTCGTTCAATTCGGAGAAGGTAACTTTCTGCGCGCCTTCATTGACTGGCAGATAGACCTCCTTAATGAACGCGCTGGCCTTGATGCCGGAGTCGTCGTCGTTCGCCCGATCCCGCGAGACGATTATCCGCTCCTCGACAGCCAGGGCGGCGTTTACACAACGCTGATCCGTGGTCTTAATGAAGAAGGCGTGCCGGTCAAAGATTACAGAAAGATCACCTGCATCAAGAGGGAGATCGATCTTGCGGCTTCATTCGCCGATTATCTCGAACTTGCACGTGATCCCGACATTCGCTTTATTGTTTCCAACACAACGGAAGCCGGGATAGCGACGAACGAAACCGATCGTTATACCGACACGCCTCCCGCAACATTCCCGGCCAAGCTCACAAGATTTCTTCACGAGAGATTTGTGCGTTTCGGTGGCGCTATAGACAAGGGCGTCGTTTTACTGCCTTGCGAACTGATCGATCATAACGGTATCGCGTTGAAGGCGGCTGTCACGCATTATGCCAGACTTTGGCGCACCGATGAGGCATTCGTTCGCTGGATTGAAAATGCCTGCACCTTCTGTTCGACGCTGGTTGATAGAATCGTCACTGGTTACCCTCGCGAGGAGATCGGAGAGATACAGCAGGAACTGGGTTATGAAGACAACTTCCTCGTCACTGCCGAATATTTTTATCTTCTTGTCATAGAAGGCCCAGCATCCCTCGCCGGGGAACTGAAACTCGACAAGGCCGACCTCAATATTCGCCTGGTGGACGACATCACCCCTTATAAACAGCGCAAGGTCGGTGTCCTCAATGGCGGGCATACGACCATGGTGCCGGTTGCCTTGTTGTGCGGTCTCGAATCGGTACGCCAGTCGGTCGAAGATGAGGACGTGGGTCGATTCCTGCTCGAGACTCTCGATCAGGAAATCATTCCCGCACTGCCCTTGCCACGTGAAGAACTGCAATCCTTCGCTGACGATGTGCTGCGTCGTTTCCGCAACCCTTATATTCATCATCGTCTTGATTCCATCGCCCTCAACAGCTGGAGCAAGTACGCGGCACGCGTCCTGCCCCAGTTGCTACGTTACCGCGAGTTAAAGGGTGAGCTGCCGCAAAGACTGATTGCCGCATTGGCAGCAACCATGCATCTTTACCGTGGCGGGATCATCGCTCTCAACGATGACCAAACCAATCTCGACTGGTTCCGGGATGCATGGAAATCCTTTGACGAGAAGAGACTCTCATATCACGAGATGGCGAAGGGCTGGCTCGCTAATGTTTCTCTCTGGAAACAGGATCTCAACCTGATCCCAGGGCTTACCAATGCCGTTACCGAGGCGCTCCACAGTATCGATGAACGGGGGATGCGACAGACTATCAACAGTTACCGATAACCTGACAGAAACACGGCAAGGGAGAATACCAGCCCCTATCCGTAACGATAATAAATAAACAAGCAATTCTTCCACCTAAGGAAGAATAGACTTTTTGTTATCTGAATTTGTCAATAATTTGATGCAAAAAATTCAATATTCGATAAACGCAGGCAAAATAATAATACTGTACTCCAAGAAATGTGGTATCAACAAAATTAGCTTGGAGATACCCAAGCTCTTGCCCAGTTCTTGCTCCGCAGCAACTTGGTCTTGAATTTATAAAGAGATGCTTCCCCTTAGGTAGCTTCGATTATCTAGATTAACATGCGAATGATTTGTACCGGTACTTCGTAAAAACCTTTTTATATCAGATACATAAAGCAGCAAGATAATTCAATTTGAATCTTCGCCGCTTCGTTAAGTTGGGTTCTAACAGGAGGCATAACATGCGTGTTTCAAAGCTCTTTGTTGCCATGCTTTTAAGCGTCGGCTTCATGGGAACAGCCGTGGCGCAACAGAAATTGGAACTTAAGGTTTCAGAGATCTGGGGCGATGACTATCCTAACACCAAGGCCCTGCGTTTGATGGGCGAAAGCCTTGCCAAAAGCACCGACGGCCGCCTTACCATGAAGGTCTATTCCAACGGAACTCTGGGCACCGAAAAGGAGGTCATAGAGCAGGTCAAGCTTGGCGCACTCGCAATGGCGCGTGTCCCCGGCAACCTGATGAACAATATCTGCGAAGAAACCATTGTTCCAAGCCTGCCGTTCCTATTCCGCTCCACCGAACACATGCACAAGGCCCTGGACAGTGATGTCGGCCAGGAAATCCTCAGCTCATGTGACAGCAAAGGTTATGTAGGACTGGCGTTCTACGATAGCGGATCCCGTTCGATTTACTCCAAGAGGCCCATCAAAACCCTTGCAGACGCCAAAGGCCTCAAGCTGCGCGTACAGCAATCCGACGTGATGGTCGAGATGGTCAACGCCATGGGCGGCAATCCTTCTCCGATGCCGATGGGTGAAGTTTATACCGGATTGCGCACCGGCCTTATCGATGCTGCCGAGAACAACATTCCTTCCTACGAAAGCGGCAAGCATTTTGAAGCTGCAAAATATTACAACAGGACCGAACACCTGATGAGTCCGGAAGTCGTGATCATTTCCAAGGTCATCTGGGACAAGATTTCGCCGGAAGATCAGAAGCTGATCCGCGACGCCGCCAAGCAGTCGGTTACCGACCAGCGCAAGTTCTGGGCCGAGCGCGAAAAGAGCTCTCTGGATATCGTTCTCAAGGCTGGCTCAGTTATGGTTGATGCCGACAAGGCCGAATTCGAGAAAGCCATGGGCCCCGTCTATGCCAGGTTCGTAAAATCTGACAAGATGAAGGAACTTGTGAAGAAAATCCAGGACATGAAGGAATAACCAGACCTCAGGTACAGTTATTCTGATGACGTAAATTGCCTGCCCTTTTAATATTCATATCAGGGCGGGCAATCCGTTATCGTTCGAAAGCGGTATAAAGTTTCATCTGCTGAATCGTTTTCGTCCGGATAACCTTGGCCCGTTTCCCACCTCTTCAGCAGGAAGGATTCGCAGATATGTATTCAAAAATCTGCGCGGCATTATCAAAAATAAGCCTGATGATTGCGACCTTTGGACTCTCCATAGTCATCGTATGCGTACTATATCAGGTATTCGGTAGGTACATACTGAACAATACGCCTACATGGGCAGAAGCTCTGGCACTTTTAATCGTTCTCTACGTAACGATGCTTGGAACCGCAGTCGGCGTTAGAGATGCAGGGCATATCGGCATGGAATCATTACTTGCCATCTGTCCCCAACCCTACAAGAATTATCTTGAGATATTCATTCATGGGCTCGTTGCCATTTTCGGGGCATGCATGAGCTACAATGGCGCGCTCCTCGCGCGTAGCGCCATGGATTACAACATTCCCACCCTGCCGTTACCCGAAGGTTTGTACAATATTCCGATTACCATCGCCGGTGCATTGATCGTTCTGTTCTCGATCGAACACATCATCGCCTTGATCAATGGAACCGAGGTACAACCATCATGGCACTAACTATTCTCACGCTTTCATTCTTCGGGGCCTTGATCATCGGGGTACCTGTTGTTTTCGCGATCGGTCTCTCCGCCGTCGCGACCATTTTATATGAAGGCCTGCCGATGGCGGTCATCTTCCAGAAGATGACCGGTGGTATGCAGGTTTTCACCTTTCTGGCCATTCCGTTCTTCATCTTTGCCGGTGAATTGATGCTGTTAGGGGGAATCGCGGATCGTATCGTCGATTTTGCCAAAGCGTTGATGGGACACGTCAAGGGCGGCCTCGGCATGGCGAACGTCGTGGCCTGTACCCTGTTCGGCGGCGTCTCCGGGTCTCCCGTGGCGGACGTGTCGGCGATGGGCGGCGTTCTAATTCCTGCCATGAAACGTGAAGGCTATGACGCGGATTACGCGGTGAACGTCACGACACATGCGTCCCTTGTCGGCGCTCTTATGCCGACATCGCATAACATCATCATCTTCACCCTGGCTAGCGGTGGTCTGGCGTCGGTTACGTCGCTGATCCTCGCAGGCATCGTGCCTGCCATCATCCTGATGATATGCAACCTGGGCGCAGCTTATTATGTGGCGCGCAAGCGCGGTTACCCTGCGGGTATTTTCCCTGGATGGGGAAAGGTAGCCCGAACATTTGCCGCCGCGGGCCCCGGACTGTTCGTGATCGTCATCATCGTGTCAGGTATCCTGAGCGGTGTCTTCACGGCAACGGAATCGGCATCCATCGCAGTGCTTTATGCCCTGTGCCTGACTATTCTTGTTTATCGCAGCCTGTCATTTCCGCAGTTCGTCGCGGCATTGGCGCATGCGGTGAAGAAGACGGGTGTTGTGCTGGCACTCATCGGCGTCTCCGCGAATTTCGGTTATTTCATAGCATATTATCAGATTGCGGAAATGACCGGTGAATTGCTCGGACGGATATCGGAACATCCATGGATGATCTTCCTGATGATCAACATCCTGCTGTTCCTGCTCGGCACCTTCCTCGACATGGCACCGACGCTTCTGGTGTGCACTCCCATCTTCCTGCCTATCTGCATGAAGTACGGCATGCATCCAACCCAGTTCGGCATCATGATCCTTCTCAATTGTGCACTCGGCCTGAATACTCCTCCGGTCGGCACAACACAGTTCATAGGCTGCGCCATCGGCGAGATATCGGTGGAGAAGGTGATGAGATCTATCCTGCCGTTCTATCTTGCACTCACACTGACAATGTTTGCGGTGACCTTCATACCTGCGGTATCGATGACATTGCCTAATTTGTTTCACTGAGACTCCTGGATAGAGTAGGGCGCGTTCAAGTGGATACCGGTTAAACGCAAAAAGCCTTACGGCATAAGAAATCTAGAGTGTTTTATGATATAAAATACTCTAGTAAGAGCGCCCGTTCTCATGCGGGCCCTCTTACATCAATTCAAGCTACAAGAACTTACAGACTTCCTTGAAGGAAGCCGCTTTCTACACCGGTCGATTTTTCAGACCTCGCTCCAGATGCTGCAAAAGCCCACATCAAGGTTCCACAAGCGCACATCTGACGCCCGGCAGCTCAGAGCATCTTACAGAAGAGTGGGAACCAGCTCTCTGCGAAGAACGATACGGCGACGTAGAAAATCAAAAAAGCTGGACTCGAAATCATCATGGAATACATCGATATTCTAACACCGCAGTTCTGGACCGCGGTCGTTCAGATCATCATGATCGACATCTTGCTTGGTGGAGACAACGCCGTTGTGATTGCACTGGCGTGCCGCGACCTGCAGCCCCGACAACGCTTCAAGGGCATTTTGTGGGGCACCTTCGGTGCTATCCTTCTGCGCGTATTGCTTATTTCCTTTGCGATGCAGTTGCTGGAAATACCTTTCTTGAAGCTGGTCGGTGCGATATTGCTGCTCTGGATCGGCATCAAGCTCCTTTTGCCGGAGCATGATGACACCCATGGCAAAATCAAATCGTCCGATCGTCTGTGGGCTGCTGTGAGGACTGTCATCATCGCCGATTTTGTCATGAGCCTTGATAACGTCATTGCCATTGCAGGCGCCGCTCAGAATGTCGGGGGCAAACACGAGATCATTCTGGTGATATTCGGATTGGCGGTCAGCATACCTGTCATCGTCTGGGGCAGTCAGCTCATCATCAAGCTGATGGAGCGGTTTCCCATCATCATCACGCTGGGTGCAATGCTACTCGGATGGATCGCCGGCCACATGGCTTATACCGAGCCAATGATCGCACCGCATTTACCCAACAATGAAATAGTAGGGTACGCTTTCCAGATAACCGGCGCATTGCTGGTTCTGATGCTCGGCAGGAGCATGGCTGGACATAGGCTGAAGCAGAGCGGACACGAAACGATCATATCCTGAACGGTTGTGACGAGACTGGGAGAAAACTCTCAGTCCTCATCCCAAGATGATTTCCATAACTCGCGCGACATCATGAATGAGAGTTACCATTAGATGTTACACAAACCCCGGGATAAACGGGAACGGGCGGGGATTGGTGAAAGTTCGATTGATTTGAAAGGGGTTGAGGGGCCAACCGTGAGCGGTGCCGATGAGGATGTGAAAACTTCACAGTGCGCCAAATTGGGCAATATTTTTATTAGATTTTGCATATGCGATGGGCTAGCCTTCGACGGTTCACTGAGTATTAGAAAAAACATTGCGGTAAATAGTTATCATTTTTTATTTTAATCACCATTATATTAGTAATTTTGATATATCTTAATAGCATTTTAGTTCAATAAGCGAATAGTAGCTTCCGCTGTCGCTATATAATTACTTAATAAATTTTATAAAATGCCATAAACTGTCGGTAATATACCAGTAAAGAAATAATGGAATCTTGACCAATCTCAGTGATCCTGTTGCAAACTCTTCATAGGTTAAAGAGAGGCTTGTGGCGGGACAGATTTCAGGCGGCAATCGTCTCGACAATAAAATCTGCAACAGAGCCCTGCCGCGGTCGTGGAGACGAGGACACAGGCAAAAGGTAGTCGGCAAAGATAATTTGTGAACAGGGTGCCTTGACCCTGTACGGAAAAGGATGGTTTCGGACAGAGTCATGCAATCGTCATAATATAGCGAGGCCCAGTTTGAATTTACCAGACGTATTTGGCCCCGATGCGTCCAGAGAGGCTGTGTCCGCGCCCGGCATCAAGCGACATGTTGTAATCGGCCGTCGCGAACAGGCGCATGTTTTGGCTGATCTGGCCGGAAGCTCCGAGACCTACCTGTCCCCACGTTCCGCCAAGCCTCGTCTTCAGGGCTCCATTTCCCCCCGCTACCGTCGGGAACGATATCCTGCCGTCATCTCCAAATGTGTGCCAGAGGTTCGTCCGTACCCACGTCGTCAGCCGGTGGCCGTTGGAAAGCGTCCAGTCCTTCGTCAGACGTCCGCCAACACGGCCATAGAATACATCCGCATCACCATAAACGACCAGGCCCGCCCGGTCGGCGCTATCGTCCAGCGAGATATGCTGGTAGATCAGTTGCGCCTGCGGCTCGATCATCCAGCCGTTGCCGAGCGCGAACGGGTAGCCGCTCTCAAGCGAGGCCGTAAACGCCCAACCGTTGGTCTTCATCTGGAAACCATCGAACGTGGTGCCCTTGACGTCGTCGTAGATCGTGCCCTGGGCAACCGCATCGATGTACCAGCCCGACGGTCCCTTGCGCGTCCAGTAGGCGCCGAACGAATAGCCATCCATCGACATCGTACCCGCCTTGCCACCGTAGACTGCCTGAACGTCGGCGTCGATATTGGCGTAACCTACATAGACGCCGGCAATGTCGCGGATGCCGGAGGCATGTTGCTTGCGATACAGGTCCATGCCCGCCTGGAAACCGGCAAGATCGTAATCATACGACGGGCCGTTCCTGTAGAACTTGTCGAGCCGCCCGAACGCCGAGCCCTTGCCGCCGTAGCCGACGGAGCCGGTTTCCCCGAACAGGCGGGCCCATCCGGCCAAGAGGGTCTTTTCGTAGGTTCCGGCCGCAACCGGGCAGCGGTATTTCTTCTTACCGGAACCGCACCATTCTTCCTTCGGCTGCTCCGGCAACAGCAGGACATCGGAATAATCTTCGCCGACGCGGTCATGATAGGTGCCGAGCATGGCGAGACCGAGTTTGCTGGCCAGCGCCGGGGCCGACATATAGACCGGGACCGCATCGCGAAAGTTCGGAAGCGACGGGCCAGTGACTACCGGAGGCTCGACCGGGAGCGGATCGACCGGAGGGATATATGCGCTGGTCAGGTACCAGTTATCCGGAGAATTCGTCCCACGTACCACGTTATAGGCATAGAGACCGGCCTGAATCGAGTTGGTCGGAGCCCAGAAACCGGCACTCGACGCGATGGTAGCGCTGTTGGTCTCGACGATCAAAATACCATCGCCCATCGTCGATGCCCCAAGACCACCGGCATTGGTGACCATAACCTGAGTTTTGCCGGAAACGGTGCCATTGTTGATGGCGAGAATATCGCTGACCGAACTGCTATCGCCGAGCATTGTGCGTAGCATCAGAATTCCGTCGTTACCGGTATAGTTGCCTGTTACCGTCAATGTCGCGCCGACGGCACCCGCTGAACCGTTCGAACCGATCACAACCGTGCCACTGTTGCTCAGGCTGGCTATCGTTTGGCTCAACCCGTTCGCATCAAGACTGCCACTGTTCCCGACAATAAAGTCGGAACCTGCACTAAAGGCACCGGCAACGCCAGCCCTTAGCATGCCGCCGAATATCATCGTTGTACCAGTATAGGTATTGGTCGCCGTCAAGGTTGTCACGCCAGCATAAGTTTCCACGCGACCAGCACCTGAAACAGCAGCCGTAAAATGATAGGAAGCGCTGTTGTTATCCGTGTGATTGAACACAATTAGTCCCGTACCCGCACCAAAAACGATGCTGCCCACATTAAGTGTGCCCGGTGCGAGCGCTGTTCCACCTGCTATAGCACCGATGTTAAGAGTTCCGGAAGCACCGGTGCCATAAGCGATACGCATTATTCCGCCTACATCAACTGCTGCTCCGTTTGCGATGGTCAAGGTGCCGTTTCCCGCGTAACCAATAACAACATCGGCTGCGTTCACCCAAGAGGATCCGGTTCCCGTAACAACGACCGTACCTTTACCTGTCGCATACGTCCCAACATAAGCGTTAATATTACTGACGGAGCCTCCATCCTCAATGCTCATGGAGCCCAAGCCTTGATAGCCGACCCAGTGGTCGCCGGTATTGGTCCATGTCGAGCCACTGCCTGTCACTGTTACGGTGGCAGTGACTCCTTGAGCATATCCAATACCGGCATTAGTGGTGTTGCTGACTCTGCCTCCATTGGCAATCATCAGAGTGGCGTTGCCCTCATCACTAACCCATAACTCATCGCCGATCTCCCAAGAAGATCCCGGCCCCGTTACCAAGACAGCGCCTGTGGAGCCCGCACCGAAACCAATAGTTGAGACTAATTTGCTGAAAACCTTAGCCCCGTCCTCTATCGTCAAATAGCCCGTTCCGGAGTTCCATCTGCCACCAACTATGAAATTACCGCCGATCCCCATATACGACCCGTCACCTGATACTGTTATCGTACCGATAGAGTCTGCATTACTGGCAATATCGACGGAGCTGAAGACGTTTACTTCGCCACCATTCTTAATTGTCAAGGTAGCCGCGCCGTAACCGCCGACAGTGAGGGTGCCAGAGCCAACAACTGCATCACCAATACTCCAGGACGAACCAGCACCGTTTATAGTTACCGTCCCTTCCGATCCCGAATAAACCCCCAAGGAAGATGAACCTGAACTACTGATGACCGCGCTGTTCTCAATCGTCAGGGAACCGCTGCCGTTATTACCGACGATAAGACCACCTGTGACAGTCTGAGACGATAACCACGTTTCAACCTGGCCGTTGTCGATAATTACGTTCGCAGCCAAGGCACGACTATGGCTGGTCACACTCAAGGTCAGTAAGATTGTCAATGCGGTCGAAGAGATTAAGTGGAATTGCATATCTTATTCCATAAATTAATATGTAAAAAATATATATCAAAATTATAATTTATTCAACGAAATCGAATAAATTATTACATGAATTATAATTTAGACAAGTCGGCGCAGGCTTAGAGATCGACAGAACCATATAAATTATTGATCTGACAGGAGCGCTATCGCGCTTCATCCGAGTGGTTGCGCAAAATATGCGCGGCGACAGTTTTTTTATTGTCCAGCCCTGGTAGCATCCGCCTCGAAAAAACAAAAAACAAGCGCCGCTGCGCGTCGTCGGGGCTCAACAAAAACGGCTTTCCGCAAGCGGAAGCGTTCCGTTTTCCTATAATACTGTCAATGGCACGATACAGATTACATCCTTTGACCGCGGACCTTGATATAAGTCTCGTCAACATGCCATCTGCCAGTTACGGCTTGTTTACGCCGGTTGAAACGTTCCAGCAGCAACGAGGAAAAGTGACCATCTAGCGATAGATCGCCGAATGACGCTGGGCGATCATCTCCTTCAGGTCGCGCAGATTCAGGCTGTAGGCCAGATACCAGCGTACGCACAAAAGGATAACCGAACAGTCGAAGTGACGGCCTTTGACATCATGAAGCGGTCCCAAAAAAGTCAGACATCCTTCATGGCGGACAAACATTACAATAAAGTTTGCAACAGAACCTTCAAGGTTTGGGAGTTTTCTCTTCTCCATATCCGGGCAGGTGCTCGATAAAGTACTCGGGCTTCATTGAAAGGGCGTGCTCAAGCCCTGGCAGAACGTGATCCAGATGTTGGCGCATCGCTTGCACCGCCTCCATGACATCACCCGTCTCGATCGCCTTCAGGATGTTGTCGTGTTCGGCAAGAACCTGTTCCATACGGCCCGGCATCTGCAGCGTCAGGCAGCGATAACGGTCGATCTGGGTCTTGGCCTGCAGAATAAGCGGCCACACACGCGGATGGCCCGCGATAGTCGCAAGCGCCTCATGAAAGGCCTCATCGGTGACGTGAAAGTCACGTGTCTTGCCTCTGGATACAAAAACGCGCTGCTCCTCCAGGATTTCTCGTAAACGGGCAGCACCTTCCGCGGTAGAGCGCTGCGCCGCCTTACCGACAACCGCCAACTCAAGAGCGGAGCGCACCAACATCGCCTCATCGAGGCCATCGAGAGGAATTCGGGAAACAAACGTACCGACCCGGGGACGAATTTCAATCAGGCCCTCTTCGGCAAGCCGCTGGACCGCTTCATGTACAGGCGTGCGGCTCGTACCGTGCTCGGCAGCAATATCATGCTCGACAATTCGCGAACCGGGCAATAACACCATGTCGATGATGCGTTGTCGCAAGTCGAGATAAACACGCCTCGCCGCACTGATCGACGGTTCTTTTTGCCCCTTCTCGGTCGATTTCTCTCGTTGATTCATGGAAATGCCCGGAATGTGTTGAAGCTGTCTCTGGCCTTCAGATTCAGAGATCGCTACAATAAACTGACACATTAGTCCAGAACAGGCGCTATTTTTGTATTTAAACTTTCTCTTCCATAACTAACGCCTGCGGCAACCGGTCTCCATCTATATTGCTGCGTGCGAGACTGCTTCCACGATATCGTCGACAACCCGGTTGACAAGCGTGCGGTCATCTCCCTCACCCATCACTCGAATGACCGGCTCCGTTCCGGAGGGGCGAATGACCAGGCGTCCCTTGCGGCCAAGCTTCTTTTCAGCGGACGCTATTGCAGCGACGACCTTTTCATCAAGCAGAGGCTTGCCGCTCGAATACCGGACGTTCTTCAGCACCTGCGGCAGAGGTTCGAAGCAATGGCAGACCTCGCTCACCGGCCTGTCCTGTTTCTTGACGACTGCAAGCAGTTGCAGGGCTGCCAGAAGCCCGTCACCCGTTGTCGAGTAGTCGGACATGATAATATGTCCGGATTGCTCCCCACCGAGGTTGTAGCCGTTCTGGCGCATGTGTTCGAGGACATAGCGGTCGCCGACAGCAGTGCGCGCCAGACTGAGGCCGTTACTTTCCAGAAAACGCTCCAGGCCGAGATTCGACATGATTGTCGAGACAATTCCCGGCTTGGACAAATGCCCTTCTTCCTTCCAGGAACGAGCAATGACGGCCATAAGCTGGTCGCCATCAACAAGCTCTCCCTTTTCATCAACGATCAGCACACGATCCGCGTCTCCATCGAGAGCGATGCCGATGTCGGCACGCAATTCTTTCACCTTGTGGATCAAGGCCTCGGGAGAGGTTGAGCCAACATCGCGATTGATGTTGAATCCGTCCGGTTCCACACCGATGGAAATAACCTCTGCGCCCATTTCCCACAAAGTCTCAGGAGCAACCTTGTAGGCCGCGCCATTGGCGCAATCGAGCACAATTCGCATGCCTTCCAGCTCAAGCTGGCGGAACAGACTACGCTTTGCATATTCGATATAGCGGGCGTGCACACTCTCGATACGCTTGGCGCGTCCGAGGTTGTATGATGATGCGAGAAGCGGGCCAATATCCTGATCGATTTTCTTTTCGATCGCCTGCTCGACTTCGTCGGAAAGCTTATAACCGTCCGGACCGAACAGCTTGATGCCGTTATCTTCAAAACTGTTATGGGAGGCGGATATCATCACTCCCAGATCGCACCGCATGGACCGCGTCAGCATAGCGACCGCCGGGGTCGGCATCGGGCCAAGCAAGAGAACATCCATGCCAACCGAGGTGAATCCTGCAACCAGTGCGTTTTCAATCATGTACCCGGAAAGGCGGGTGTCCTTGCCGATAACCACGCGATGGCGATAATCGCCGCGTCGAAAGGACAATCCGGCCGCCTGCCCCACCTTGAGCGCCAGCGTTGCCGTAATCAGGCCGTTTGCGCGGCCACGAATACCGTCGGTTCCAAAGTATTTTCTTCTCATATGTGAGCCTGACTGTGTTCCGATTTTGAGCATCATGCAGAAAAATGGTCGTGGTTTTCTGCAGGAAGCAATGCGGTATAAAGAAATTTACAGTGCCGTGCGATTTACGAAAATCACGCAACGCCATAACCGGTTCTCATTGAGATATCAGAAAGCAGTGTAACGTCTCCCGGTCAAGCATTGAGACGCTTTCGGCATAATCACAGTTGATAAGCGAATGTTACAACGGGAAACTGGCCTTGCACGAAAACGCCCGCTGTCAGCGGGCGTTCGTTTTACAAGAATGGAAACAAATGTTCCGGCCTGATCAGGTCTGGGGCTGCGGGTGCGGTTGTGGTTCCACACCAGCCTCACCTTCGCGGGGTTTGCCCCAACCGGTTGAAGGAACCGGTGAGCCGCGCGGCGGAGCAGGAGGCTCGCCATTGTCACGCACAGGAGCTTTGCCAACGAGCAGGTCGCGAATTTCATCACCGCTCAGGGTTTCGTATTCGAGCAGGCCTTTGGCCAATATTTCAAGGTCTTCCTTCTTTTCATTCAGGATACGACGGGCATCCTGCAAGCCAGCCTCCACGAAGCGTCTTACCTCGGAATCGATGGTTTGTGCTGTCGCCTCGGAAACATTCTGCTGCCGCGCCACAGACATGCCCAGGAAAACCTCGTCCTGATTTTCCCCATATGCAACCGTCCCAAGCTTCTCGGAGAAGCCCCAGCGTGTCACCATCATGCGGGCCAGACGGGTTGCCTGCTCGATATCGGACTGCGCACCAGAGGTCACCTTCTCCTTGCCGAAGGTCATTTCTTCCGCGATACGCCCACCCATCATGATAGCCAGTCGCGACGTCATCTGTTCGTAGCTCATCGAGAGCTTATCGCGCTCAGGTAGTTGCATGACCATGCCAAGCGCCCTGCCACGCGGAATGATGGTGGCTTTGTGCACCGGATCTGTAGCCGGAACGTTGAAGGCGACGATGGCGTGCCCGGCCTCGTGATAAGCAGTCAGGCGCTTCTCGTCATCGGTCATGACCAAGGTCCGGCGCTCGGCGCCCATCATCACCTTGTCCTTGGCATCCTCGAACTCGATCATGGTCACGATGCGCTTGCCACGACGCGCCGCCAGCAGCGCCGCCTCATTGACCAGATTCATGAGATCGGCACCGGAGAATCCAGGGGTTCCGCGAGCAACGATCTTGAGATCGACGTCAGGAGCCATCGGAACCTTGCGCACATGCACCTTGAGAATACGCTCGCGGCCGATCACATCCGGGTTCGGGACGACGATCTGGCGATCGAAACGACCGGGGCGCAACAGAGCCGGATCAAGAACATCCGGACGGTTGGTCGCAGCAATGATGATCACACCTTCATTGGCCTCGAAACCGTCCATCTCGACCAGAAGCTGGTTGAGTGTCTGTTCGCGTTCGTCATTACCACCGCCAAGACCGGCACCGCGATGACGACCGACAGCGTCGATTTCGTCGATGAAGATAATGCAGGGAGCGTTTTTCTTCGCCTGTTCGAACATGTCACGCACACGGGATGCGCCGACACCGACAAACATTTCAACGAAATCCGAACCTGAAATCGTGAAGAAGGGAACATTCGCCTCGCCGGCAACGGCGCGCGCAATCAACGTCTTACCCGTACCGGGAGGCCCGACCAGCAAGACACCGCGAGGGATGCGTCCGCCGAGGCGCTGGAACTTGCCGGGGTCGCGAAGAAACTCGACGATCTCCTGCAAATCTTCCTTGGCCTCGTCTACGCCAGCAACATCATCGAAGGTAACACGGCCATGCGCCTCTGTCAGAAGCTTGGCTTTAGATTTTCCGAACCCCATGGCACGACCAGCTCCACTCTGCATTTGCCGCGACAAAAACACCCACGCTCCTATAAATAGCGCGAAGGGGAGAGCATTAAATAGCAGTGCGATAAACCATGGCGTGCTGTCGGTTTGCGGGCTGGCGTTAATCGTCACGCCCTGCTGCTCCAACCGCGACACCAGGTTCGGGTCGTTCGGAGCATAGGTCGTGAAGCCTTTGCCGCCATCCTTGTAGGTACCGGAAATCTGTGGCCCGGAGATGTCGACAGAGGCAATCCGTCCCGCAGATGCATCGCTTAGCAACTGGCTGTAGGGGATTGTTCCGGCAGCACTTCGCTGCCCTTGATTCTGGAACAGCGTCACGAGCGCCAGGACGAGCAGTACAATAACCACCCACAGGGCGAAGTTGCGAAAATTTGGGTTCATCTCTTGTTCGACAGTCCCTGCAGATGGTGCGGGTCACCGACCGGTCTCAGGACCGGCAGTTCCGCGTTTACCTAATCTAGGTGTTGCTAACGTTCTTGCCAAGGGATGAAGGCCTTCTTGAGGCAACTTCCGCACGAAGATCATCATTCTGCCCCCTTTTTCGAACAGGTTCGGCCTCAATGACGAGTTTTCCGCCTCGATCAAGGGAAATCAATGTACCGCTTATGGTCCGACGCAACGCCCTCCCGACGGACGATGCTTCCCTGAACGCGCTTACACAGTTTTCAACCCGCTGCAAACGATGGTAGCTGCGATCATATCCGAAGTGCGCCAGCGCTCGCAGAAATACCCTAAGGATTATCTCGAAGGGCTCCTGGAATAACAAGTGTCCATCGAGAATGAGGGTCGAGTCCGCCTCCCCCGTCAGATCAACGAGAGCATAAGCCCCCTCCGCCTTGTCATCGAGGGCTTCATCGGCGCGAGCAAGCCTTTCGGCAAGGGCGGCAAGCCTTTCGGCATCAAGTCCCTCTCGTGCAAGTACAGGCATCAACTCCCGCCACCTCACCCGCGTAAAGCGCTCATTCGTGTTCGAAGGGTCCTCGACATAAGGCCAGCCATGGGCAAGACAGGCTTCGATCAGCCTCTCCTTCCCCATTTTCAGGAATGGCCGCATATGCCGGACATCGTCGCGCAACGACACGGAGCTCATGCCTTTCAAGCCCGATAATCCAGACCCGCGCGCCATTCGCATCAGCATCGTCTCAGCCTGATCATCCCGGGTGTGGGCGGTCAGTAGCGCCGCTACTCCCGCCTCATGGCAGAAATCTGTCAGCAAGCTGTAGCGTGCTTCGCGAGCGGCCTCCTGCAAACCTGTGAGGGGCTTGTCACCGCACCAATGCAACAGTCTGAAATCAAAGCCCGCCTTTTCGGCCTGTGCTGCGACCATGGCGGCTTCCTGAGCGGATTCCGGCCGCAGACCATGATCGACCGTTACCACGAATATATGACATTCACTCTCGGTTATGTCGCGCCACAGCGACAATGCTCCCATCAGCGCCATGGAATCCGGCCCGCCTGAAACGGCAGCAACCAGGCTGGTTTCGGAAACAAGACCGGCGAAAAGCGTCAGTAACTCGCTGTTCTCAAAGGGTCTTGCTTTTTGGGTTGTCACTTTAATTTACCGCTTCTTCAATCCGTCAGGGGCACGCTGCGCGACGCTGTTCGCGCCCGATCTCCGCCTTGAAATTCGCTGAAGCCTGCGGGTACTTGCGCCCAAGCTCGGCGAAAACCGCGCAAGCTCTGTCCTGCGCACCGATTGCATTGAGAGAGACGCCCAGCTTCAGCATGGCATTCGGGGCCATCGCGGACGTGGAGTGATCCGAGGTTATGTTTAGGAACTGCTCCGCAGCCTCGCGTGGCCGATTGGACGCCAGATATGATTCACCTAACCAATACATCGCATCCGGCACCAATCGGTCACGCGGGTGCGACTGCAAGAAGCTCCGGAAACCCATTTCCGCATCGGAATAGCGTTTGGCGGTGAAAGAAGCATAGGCCTCGTCATAATCGATACGCGGGTCGCCGGACCCGGTGGCCGCTACACTCGGCCCTGGAACGCGAACGGCAGAAGATGGCTGCTCCTCCGTCATGATATTCTCATCGCCGGGAGCAGCACGACCGGGAATAGCTTCCTCCGGCAAGCGATAGGATGGGGAAGCGGGCTGTTGGTCGCTCTCTGAAAGAGCCGGAGACGGTATGGTCGATCCAAGCGGCATCGGTACCCCCGGAGCTCCCGGCTGTTGCGAAGGATCAAAGGCGTCACCTCGCCTCTGGTGGGGTGCGCCACCCGGCTTGACTGCCGGTGCAGGCACTGCGGCTGCCGCAGGAGATTTGGGCTTTGCGGGCAGAGATGCCGCGCTTCCTGATGCCGCCCCTTCCTCAAGGCGGCGCAACTGCTCTTTAAGCTGGCGATTTTCAAACTGCAATTGCTCTATCTGGCCAACCATCTGCCGCATCTGATTCTCAATGCGATTCAGGCGGACAATCGCTTCAGAGGCATCCTGTGCGCCTGCCGGCGACAAGCCCAATGTGAGAAACAGGAGACAGATTGGAATAATACGGCCTAACATCTTCAATCCGCTTTCCCTGTCACTGACGATCTGGACCATCATTCTATTCAATGAAACCAACATTCCAAATTACCTTGTGGTGAATGCATCATTCCTGGCATTTTGAAAGCGGTACAAAAGCGACCGGCGCCCTATCAGGCGCCGGTCGCGATAATTCCAGCTGAAAGGCATCTCCAGCAACCGGCTTTATGAGCCGGCGCTGCCGTCGAGAACCGTTACAGCACGGCGATTTTGCGACCAGCATGAGATATCGTTACAAACCGCAACCGGGCGCTCCTTGCCATAGGAGATTGTCCGCATGCGTGAAGATGAAATCCCGCGGGAGGCGAGATAATCATGTACAGACTGGGCGCGGCGAGCTCCAAGCGAGAAATTGTACTCACGGGTTCCACGCTCATCCGCATGCCCTTCGATCACGAAGGTATAGCGCGGATAACGCTGCAGCCACTGGGCCTGCTTGTCGAGGGTGGCCATTGCCGTTGAAGTCAGATCGGTCGAATCCGTCTCGAAGAACACGCGGTCACCGATATTGACGACAAATTCCTGGGAACTGCCCGGCGTTGCCACGCCGCCTGCGCCAAACCCACCAGCGCCATCGGCCTGATCATTCGTTTTCGAGCAGGCGGCGAGGGTCATCGCAAACACAATGGCAGCCGCGAATTTGACTGGGCGCGACGTTAACATCAAAAAAACTCCTTACATATCGAAGACATCTTCGTATTCAACCGGTAGTCCCAGATGGTTAACCGGACGTTCCAACTGCCCTCGTAAAGCGTTGAAATTGTGAACGCTTCAGTCTGCAGTCCACTTTAACTTTATTTAAGGTTAATCAGAGGTGAATAAGGCGAAAAAACGCCTTAATCCTGGAGAACCGATGAGATGCCCAATTATGATAAATGCCCGTTTTCCAGAGCTACGCGGAGCCGGGAAAAACGGGCATCATTTTCACTTCAGACCGGCCGGATTCGGCACGGGCCGAATCAAAGCGCTTAGCGTTCAATATGAATCGCCACAGCACTCTAACTTATTGTTAAGACGTATTTTCTTATCGTTCAATCGATACCGATTAAACGGAAAAGCTCCAAATTCCACCGACAGCAAAGTTACCCGGCGTTAGCCACCTTGATACCGTCAACAGCCTGATCGACCTGAGCAACGAGATCTGTCGGCAGAGCAAGGGCCTCGACAAGGTTGGTGAGGAAAACTTTCTCTTCCTGCTTGTCCGGGTCAATGGCAACCCTTGCTGCTGCATAAACCTCGACTGCTTCATGCCGGGAAGAAACATTGGCCGCCAGTTCCTTCGGCGTGGCCGGATTGGCAAGCTCGTTCTCAAGCCAAGTAGCATCCTCGTCAGCCAGGGCATCCTGGGACAATTGCCCCACTATTCTCTGCTGTTCGGATGCGTCCATACTGCCATCCGCCATGGCTGCGGCAATCATGGCGCGAACCAGCTTCAAGGCTCCTTCGTTCGTCGTGGCAACAGGAGTATAATGTTCCGGCTCAGGAACAGCGACCGGAACCTGAGCGGACGCATCAGGTTGAACACCCTGAAAATTTTTCAGTGCTTTGTATGCAAGACCGCCGATCAGAGCTGCACCGCCAAGCTTGGCCGCTCCGCCCGCTACGCCGCGTGCCCTTCCCGATCCCAGCAACAAACCACCGAGGCCAATGACGGCAGCCTGAGCCAATCCCGGATTCCTGCCGACGGCATCCCTGATCGCACCGAACAATCCGCCACTCGCCCCTGTCGCACCGGCGCCGCCGAGCACCTGTCCAAGAACATCGCCAAGCCCTCCGCCGGTCTGGCTATTCCCTTGCGGCTGACCTCCTCCCAGAACCTGACCGAGAAGATCGCCTAAACCGCCGCCACCAGCCTGAGCACCCATCTGCGGTTGCGAACCACCGAGCACCTGCCCGAGAAGATCGCCCAACCCACCGGTTCCGTTCTGGCCAGGCTGCCCCCCGGCCGAGACTGCACCGAGCAACGCATCGAGAATCCCTTTTCCATCGACCATAACAGTCACCTTTCTGCTTTGGAGATTTATGAAATAGGGCACGAACCGGATTTGTAACCGCCTTCCACGGATAACTTCGCCGCAGGTTCGACAATTAGAGCGTTTTGTGTTCAATATGAATCGCTGCAACGCTCTAACTTATTGTTAAAACGCATTTTCTTATCGTTTAATCGATACCGATTAAACGGAAAAGGCTCTAACAAACAACCCCGCGAACGCGTTCTGACAAAGCACATTCGCGAGGCTGCTAAAATCTTGATACAGCAATCAAGAAGCATGGAAACCAAGACTTCTCAAACCTGCAGATTTATCTGGGTGCCTTCCTCAGCGCCCTTCGCTCAATAGCGGCGACCAGGTCGGGTCGGAAGCATATGAAGGTGTCGGAACCGGCATTTCAACGCGACCGGTAATGTCGACCATGTAGAGCTTTCCGCCAGCCTGTCCGCCCGGGTCGCGGAAGAAGACGATGTACTGGCCGTTAGGAGCCCAGGTCGGGCCTTCGTTATGAAAACCTTCAGTCAGGGAACGCTCACCCGATCCGTCAGGCTTCATGACACCGATGGCAAAACCACCGGGCTTGCGCTTGGTGAACGCGATATAATCGCCGCGTGGCGACCAGGCCGGCTGCGAATAGGAACCTTCACCAAACGATATGCGGCGCTGGTTGGAGCCATCGGCATTCATGACGTAAATCTGCTGCGGCCCACCGCGGTCGCTCTCGAACACGATTTCACGGCCGTCGGGGGAGAAGGACGGCGAAGTATCGATGGCGTTGGTGGTTGTGAGACGCGTTGTGGTGCGCGAACTCAGGTTCATCAGGTAGATATTGGCATTGCCGCCCTGCTGCAGGCTCATGACAATGCGTTGTCCATCCGGCGAAAAGCGGGGGCTGGATGTCATATCCGGGAAATTGCCGACAACCTGACGGGCCCCCGTCTCAAGGTTGATCACCTGCACGCGCGGCTGCTCGCCGTGCTTCTGAGCCATGAAGGTGATGTCCTGCGTCGCGGGGGAATAACGCGGCGTCACCACGGAGGATTCGCCCTGGGTCACGAAACGGACATTGGCGCCATCCTGATCCATGATCGCCAGTTGCTTGCGGCGGTTTTCCTTGGTGCCGGATTCGGCGATGAAGGCGATGCGGGTATCGAAGAAGCCGCCGACACCGGTGAGCTTGGTATAGACGGAATCAGAGATAAGGTGGCCGACCCTGCGCCAGTAATTCGGGTCCGTGAAATATTGCTGCCCGGCAACCTGCTGCCCGGCAAAGACATCCCATAGCCGGAACTCCGCCTTGAGCCTGCCGGAACCGTCGCGGCTGACGCGACCGGTGAGGATTGCCTGCACGCCGGAGTTCTTCCAGGCGTCGAAATGCGGCATCGCCTCGAAAGTCGGACGCTCGGGAAAACGGGCCTTGTCTATGACGATGAAATACCCGGAACGCGTCAGGTTATTGACAATGACGCCCGCAACCTTCTGGCCCATTTCACCCTCGCCGGAGAAATCGGCAATGGCGATCGGCATCGGCTGGATATTGCCCTTGCTGACATCCACAGCCAGTTCGGCGCGCGCTTGCGTATGGCTCGCAGGCAAGGCAGCCGCGGCGAGGCCAAGGGCCACAAGGCCCGAGAGAATAGCCCTGCCGGGAATAGCGAGAGCGGGAATAGCAGCTGCAAGACGGTTCATGGTCATTTTGCTCGATCATAAATCCCTGATATCGAATTTGAATCTCAGGTCTTTCCAATTGTTGTAATAGGGTGCGAACTGGGCTGGAATTTTCAGCGGGCTGCATTTCTGTACGGCACGAATTGCACTCTCCGCCGCAACGCGGAACAGTTCGTCGGATTGCGCGTCAACGACCTGCGGCTGCGAGGCGAGCGTTCCATCCTGGTTGACACTGAAGCGTATGCTCGGTGTCGGAGGCTGAACCACCGAGCGCATGACTACAGGAATGTCCCAGCACTTGTTCAACTGATCACGCAGCAATCCGATGAGTTGCTGTTGCATGCTCGGGCTCAGCTTTGCGGCGCTGCCGGTTGCGGTGCCGAGCGAAGCCGTGCGGTTGACCTCCGCTCCCGTCGAGCCGGTTGATTGCGAGACGTCCTTGGACTGGATCAGCGCGCGGATCGCGCCGGGATCATATTTGTTGGCGAGTTCGGCTTCCCTGCGGGCCTTGGCCTCCGCATCGGCTTTCGCCTTGGCAAGCGCCACCGCTTTGGCTTTGGCCTTGGCATCGGCTTCAGCCTTGGCCTTCGCGGCCTGGGCATCAGCCAGCGCTTTCGCCTTGGCGTCCGCTTCGGCCTTGGCTTTTGCCCTGGCTTCCGCGACAGCTTTCGCTTTGGCCTTTTCTTCTGCTTCAGCCTTGGCTTTCGCTTCTGCCGCTTTCTTCTGCGCCAGCGCCTCTGCTTCCTTCTGCTCGACCAGATCGGCCAGCTCCTGCTCGGTCGGTTTCTGCTCGACCTTCTTCGGCGGAGGCGGCGGTGGAGGTGGAGGCGGCGGGCTGGAAACGGGCTCGACCGGCTTGTCGTCCGTCTTCATGTCAGCAGGGCGTTTCGGAGCGGATGGCATATCGTGCTTGTCTTCACGCTCATCCTTCCGTTCGGTCACATCGGCCTTGCGGACGACAACCGGCTTCTGGTCTGCGGTGACCTGTTTCGCGTCCTTTTCACCCTTGGTGATCTGGCCGAGCATATCCTCGGTGATCATCTCGACCGGAATACCCTCTTCAGCATCGGGAAAGCTGCTTGAAGGCAACCAGAACAGCAGGAGGGCGAGAGCGGTGACATGCACCACTCCCGACACCACAAATCCCGGTTCTTTCTTTGCCAGTTTCAGCACGGACGTCTCTTGTTCCTGGTTTTCTTAAAATTACTGCTGCTCGGTCGCCGTCACGAGGCCGACACTCTTGTAGCCGCCGGTGGTGACCATTGACATGATCTGGGCGACGCGCCCGTAATCAAGTTTCTTGTCGGCACGGACGAAAATCCGCTCTTCAAGGCCACGCTTGGCAACCTGTTGAAGCTTGCCAAGAAGTTCCTCGTCACGAATCTCGTCTTCGCCGATATACATCTGCCCGGTCTGTTTCAGCGTTACGACCAGCGGCCTTGCATCAGAGTTCATCGGCGCCGAACCGGTCTTGGGCAGATCGACCGGCACACCCGCCGTCATCAGCGGGGCGGAGACCATGAAGATGATGAGGAGCACAAGCACCACGTCGATAAACGGGGTCATGTTGATTTCATTGATCGGCCCACCACGCCCTCTGCCACGTCTGCGGCGGCGGCCTGATGCTGCTGAATTTGCACCTGCCATGATGATCTCCTGCTTCAGGCTGCGAGCGCAATGCGCTCGTCGATCTGGCGGGACAGGATGGCGGAGAACTCGTCCGCGAAGCCCTCATAGCGCGATTGCAGCTTGGTGACTTCCGACTGGAGCTTGTTATAGGCGAGCACGGCAGGGATAGCGGCGAACAGGCCGATAGCGGTGGCGAACAGCGCCTCGGCAATGCCCGGCGCAACGACGGCAAGCGAACTGTTCTTCGACGCCGCAATGGCGGTGAACGCGGTCATGATGCCCCACACGGTGCCGAACAGGCCGATATAGGGACCGGCGGAACCGATGGAAGCCAGAAACAGCAGACGGGATTCCAGCCGCTCGACCTCGCGATGAATGGTGACATCGAGCACCTTGTCGATGCGTTGCGACAGGCTCTGCACCGAACGTCCCGTTCCCTCGAACGAGCGCTTCCACTCGTTCATCGCCGCCACGAACAGCGATGCGAGGCCGGACGCCGGACGGCTTTGCAGGTTGCGATAAAGATCCTCCAGAGACTGGCCGGACCAGAACACTTCCTCAAAACGGTCCATCGCAGCCTTGGTGCGGCGGAAAAGCAGCGTTTTGTCGATAATGATGGCCCAACACCAGATCGACGCACCGAGCAAACCGATCATCACGAGCTTGACGACAATGTGGGCCTGCCAGAAGAGCCCCCACAACGTGATGTCATGCACGGCCTGCGCCGCCATCTGGGCGCCCTGGGCGACATCGACTGGATTCATCTCGATACCCTTACCTTAAACCCGCTGCCTTCGGCGACTTGCAATCCGGCGCAGCTTGCCGAACCAACCGGAACGTTTTTCGTGAACAGTAGCTGGTTCGCTCCTGAATCTGTCGAAAATAAGGGCACACCAAGAATCGGCGCGCCTTGCCGCTCCGTTGTGTTGTTTTGGCACCAGTATGGTTAAGAGATGGTTTAGGCTTTGAAACAACTAGCAAAATGAATGATGCGCAGGCGGAAAAATAGAAAACGGGACGCGGCTTCAGTGAACCGCGCCCCGTCCCCTGCTTCCATTTAACGCTCTCGCTTCAGCGGGCCTTCAGGAACTCCGGCACCCGCAAAAGAATGAACTCGTTGTCATCCGCCTTGTCGAGCTGACGTCCGGCCGAGAACGGCAGGTTGTTGTCGTTGGCGACAACGATGTGCTCGCCATCGACGACATCGACATTCTCGATGGTGAAGAAGGGAAACTGGAATACCCCGTTTCTGGAACCGACCCGCGCTCTGCCGTCGGGGTCCTTGATATCAAGGAGGTCTACATGGCCGATCTTGCGTACCGCGCTCCCGGCATTGGTATCGTTGAGCTCGATCTTGTAGACGCGTTTGAACTTTACGGGAGTCTCAAAGCAGTCACTTGCAGCGGAACCGGCAGCGCATGCCTTGTCCGCAATGCCTTCGCCATCATCACGCTCGATGATCAGGCCGGTTGTCTGATCGATCATATTGAAATCGCCGATGGAGTTACCGTTGGCTTCAAGCGGGTATTTCCAGAAACGCCCGGTCCATTTCTGATTGGCGACATCGAACTCCAGAATGCGCAGGTACTCCCTGCCGTCATCCTTTTCAGTGGCGTTGGCAGCATCGTTCCACAACGCGCCTTCGAGCAATGGATAGAGAAACTTTCCGTCTTTCGACGCCGCCATTCCCTCAAAGCCCTTTGAGCGACGAACGTTGAAGGCAACCTTGCCACCCGGCGCAGCGGGCGTGCGCACCATGAAATGATCGGGAGAGCGTACAGGCTGTCCTTCGATCATTGTTTCAAATACCGCTTCGACCTTGCCGGTCCTGTCGGTTCGGATCAGATACGGGCCGAATTCCTCGCCGAACCAGAATTTATCGCCGATTATCTGAAATGATTCGAGATCGAAATCCGCACCAGTGAGATAACGCTTCTCCGTTCCTTCATTGACGATCATAAACGGAACTTTTTTGTCCGGATCACTGAGAAAGATGCCTTCTGTGCGCGCAACCCTGCCGGTCTTGAAATCCACCGCGTAACGGTTGGCCATCAACATGGCGTCCGGCGAATTGGCCCTGTTGCCAAATCCGTTGTCGGTAACCACCCAGAACGTGCCGTCCCCCATGCTCCTGATGCCGGAAAAGCCTTGCAGCGGCTGCCCCTTGAACGGAAAGGAAAGCCCCGTTTCGCGCTTGCCATCCATCCCGGCAACGGAACCGACAGCATCAATGCGAACGGGAGTGGCACCGGCATATTTACCCGATGTCTTCAAGGCGTCCGGCGCATCCTGCGGAGCATCGATGAAACTGGCTGCAGGTAACGCCGCGTGGCCGGTAAGCGAGGCCGGAAATTGCTGTTGCGCAATGGCAGCCGTCGAAAGAAGGCAGAGAAATGATATGGAACACAGCAGACGCATGACGAACTCCATGAGAAAAGAGAGCCCGTTTCTGCACAGCTTCCATGACAACGTGATGTAGTACGGATGTCACCTGCATGACGATTCCGCGGCACCTGCTACCCCAGATGTCCCGATCAGCCCCAGGGACCGCGGCGACGGCGCTGAGACTGTGGCCGGGCTTGGGACGCACCGTGATGCCCCGACGTAAAGGACACCCCGGACATGCCCATCTGCCGGGCCTGCTGGTGCAGAGCGGCGATGCGATTTTCCGTTGCCGGATGGGTGGAGAACAGGTTGTCCGTGCCATGTCCGGTAAGCGGATTGATGATGAACAGCGACGCGGTGGCCGGATGGTTTTCCGCATCCGGGTTTGGAGTATGGACAACGCCGCCCGCGATTTTCTCCAGAGCGGAAGCCAGAGCCAGCGGGTTGCCGCTGATCTCGCCACCCATCCTGTCGGCGACATATTCCCTGGAGCGGCTTATCGCCATCTGGATGACCATCGCCGCAAGGGGCGCGAGGATCGCGGTGGCGATCACCACGATGGGGTTCGGGCGCTCATCGCCCCTGCCTCCGAAAAAGAAGCCGAACTGGGCAAGAGTTGAAATCGCTCCGGCCAGAGCTGCGCCGACGGTCATGGTGAGAGTATCGTAATTCTTCACATGGGCCAGCTCATGCGCCATCACGCCCGCCAGCTCTTCCCGCGTCAATGTCTGCATGATGCCGGTGGTCGCCGCCACCGCTGCATTCTGAGGGTTTCGGCCCGTGGCGAACGCATTCGGCTGCGGATTGTCGATGATGTAAACCTTCGGCATCGGCAATTGCGCCCGTTCGGCCAACTGGCGCACCATGTCGTAAAACTCCGGCGCTTCCCGCTCATTCACCTCCCGGGCGTTATAAGCCCGCAACACCAGCCTGTCGGCGTTCCAGTAGGTGAACACGTTCATTGCGATGGCAATGCCGAGCGCAATCAGCATACCGGTCGGCCCGCCGATCAGATAACCGGCCACTCCAAACAAGGCCGTAAGCGCGGCGATGAGAAGACCGGTTTTCGTGTAGTTCATGTGAGTGTGGCTCCTGTTTGGATTCTTTCAGAGTGATATGTGGTGTGTGCCCGGCGGGTTCTGCAAGATGTAGGAAGGAACGAGAGATTTGAGATTTGCGTGAATTGTGGGTCACGCCAAACCAATTATCAAAAAAAGCGGGCATGGTGGCGATGGAAGGCGGCAAGTCCGCACCAGACAGCCCGTTCTGGAACGACTTCCCTGACCGCATCGCCGATCTTCTTATCCTCGTCGGCGCTGGCTACACTGCTACCTCTCCCGCTCTCGCCATCCTCATCACCAGCATCCGAAAAATCGATCATATCACAGGCAGCAACAACAATTTTCTAAATACAATTAGATATCAAGATATATCATGAATCATTTATCATTATTTTTCGAGTAATATCCATCGCAATAATAGAAATTTTACTAAGCCAATTAAGTACAGGTTTGCTGTAAAGTACTTGAAAAGGATCTAGATTTGCCTCCTTTGCGCGATTATATGCGGCAGATTCATAGACTAAGCGCCCAACGATCCAAACCAGCCGTATCCGAAATGCAGTTACTGGATTTAAATTACCCGAGAATTCTTTCGCGATGTCTTTTATCTCAAGCACTAACTCTTCCATCCGATACATACTTGCAAGCTTACCTTGGATAAGGAAACCATCGAGACTTTCAATATCCCAAGAGTGAGAGATAGCGTTGCGCACAGAACGTAGATTATCCAGTTCCAGCATCAAATCTGAAGAAAAGATATTAAATGCGTATGCCAATTGGATTCGCTTAGAAAAATCGGAAAGTGGACCATAGCCGCTGAATAGACGATCTTTTCCACCTGGAATCCCTTGCACGAGATAACGCTTAAAGGTGTCTTTTAAAATGGTGTCAGCAAAAGAACATACGATCACTGGAAGGGAACGAGAATCCTCTTTTACAATGATATTTACGAGTCTCTCAAAATTTTCTAAATTAATAGTTTCTGAATTTAATATTTCTTTGAAACTTTTTACTGCATGCTCTTTAAACGATTTAGAGTAATTTCTATAAATTTGCAATCCAGCCTTTTCACTACTACATAAATTCATAAGACGGATATCTTGATCAAGCCAATCTTCACTATTCATCATTGTCGTATAACCTTCATTATTAATTTAATATTTCGTTTGTCTCTCCCAAAGAAAATGAAAAGATCATTATGATACTTGCCTTTACTCACCCACCCAAAACCTCCCGCACCCCCTCCGGTATCCGCGCGGGCTTCCCACCTGCAATAGCGGCCACCCTTACTTCCGCCGTCACGATCACCTCATCGCCGCGCATGATCCGCTGATCGATGATCAGCGATGCGCCGCGCACCTCCCGCGTGAGGGTTTCCACGTGCAGAACGTCGTCCATCAAGGCCGGTTTGAAATAGTCTATCGTCATGCGGCGCACGGCGAAGATGAGGCCTTCGCCGTTGGCGTGGAGCTGGGATTGGTCGATGCCGGCGAGACGCAGGCTGTCGGTGCGGCCGCGTTCCAGGAAGCGGAGGTAGTTGGCGTGATAGACGATGCCGGAGAAATCGGTGTCTTCGTAATAGACGCGAACGGGCAGGATGTGGGTGCGGTCTGAAAAATATCCGGCGAGGGTGTGGCTGTTATCGGGATGAGATGTCACGAGACTGCTCCGCTTCTCATTTTGTTTCGTTACGGCGTCAAAGCATGTATCGGCCCCGACATTCCGGTTTTGCTCTTCCTGTCGCATCACCTCGTCAGGGAAGCCTGCTGGCTCCGCCTCTTGCGATGCTCCGGCGCAGCCGGGCGAGAGGAGGTTTTCAACTTGCCCGCCCCGTGCCGGGAATATTTTCCGGCGTCACCTTGCGCGGAAACCCTCGTCCCGTCACGCCCTCATGCGTCGTCCTCTTCGCCACCTGCGAACAGGCCGAACTGGGTCGGGTTCGGGGCCGGTTCGGCAAGGCCGAGATGACGGTAGGCGCGAGGTGTCAGCATACGGCCGCGCGGGGTGCGCTGCACGAAGCCGAGCTGGATGAGATAGGGTTCGATGATTTCTTCAATTGCATCGCGCGGTTCGGAGAGCGCTGCGGCTATTGTCTCGATACCCACCGGGCCGCCGGAGAAGGAAATGGCGATGGTGTCGAGATATTTCCGGTCCATCAGGTCGAGACCGATGGGGTCGACATCGAGAAGCTTCAAAGCGCCATCGGCCAGCGAGCGGGTCACCTCGCGCGCGCCTTCAACAATGGAGAAATCACGCACCCGACGCAGCAGACGTCCGGCAATGCGCGGCGTGCCGCGGGCACGGCGGGCGATTTCCTCGGCGCCGTCCTCGCTCATATTGACGCCGAGCACACGGGCACCGCGTTTCACGATGAGCAGCAGTTCCTCAAGGGTGTAGAACTCAAGCCGAACGGGAATGCCGAAACGGTCTCGCAACGGCGTCGTCAAAAGCCCGGCGCGGGTGGTGGCGCCGACAAGGGTGAATTTCGGCAGGTCGATCTTGACAGAACGGGCGGCGGGGCCCTCGCCGATGATCAGGTCGAGCTGGTAATCTTCCATCGCCGGGTAGAGAATTTCCTCCACCGCCGGGTTGAGCCGGTGGATTTCGTCGATGAACAGGACGTCGTTTTCTTCCAGGTTGGTGAGCTGGGCGGCAAGGTCGCCCGCCTTGGCGATGACCGGACCGGAAGTCGAGCGGAAATTCACGCCGAGCTCGCGGGCGACAATCTGCGCCAGCGTGGTTTTGCCAAGGCCGGGCGGGCCGACAAACAGCACGTGGTCCAGCGCATCGCCCCGGGTTTTGGCGGCCTCGATGAAAACCTGCAAATTGGCGCGCGCCGCCTTCTGGCCGATGAATTCGGTGAGGGAGAGCGGACGGATCGACGTCTCGGTATCGTCGTCGCGGCGTTCCGGCGTCAAAAGGCGATTATTTTCGGCCACATCAGTTCCGTATCAAAGCTGCGTAATGAGCACGGTCAGGAGTGGCGATTCGCCCCCGGCACCCGGCTGCCCCTGTATAGAACATTATACGGCGCGATGGGTAACGGTTTCTCGAATTCAAAAAGCACCGGAATGTTCCGCTTCCGATGCTCAGATGCTCAGCGCATATCTTCCAGGCGGCGTTTCTGCTTTCCATCGGCAGTGAAATTCGCCGGATCGAGCCAGGCATCGAAGCCCTTGCGCAGGCGCGGCCACTCGCTGTCCACAATCGAATACCAGGCTGTGTCGCGGTTCTCGCCCTTCACCACCATGTGCTGGCGGAAAGTGCCCTCATACGTGAAGCCGAAACGCATGGCCGAATGTTTAGACGGCTCGTTACGGTTGTCGCATTTCCATTCCAGCCTGCGATAGCCGAGCGTCTCGAACACATAACGCATGGTAAGATAGACGGCCTCGGTCGCCTTGCGGGTACGCGACAGTTCCGGGCCCCAGATCACCACGCCAATCTCGGTCACACCGTTGCTCGGGCGGGTTTCCATCAGGGCGAAAAGCCCCTCGGCGCGATTGTTCTCCTTGTTGACAATGCCGTAGAAAACAAAATTGAAACGATCGCGCAATTCCTCGAACCACGCCTCAAAGCTCCTGCGGTCTTCGATGTAATCATCGGGAAGGTAACGCCACAGTTCCTTTTCCCGTGTCGCCTCGAAAAGATCCTCGCCATGGCGGGCGGCGCTCAAGGGCTCGACGCGGACGTAACGCCCTTCCAGCGTCACCGGCTCGGGGCTCTTTCTCGGTGTCCAGGTCTTGAGATCGGTCATCATGTGCCTCTGGCGAATGAAAGCGTCTGGCGGAAGGCGATAAGCCAACCGCGCAGCATTCTTGAGCGACGGAAGGCAAACGTCAACGGTGACAATAGCTCAATTGCCGTTCATGCGCAGGAAAGGAGCGTGAAGGCTGTGCGAGCACATAAAAAACCGGCGAAGCAATGCCTCGCCGGCTGGTATCCTGTATTTCGCTTTCGGCGAAGTATCTTTGATCAGCGTTTCAACGCCACGCATGCTTCGCCCGCAATACGCCTGATGGTGGCGAAATCACCGGCATCAATCGTCTTGGCGGGAGCAACCCATGTGCCGCCGACGCAAGGCACATTCGGCAGAGCGAGATATTCCGGGGCGGAAGCGAGGTCGATACCGCCGGTCGGGCAGAAACTCAGATGCGGCAGCGGACCGTTGACCGCTTTCAGCCATGATGTTCCGCCAAAAACCGAAGCCGGGAAGAACTTCAGCGCATGGAAACCGAGCTCGGCAAGCTCAAGCGCCTCGGTCGGGGTGGAAACGCCCGGCATCACCGGGATAGACGCTTTGGCAAGCGCCTCGGCCATCTTCCACGACGTGCCCGGCGTGACGATGAGTTTTGCACCGGCGTCGATCACCTGGGTGATCTGCTCCTGGTTCACAACGGTACCGGCAGCGATAACCGCATTGGGAACGGCTTTGGCGATCGCACGAATGGCGTCGAGGGCGGCCGCCGTGCGCAAGGTGATCTCGACGACAGGAAGGCCTCCCTCAACCAGCGCTTCCGCCATCGGCACCGCGTTGCGGGCGTCATTGATGGTCACCACTGGAATGACGGGGGCGAGCTTCGCATAAGAGAGAACGGCCTGAACCTTGGTCTGCATTGTCATCACCTTCATTCTTCACCGAAATGCCAAGCATTCCGGCAATACAATATCACAATAACGGCTGTGCTTCCTGCGCGGATCGCGGAACCGGGGTATCGTTCCCGGCCTCCGGTTCATCACGCGGCCCTATGAAGCGGCCGAAACGGCGTACCAGATAAATTGATATATCATCGATCAGGATAAAGAAAGTCGGCACGAAAACCAGAGACAGGATTGTCGATGCGACCAATCCGCCAATCACCGCAATCGCCATCGGCGCGCGGAACTCGCCACCGGTGCCGAAAGCCAGCGCGCTCGGCAGCATGCCTGCTATCATGGCGATGGTCGTCATCACGATAGGACGGGCGCGTTTTCTGCCCGCATCAATGATCGCATCGTAACGATCCCACCCCTGAGCGATACGTTCCACCGCGAAATCGACCAGCATGATCGCGTTCTTGGTGACGATGCCCATCAGCATCAGGAACCCGATCACCACCGGCATACTGATCGCATTCCGCGTCATCAGAAGCGCCAGAATAGCCCCGCCAATCGAAAGAGGCAGAGACAGGAGAATGGTCATGGGTTGCAGGAAGTTGGCGAACAGGAGAACGAGAACGCCCAGCACCATCATGATGCCCGCCCCCATCGCCCTGGCGAAACCGGTGAATACCTCGACCATGATCTCGGCATCGCCCGATTCGCCGATCTTGATACCCTCGGGGCGATTCACGACCGAAGGCAGCTCCATAACGCGGCTCATCACCTCGCCGAGCGCATCGGTTCCCTTCAGGTCTGCCTCGAGCGCAACACGCAACGACCTGTCGTAACGCTGGATCGAAGACGGACCGCGTCCGAACTCGACCTCGGCAACAGTCGCCAGCGGCACGGCCCCGTTTCGGGTCGGCACTTTCAACGCCTGCAACAGCACGATATCGGTTCGCGCCTTGTCGGGCAGCTCCACCCTGATCGGAATCTGGCGATCACCGGCATTGAATTTGGCGAGATTGGCCTCGACATCGCCGATGGTCGCCACGCGGATCGTCTCGGCAATGACATCGGTTGAAACACCGAGTTCAGCAGCAACACCGGTACGGGGTCTGATCCTGATTTCCGGACGGTCAAGGGGCGCCGACGAATAGACGTTTTCGACAAAGGGAATACTAGCCATCTCACGCTGCATTTTCGCAGCCGTCTCAATGATGGCTTTCTCGTCAGGGCCTGAAATGATAAGGCTCACGGCCCGCTGGCCGTCTTCATTAAGGGCGAAGAAGCGAATGTCCGGGATCGTCCGGGCCATGGCGGCAATCTTTGCCTCAAGCTGCTTCTGGCTGAAATCCCGATCTCCGCGAGGCACGTAATTGACGATGATGGTGGCGAAACGGATATCCTTGGTTTCCGGCAGCTGAATGCCGCCACTGATGAAGACAGAACGCACTTCCGGCATCGCACGCAGGCGTTTTGCAAGATCATCCGTCACCCGCGCGGTATCTTCAAGACGTGAACCCGGCGGCAGTTCGGCAACGAACAGGGACCGCCCGACATCCTCACCCGGCATGAACCCCGAAGGCAGCAGCCCGGTAGATGCTATGGACAGGGCAAAGAACCCGCCCGCCATCGCCATCGTCCGCCATTTGTGGCGAACCGACCAGCCGACCAGCCGGGTGTAAAAAACCATCAATCTGCCGTCGTTCTCCTCCTCCGCCTTAACCGGGCGAAGAAGATAGGCGGCCATCATCGGGGTGATCAGACGCGCCACCAGCAGCGAGACGAGCACGGCGATGGCGACGGTGAGCCCGAACTGCTTGAAGTATTGCCCGGCAATACCACTCATGAAGCTGACCGGCGTGAACACCGCAACAATGGAGAATGTGATGGCAATGACCGCAAGACCGATCTCGTCAGCGGCTTCAAGAGCGGCGCGATAGGGAGATTTGCCCATGCGCATATGCCGGACGATATTCTCGATCTCGACGATGGCGTCATCGACAAGAATACCCGTCACCAGCGTGATGCCCAGAAGGCTGACGAGATTGAGCGAGAAGCCCAGCATATCCATCAGCCAGAAGGTCGGTATCACAGAAAGCGGTAAAGCGACTGCGGCGATCAGTGTCGCGCGCCAGTTCCGCAAGAACAGAAATACGACGAACACCGCCAGGACCGCACCCTCGATCAGCGTATGCATCGCTGAAACATAATTGCCGACGGTATAGGTGACCTGGGTGTCGATGATGTCGAGGCGGACTTCCGGATGGGCCTTGCGTAACTCCTCGATCTTTTTATCTACCGCAGCGCCAACGGTGGCATCACTCGCTCCGCTCGCCCGGGAAACGGAAAATGCGACAACAGAATCGCCATTGAAACGGGCGAATGTGCGTTGCTCGGCAGCGGTATCGCGCAAAGTTGCCAGTTCATCGAGACGGACTTTTCGCCCGCCGGACAGAACGATGTTCGTGGCAGCAAGTGTTTCCAGCGTCTGCGCACCGCCAAGCGTGCGAATGGATTGCTCCTGTCCGCCAAGCTCACCACGCCCGCCGGTGAGGTCAACGCTGGTCATGCGCAGTTGCTGGTTGACCTCAGCGGCAGTGATCCCAAGCGAGAGCAGCCGCTCAGGGCGCAGAGTCACACGTATCTCTCGATCTACGCCACCGGATCGGCTGACGCTTCCGACACCGGGAACACTTTGCAGTGCCCGGGCGACGACATCATCAACGAACCATGACAGCTCCTCCGGCGTCATCACCGGAGCAAAGGCAGCGTAGGTCACGATCGGAAGTCCGGCGATATCGAAACGCTGGATGATCGGCTCATCGATGCTTCGCGGCAAGTCGGCGCGTATCTTGGCAATGGCATCCTTGACGTCGTTCAGGGCGCGATCCGATTTGATCTCGATCTGGAACTCGATGGTTGTCGTCGAAATACCTTCCGTAATTGCAGAAGTGATGTGCTTGACGCCATTGATACCTGCAACCGCGTCCTCGACACGCTTCGTGACCTGATTTTGCAACTCGGACGGAGCCGCGCCGGACTGGGTCACGGTCACCGCAATCAGCGGCAGATCGATATTGGGGAAGCGCGTGATCGGCAGCTTCATGAAGCTGAACCAGCCGAGCACCATCAGGATGATGAAAAGGACGATCGATGGTATCGGCTTGCGAATCGACCACGCCGAGATATTGAGCTGCATCAGCGGGCGTCCTTCGCCTCGGTAGCCTCAACCGGGCTTTCATTCATGACAACGCGAACGTTATCGCCATGCTGGAGAAAGCTCCCCGCCCGGGCGACAACCATAGCACCGTCTTCTACGCCTTCCATTATCTGTACGAAGCTGTCTCCGGTCAGGCCGGTCTTGACCTGACGGGTCTCGACCCGGTTTTGGCTGACGACCTGCACCGAAGCACCATCCGCACCATAAATCACTGCACTCAAGGGAACGGCAACACCTGTATGGCGCGCCAGTTCGACACGTGCATAGGTGAAAGCACCGATGCGCAGTATCGGATTGGCCGGCAATGATATCCTGATACGACCGAGCCTCGTTGTGCGGTCCACCTCCGGAAACACAACGCGGACCTTCCCTTCAAGGATATGCTCGTTGTCAATGACAACATCCGCGAGGGCTCCCTGATGCAACCTCGGTAGTTGGTATTCGGTTACTTCAGCTTCCAGTTCAATTTCACCCCGGGCAATGATGCGGAACAGGGGTTCAGCCGAGGCCAGAACCATGGTGCCAATGCGCGCATTCCTGCGGCTCACGATTCCCTCTTCCGGCGCCTTGATATCGGTGCGGTCCAGCCGAACCTGCAACTCGGCATGCTGAGCCTCGGCGGCACGCTTTTCCGCTTCGGCGATGGCCAGGCCATTGCGGGCAGCGGCGAGCTTCCCCTCGGCACCGCGTGCGGCAGACAGGCGCTGTTCCATCTGCACGTCAGTCGCATTACCCGATTTCTTCAGGCTTTCCGTGCGCTGCAAGGCCTGCTGCGCTTCAACATTGGCAGCCTCGGCCTGAACAATCATATTGTTCGCCTGATGAATCGCCGCTTCATTTCTGGCTATGGTCGCAACCACCTGAGATATCTGGCTGTCAAGGATATCGCGGGACAAGCGGGCAAGGACCTGGCCCTTAACGACCTTATCGCCCTCATCCACCAGAACCTCGGTGATCCGCAAACCATCCAGTTCCGGCCCTACAAGAATCTCGTCTCGTGGAAACAGGCTCCCGGTTACAGTCACCCGCTCAATCGTCTCTCTGGTTTCCGCTTTAACCACGCTGACCAGCGGCGCGAGCGTCGGCTCCGCCTCAGGCGGTTTGCCGCTGCCAAGCGTCATGGTGCCCGCGGCGACAACAACGGCAACGGCAAAAACTGCTATCCCCGTGACAACCTTCTTCTTCACGCTTGGAACTCCTGCTGTGCTATTACGCCGCACTCTGCTTCTTTCAATATTCCGTGGAATGCATCGACCATCATTCCAAGTTCAACTTCCGGCTCGAAGTCCGGGATAACCGCGCGCCTGACGATCAATCCGCTGGCAAAGATCGACACCAATCGCTCCAGCCGGGCACTATCGACTCTTGCAGGTAAATGTCCGCATGCCTTCGCCTTCTCGAAGAAGGCGATGAACTGATTGCGTGTCTCCTGCTCACAACTTTCAAGAAGCCTTGCGACTTCGGGGTTCCGAGTCGCTTCGGCCCATATCTCAATCGTCAGGATCAGGCGATCTCTGTCCTCTTCGATAAAATACTTGCTACCAAGCCCGATCAGATTATCCATAAAATTATCTGATGACAGGATATCGGCCAGCTCGCCGGATATCCGGGTGCGATCCTGCGCAATGAGTCCGGCAACCAACGCATCCTTGGAAGAAAAGTAGCGATAGATATTGCCCGGACTCATACCGGCCTCTGTCGCTACGTCACCCATGGTCGAGCGATGAAAACCATGTCGCACGAAGCATCTCTCCGCAGCGGCGAGAATATGCAAAGCGCGATCCGATAGCGCGTCAGTTCCCTGACGCGCACTATCCGCATTAAGCTTAGGCATGGCATCCGACAAAATGAGAATGAACGTTCATTCTCATTTGAAGGTTTCACCTCATCCTGTCAAGAGCCTCGTTGATGAGGTTCGTCAAAATCTGTCTCAGGGCCCAGAGGCACGATACCGGTCGGATTGATAGCACGATGGCTCTCATAATAATGATGCTTGATATGAAATGCATTAACGGTCTCGGCGATACCCGGCTGCTGATACAAATCGCGCAGATAAGGCCACAGATTGGGGTAATCGACGATCCGTCGCCGGTTACATTTGAAATGCCCGACATAGACGAGGTCGAAACGAACCAATGTGGTGAAAAGGCGCCAGTCTGCTTCCGTCTGCCGTTCGCCGAACAGATAACGGCTTGAAGCCAGGCGCTGGTCAAGCGTGTCGAGCATCCCGAACAACGACACGAACGCCTCGTCATAGGCATTCTGGGAGGTCGCAAAACCGGTTCGATAGACGCCATTGTTGACGCGGGTGTAGATTTGATCGTTCAACTCATCGATATCGGCCCGCAACTCAGTCGGATAATAATCTCCCGGACGTGCTCCAACACCGTCAAACGCAGAATTGAACATCCGAATGATTTCAGCGGATTCATTGGAGACGATGGTCTTTTTCTTTCTATCCCATAGAATCGGAACGGTTACCTTGCCCGTATAGGCCGGATCAGCCGCGGTATAAACCTGATGCAGGAATTCCGTGTTGTTGATTGCATCGGGCACAACTCCCGGCCCTTCCTCGAATGTCCAGCCATTCTCCAGCATCCGCCAGTTGACGACGGAAAGGGATATCATGCCCTCAAGCCCCTTGAGCTTGCGAAAGATCAGCGTGCGATGCGCCCAAGGACACGCAAGAGAAACATAGAGATGGTAGCGCCCGGGCTCGGCGGCAAAGCCACCCTCACCCGAAGGACCGGCTGAACCATCTGCGGTTATCCAGTTGCGAAATGCACTTGCAGGCCGGACATACCGGCCCTCGACCGTTTTGGCGAGCGGGGTCTCATTACTCCAGATTCCGTCTACCAGCATCCCCATAAGCTCTCTCCCTGCAATCACAGCAAATGACTAAAGGCTTCTCCCAAAAACCAATCTTCTTTTTCGGAAAAACTCAGGACAAAGGTTCTGCCGGAGGGGGCTTCAACCGCTCTTCCGGCAAAGGAATGAATTCCTGATTATCTGTCGGCGGCAACTCGATCCGCCCGGCTTTCCAATCGGCCTTGGCCTGTTCGATACGTTCCTTGCGCGAAGAAACGAAATTCCACCAGATGAACCGTTCTCCAAGCGGCTCGCCACCCATGAGCATCACGGTGGAGACTTCCCGGGCCAGAATCAGCGGATCATCGCGCTCACTGAAAACCAGCATCTGCCCGGCATTATATTCCCGGCCTTCCACTTCTACGCGTCCGCTGGCGATGTAGGCTGCACGCTCCCTATGCCCACGCGGCGGGCCTATACGCGTACCGGGTTGTAGCACCATGTGCAGATAGAACAATGGCGAATGAATCTTGACAGTATTGGACAACCCGTAGGCATTGCCCGCGATCAACCTCATCCAGAGCCCCTTTTCGCTGAAAATCGGCAGTTGATCCGGCTGATAATTGTCGAAAGTGGGCGCGCTCTCTTCATCCGCCTCCGGCAGAGCGACCCATGTCTGCATCATCTCAAGAGCACCTCCCGCCAACTCCGAGGGGTCCTCGAACCGTTCAGAATGGGAAATGCCCCGTCCGGCAGTCATCCAATTGACTTCCCCGGGGCGGATCACCTGCTCCACGCCAAGGCTGTCGCGATGAGTGATCTGTCCGTTGAACAGATAGCTGACGGTCGATAGCCCGATATGTGGATGAGGCCTGACATCAGCCTTGCGGATTTGATCTGGAGGCAGATTCACGGGGCCGGCATGGTCCATGAAAATGAACGGTCCCACCATCCGCCTTTTGCGAAATGGTAAAACGCGTCGAATTGCGAAGCCATTACCCAGATCTCCCTTGCGAGAGTCTATCACCATATCGAGCATCTTCATTCCTTTCGGCGTTTCGAAGCAGGGTATCGCGGACAGGCTCTCCGACGCGCAAACCCGTTAAAATCCTTCGACACTCGAATGGGCAAGATCCTGTGTTTCCGGGTGCTTCTGCATGTAGCGTACAAAAACTGAACATTCCGGAACGACTTTCAGACCTCGCTCCCTGGCAGCAGCGAGCCCACCCTGTGCAAGACGAGTTGCCAGCCCCCGACCACCGAGTTGCTCCGGTACATAGGTGTGCGTGAAAGTAATAACGCCATTCTTGACGGTGTATTCCGCAACTGCGATCGCTCCTTCACTCTCGATTTCAAACCGGCTTTTCTCTGGATTGTCTTGAACCAATAATTCCTGATCGTTCTGCATTTTCATTCCCCTTGACTGGTCAATCCGGATTGGCGCTCTTTAAGTTTCAGCCTGATGTATTGCACCGCGATCAAAATCCAATCCGGGAGCAATATCAACCGCCATATCTCCGGGCCCGTGCATTGTAGCTAAAAAGCAGAGACCGTTCATGCAGTTTTGCATCGGTCACCTGCTTATCAGACCAATCGACACATCCAGGAAGGTTATTTCAGACTGAAAAACCTCCCACCTGACCTAGGTAAAAGTAGGGGGACTGATTTTTGCCGGATGGATACGGAGATATCCGCACGATCAAAGGAAACCAATGGACGACCTCAATGCGAAGTCGAGACGCAGGCTTCTTTTCGCCCGTTTCTGGCGGTCCGCCTCACAATTCTGGACGAAACAATCGAGAAGGGAAGCCTGGTTTCTGACCCTGGCTCTGCTGTCGTTCATTCTCGGCCAGATTTTCATTCAGTACCGGCTCAACGTCTGGAACAAGAACATATTCGATGCCTTGGAAAAAAGGCAGATCGATCTGGTTGCAAGCCTCGCTCTTTTATTCATTCCTCTTGCCTTTGCAGCCGTTGCCTTCAATGTCGCCTCGGTCTGGGGACGAATGACGACGCAACGCGCATGGCGCGCCTGGCTGACCGACCACCTTATAGACCGCTGGTTCAGGCAGGGGCGCTATTATCAGCTCAATCTCATGGGCGGCGACCACCGTAACCCCGAAGCGCGCATCACCGAAGACACCCGCATCGCTACCGAATCTCCGGTTGATTTTGTCTTCGGCGTGACCACAGCCACTCTCACCGCCGCCACATTCATCAGCGTGTTGTGGAGCGTCGGCGGTAGCATCACGTTTGAACTGGGCGGCAGCGAAATCTTCATCCCGGGTTATCTCGTTCTGGCCGCCATTCTCTATGCCAGTTCTACAACGATCATGCTGCTGTTCATTGCTCGCCGTTTCGTCGCCGTATCCGAGAATAGAAATCAGGCGGAGGCAGAGTTTCGTTATGCAGCGACACGGGTAAGAGAAAACGGCGAGAGCATTGCTCTTCTCGGTGGCGAACCGGAAGAACGCAGTTCGTTGAGCAATGCGCTCGGCTCCGTCATCGTTCGCTGGCGGGAAACCTGCGGACAATATTTGCGAACGACATTCGTTTCCTACTGCAATTTCGTTATCGCACCGGTCGTACCGCTTATTCTCTGCTCTCCCAAATATCTCGCCGGAACGATGTCTCTCGGCGAAGTGATGCAGGCGACAACGGCATTCGTTACGGTGCAGCAATCTCTCAACTGGCTGGTCGAGAATTATCCGAAGCTCGCCGACTGGACCGCCTCCGCCAATCGTGTCGCGGCATTGATCGTCGCCCTGGACCGTCTGGAGCATGCCGAAAAGCACGGTTTCGGTCGTATTGAGCGACGTACGGATGATTCACTCGCCGAAGATGAGGTTCTTAAATTGAACCATGTCTCCGTGACCCTTGATGACGGTACGGCAGTGGTGGCGGAAACCGAGTTCGTCGTCGGCCCCGGAGAGCAGATATTGGTAACGGGAGAAAGCGGCGCCGGCAAGAGCACGCTGATCCGGGCCATATCCGGTCTCTGGCCCTGGGGAGAGGGAGAAATCGTCGTTCATCAGGACGCCAAGCTTTTCTTCATGCCACAACGCCCGTATGTCCCAGTGGGATCCTTGAAACACGCTGTGGCCTATCCGAATGCGGTAGATACCATTACCGACGAGGACGTCATCTCCGCTCTCGAAGATGCCGGGCTCGGACATCTTTCGGGAAAAATTTCTGACGACACGGTTCCGTGGGAGAGAACATTATCCGGAGGCGAACAACAGCGCCTCGCCTTCGCGCAGCTCTTTGTCCAGAAGCCGACAATCATCGTCATGGATGAGGCGACTTCAGCACTCGATCCGATGACGCAGGAGCGCCTGCTGCTACGCCTGAAGGAGCGGCTTCCCACCGCCTCGCTCATCAGCGTCGGCCATCGCACGGAACTGGAGGAGTTCCACAATCGCCGGCTTGTTCTGGCCCGAGGAACGGGTGGCGCGCGTCTCGTGGTCGATGAACAGCTTTTGCCCGACACAACGATGAACCGCCTGTGGGCAAAGCTGATGTTGCGCAACAATCCGAGAACGGAATGAAAATCCGGCAGCGTATCCCGCCGCCGGGTTGAGATGTTTCTCAGCGCCCGCGGTGAATTTTCATTCCGGCGAAGCTCTGAACCACCGGCATCAATTGCATATAGTTGATGTTCACACGCGCCGGGCGAGACACCACCCAATGCACCGTATCAGCGATGTCTTCGGGGGTTAACGGGTCCGTATCTGCATAGACTGCCGCAGCCTTGGCATCGTCTTTGAGGCGAACATTCGAGAACTCCGTTCCACCGATCAGTCCCGGCTCGATGCAGGTAACCCGAAGCGGTGTACCGAACAGATCGGCACGAAGATTGAGGCTGAACTGATGAACGAAAGCCTTCGTCGCACCATAAACGTTACCACCTTCATAAGGCACGGAACCCGCAGTGGACCCCATATTCACGATGTGACCGCGCCCGCGCTCTATCATACCGGGCAAAAGTGCGTGGGTGATGACGACGAGCGCACGGCAATTGGTGTCGATCATCCTGTCCCAGTTCTCGAGATCAGCTGCCTGCGCCGGCTCGACACCGGCGGCTAGCCCCGCATTATTCACGAGAATACCAATATCCGCGAAGTCAGCGGGCAATGCCTTCAAACCCTCGAACACCGCTTTGCGGTCATTGATATCCGCTGTCCAGCCGTAGAACCTGTCGGTGCCGAACCGATTTGTCAGTTCCTGCAACCGGTCTCCGCGGCGTCCAAGGCCGATAACGCGAATACCTTCATCTATAAAGCGTTCCACAATGGCGCGTCCGAGCCCTGCGGTTGCCCCAGTAACCAATGCCGTCATGATTTTATCCCTGTTTTGAAATACGCCGATGAAAGCCGAAAGCAGCAGCTATCTTCGAAGTTGCTTCGCAGCACAGGATAATACAGGGGACCAGTCAGAAGCAAAACTTTAAGAGCTTCCACCCGGCGAAGTGAAGCATTGAGTCACAGATGACTTCTCGATTGCTGAATAATGTTCGAATTCGTCGAGAACAGGACAGCCCAGCGCAACTTCGAACATCTGCTGGCTCGGGGTGGCGGTAAAATTCTGCGCCGCTTCATCCCCGAGATTGGACTGGAAAATGCCCGCAGCGCTCACAGGTAGAAAATCCTCGTAAACGATGGGGTCGAACCGCACGACACCTGTTTCAATCAGTGCCTCCAGATCATTTTCAGAGACATCACCCGCTTTCGCCGACGACAGGGAATATGAAAAATACCCTAGTCCTTCCTTTCGAATACTGTTCCAGTCATCCGGGAAGGCGGCAAAAACCTTGCTCAGGCAATCTTCGTATTCGGTGGAATTGGAACCGTTGGCCTCAGGCAGAACCTGTTCACGAACCTCGTTCAGAAGCTGGTCGTATAGTTTGCGTCCCTTCGGCGTCAACGCAATGCCACGCTGCTCGACCTCTCCGAACCGTGCGGTGTGCAAACCCGATGACCAGCCACCTCCGCTGTTGCGGAAGCTCACCTGCTCTTCCAGAGCCTTGAATGACGTCTGTCGCAGAAGGATAGGACAACGACGCGGCGGCGGCCCTTCCACCACGGCTTTTGGCGTGATACCCCATTCAGGCATTTGCGCCTGCACGGCATCTATATCGAGGGTACGAGGCGTCAGATGGTTGATGTGTGGCCCTTTGAATGACACGACATCCGCAATCAGACGGTGGGCGTCATGGAGCCGATGGTAGAGCTCAATATCAATGCTGGCCTTGTCATGCCATCGGAACGTCTCCAGCAACTCTTCCACAAAGCTCCCCGCATCCTCCCTGTTCAAGCCACCGCCACGCTCTGCTTTATCGGTAAGAGCGAGCACCTTTTTCGTAAAGATTTGACGCTCGGACAAAACGCGCTGCGCCTCTACCCGCAAACTCACATCCGCAATCAGATCAAGGCGAAGAAGCGACGTGAACACGCGGAAAGGATTGCGTTTCAGAGCCGCATCACCAATCGGCCGAAACGCCGTGGAGTGAACCGGAACGCCCGCCTCACTCAAATCATAATAGCCGACGGGGAACATCCCCATGATTGCGAAAATGCGCCGCATTGTCGCCAGCTCCCCGGCGGTGCCGAGCCTTATGGCTCCGTGGCGCTCCTGCGAAAGACGATTGAGGGAATCGGTTTTTTCCAGACGCTGGCGAAACTCGGCATTCGTCTCCAGAAAGGTCCGGTTGACCGAAGCCACCAATGACATCAGCGTGCCATAGGCAGGAACCTCCGCCTTATACATATCGGACACCGCCATTGAGAAAGCTGACCTGATATCATCACTGGATACGATAGTATTTTCGCCCATCGGCTTTGCTCCTTCGCAGAAGAACAGACCTATAGGAACCAGTTGAAGCCAACAATTCTCATATTGATTAATCTCAGTTCCGACACCGATCGTCAGATTCCATCTGAACCCATATACCCTCAACGTTAGCCCGCGCAATCTTCTGCACCTGGCACAACATTTCCATCGCGCTGATAGCGAATTGCTAGAGCTGTCGCAGCAGCCTCGCTATCTTCCCGGAAGCTTCATGAAGAGCCGGTGCTATTTTCTCAATTCTCTCCTCGGACATGCGGCTGATTGTCGTTGCGACCGTAATGGCAGCGATCGGGGTTCCTAACTCACCCAGGATAGGAACGCCAACACCCCTGACACCGGGTGCCGCCCAATTGGCGATAGCGGCGTACCCCTTCTTCCTCGCACCGTGATAGTAATTCCAGATCTCCTCAACCGAAAGATTTTCATAAGCTGGCAACCTGGGAATGATCGCATCCAGCAAGGGACCGACCTCCTGCTCCGACATGGCGCTGAGAAGAGCCAACCCTCCGGAACTGACCCCGAGGGGCTGCCTGCTGCCTATCGGCACCACCGGGGTCTGTATGTGGTAGGAGCCCTGCTCCCGTGCCAGGCAGATCGCATCGTCGCCACTTCGCACAAACAGAAATGACGTGTCTCCGGTCTCCTCCGCAAGAGACTTCAGAACCGGCGTACAGAGATCGGCCATGTTGAGATGGTGGCCGGAAGTCAGACTCAGCTCGAACATGAGCGGGCCAAGACGATAACGATGCGAAGCTCCCTGCCGCAGCATTCCCTCCGCAACCAATGCTCTCAGCAGCCTGTGAGCTGTCGGGCGTTCAATTTCCATCGCCCGCGCCACATCTATCAGCCGAAGGCCTTCATCCGCGTGCCTTGCGACAAGTTTGACGACCTGCATCGCTCGCTGGATTGTCTGGGCGCCGGAAACAGGATTTCCCTTCATGATAGTCCAAATAGTAGAATTCGATTAAAGAGTTGACTCGCATAATTGCATACATATAGTTTATAATTAAGAGATATCTGTGATATATGTGCTTTATTGCAGCAACATATAGTCCATATAGTGGACTATGTCAATTTTCATAACAAACCTGATGTTGAACATATGATGAAAGCAGGGTTATCAACTTTAAATTCTTGATTTCACTGATGTTCATACAAGGAGAGAGCATGGAACGCGCGCCCATCACATCCAGAGAACGACTCCCATATCGACCGATTGGCCAGCGCCCGGAATTCAAACTGCCGGGCGATGCCCGCGTCGCAGTATGGACCATCGTAAACGTCGAGAACTGGTTGCCGGAAAATGCAATGCCGCGAACAGTTCTGCCCCCGCCGATGGGAACTCCCCTGCTTCCCGATGTCCCCAACTGGGCCTGGCACGAATACGGCATGCGGGTTGGCTTCTGGCGTTTTCTGGATGTGTTGGGGAAGCGCGGAATACGGGCGACATTCGCGGTCAACGGCACAGCCTGCGAGGTTTACGCCGAAGCCTGCGAAGCTGCCCACAAGGCGGATTGGGAGTTCATGGGGCATGGCTTCGTTCAAAAACCCATGCACCGTGTCGATGACCAGGCGGAAGCAATCAATCAAACGATTGCCGCCATTCGTAAATTGACAGGCAAAGCTCCACGCGGCTGGGAGAGCCCCGGCCTCACCGAAACCTCTGAAACCCTCGATTTTCTGGCTGAAGCCGGTATTGAATATGTTGCAGACTGGGTTCTGGACGATCAGCCGGTCAATCTGAAAACCCGCGCCGGCAATATCGTCTCTATCCCCTATACTGTGGAAATCAACGACGTTGTCATGACTGCGATCCAGCAGAACCGTTCGGACGAAATTTTCCTGCGAGGACGCGACCAATTCGACCAGTTGTACAAGGAAGGGGAAACCATACCGCGTGTAATGGCTATTTCCATTCATCCATATCTAACGGGCGCACCTCACCGCATTCGCTACCTTGAAGCTCTTTATGATCATATTCTCTCGCATGAGGGCGTGGTGATGGCGACAGGCGGAGAAATCATTGATTTCTTCAAGAATTCACCCGCTGGCAAGGCTGATTGATTTTCAGTCGGGAGAGTGAGAGATGGGAAAACCCAAGGTTTTATTGATCTCGACAGGTGGAACGATAACGATGACTCCCGGCACCTCGGGAGGCGTTGTTCCGACCTTGACCGGAGACGATCTGGTGAAGGCCGTTCCAGCTTTGGCGGAACATTGCGATATCGAAGTCGTCTCCTACTCAACGCGCCCGGGTGCCTCGCTGAAGATCGATGATCTGATCAAGATGGCGACGATCATCACCCGAGCCTTCGATGGAGAAACTGCGGGCGCCATTGTCGTTCAGGGAACCGACACGATTGAGGAAACAGCCTTTGTTTTCGATCTCCTCGTGAATTCGCACAAACCGGTGGTGGTTACCGGTGCGATGCGCGGCGCTGCGATGGTCAGCGCGGATGGCCCCGCCAATCTGTTGAGTTCGGCGATTGTGGCTTCGAGCACCGATGCCCGGAACAAGGGATCAATGGTTGTCCTCAATGACGAAATCCACGCAGCGCGGCGGGTCCAGAAGAGAGACACTGCAAGCGTTGCTGCATTCGGGTCTCCGGGTTTCGGACCTTTGGGACGCGTCGTCGAGCACAAGGCGGTCTTTCATGGATGCATCGAGAGAACCCGTCCTGTCCCTGTTCCAGCCTCAATCGGTGAGACGGCGGTCGCTCTGGTCAAGGTTGGACTGGATGATGACGGACGTTTGCTAAAATCAATACCAACGCTCGGTTACACCGGAGCAGTCATTGAGGCGATGGGAGCCGGGCACCTTCCTTCACATTTTGCCGAGCTTGCGAGTGAGTTGCTCACTTCGATGCCGGTTGTCCTTGCAACCCGCGTGCCGGCTGGCCCGATTTTTAACCGCACATACAGCTTCCCGGGGTCCGAGATGGATCTCCTTTCGCGAGGAACGATACCGAGCGGGACATTGGGCAGCCTGAGGGCTCGACTTTTGCTGACCCTGCTTATGGCAAATGGCTTTGTCGGCAAGCAGCTTGAGAGTGAATTTCTAAGCAGGTGTAACTGACTTAAATCCTCATAAAGGGATGATTTTATGGAACGAGACAGTCAAAAATCGGGTGTTGCTCTGGCAATGTTCGCCATCCTTCTGCTCTCCTATGTTATCAATGCCATGGATCGCCAGTTATTCTCGGTCCTTGCAGCTGACGTCAGGCAATCGCTCTCGATAGACCTGCCACAAATTGGCTTGGCATCGACGATATTTACCCTGGGTATGGGCGTCGCCGGAATTCCGACCGGTTACCTGCTTTCCAAGATGTCGCGCAAGAACGTCGTGATCATCGGGTTGGTGCTGTTCTCGGTGGCAACTTACCTCACCGCCTATTCCCGCGGTCTTGGCGATCTCCTGATTTACAGATTTGTGTCCGGTCTCGGTGAGGCCATGCAGCTCACAGCCCTGCTTGCGATCGGGACAACCTATTTTTATCGCTACCGCGCAGTTGCTGCGAGCTCGCTCAATTTCACTTTCGGCATAGGCGCCATCCTCGGCCCAAATATCGGAGCGGCTATCCTGCACGTCTACGGATGGCAGACGCCATTCATAGCATTCGGACTGGCTGGGCTGCCTGCACTCATTCTTATTCTTCTGTTCGTGCGTCCATGGTTCACCGAAGCCAAGCCGGTTGTGGGAGCGAAGCTTTCCGCCGCGTCGGCGCAGATCGCACTGGACGAGGAAAATGCGGCGACAAGCCTCCTGGCCAGAAAGCCGATGCTGCTTGCTCTGGCAACGGTCTTTGCAGGTCTCTCGATTTACGGCTACCTCGGCCTTTACCCGACCTATCTCAGGGAAGCGGTCGGTTTCACTCCGAAAGAAGCAGCGATGTGCGTCAGCTTCTACGGATTGGGCGCATTGCTCTCCTTGTTTGGCGGCTGGCTTGGAGACAAGTTTAATTATCGCAAGCTTCTGTTCATATCACTCATCGTTTCGGCCATCTCGGGCGGCTTCGTCTTCACACCGCTGAACGGGTCAATCGTCACGCATGCGATATTCTCGTTCGTCTTCGGCGGTGCAATCAGCGGCATGGTCTATGCCAATCTTTCCGCCGGATTAATCAAGTCCATCGTCAGCGAAAAAGCTTCCCAGGCCTCCGGTCTGTTCGTGGCGAGCCTTTACATTCCGGCTGCCTTCGCCGGTTATCTCCTGGGCATGCTGAAAGGGCCGTTCGGGTGGTCGAATGCAGGTATCATGCAGGTCTCGGGTTGCGCTCTGATTGCCGCATTCCTGGCAATTGCGTCATCGGTCAACGTCAGGGCAGCCACAGAAAAGAAAGCAACCCGTTGAGAGTAAAAGCTTCCCGGTTCTCCGGGAAGCCGGACATCAATTTTAAATTTCAGTTTGCATAGCTCCGAAAGAGAGAATGCATTTTCCGAAAGCAGCAGGCGACGAAGCCCCCCCGCTTCTTCACCATAAAAGCTGTAAGATCGGAAACTTAAGAGCCGCTTTCCATCCCCCCAGAAGGTAGCAGCTCTCCCGAGCGTGAAGCGTTTCCCCCGAACTGCTTCACGCTCTTTTTATTTTTGCAACGTTACGTTCTAGTAAGCGCTGGCCTGATCGAGTTCCCGAATATCCTCCGAGGTCAGTTTCAACTGGACAGCCTTGACGAGGCTCTCCAGTTGCGCCCGGCTCGTAGCACTGGCGATCGGAGCGGTAACGCCTTGTCTCGCAACCAGCCATGCAAGTGCAGCCTCCGCCGGTTTTGCGTTATGACGCGCCGACACATTATCCAAAGCATCCAGAATCCGCATGCCGCGCTCGTTCAGATAATTTGCAACCTTACCGCCACGCGCGCTTCCCGCAATGTCCGCCTCAGACCGATATTTTCCGGAAAGGAAGCCCGAAGCAAGGCTGTAATAGGTGATGACACCCAAACCCTCCTTGATGACCAGATCACGCAGGGCTCCATCAAATTTCTCGCGATCATAGAGGTTGTATTCCGGCTGCAGCGTTTCGTATCGCGGAAGCCCCTTCTGCTTCGCAACGTCCAATGCTTCCCGCAACTGTTCTGCATCGAGATTCGATACGCCAATGGAGCGAACCTTGCCTTCCTGCAACAGCTTTTCATAGGCAAGCAAGGTTTCCTCATATGAGGTCCTCGGGTCGGGCCAGTGAGACTGGTAGAGATCAATTCTGTCAGTCCTCAAGCGACGTAGTGAATTCTCGACTGCCTGCGCAATCCACTTCGCTGACAAATCCCTGTGGCCCTGCCCCATATCCGAGCCAACTTTGGTCAGAATGAGCACCTTGTCGCGTTTCGATGGATTAGCCCTCAGCCAATTTCCAATGATGGTTTCCGATTCGCCTCCTTTGTTGCCTGGAAACCAGGCCGAATAAACATCAGCGGTATCGATGGCGTTGAATCCCGCATCAACGAAAGCATCGAGCAAATCAAAACCCGTTTTTTCATCGACAGTCCAACCGAATACATTCCCACCAAAAACCAGCGGGGCAATCTTGAGGCCTGTGCGACCGAGAGGACGAAGCTGCATTTAACCCTCCAGAGCCCGGTTTCACTGCTAAGAGATCGGGCGAAATTGAGTTGAGAACGCTTCCATCTTCGAACAGACAGAACATTTGTCCAGTGCGTTTCAGCATATCAGGCAAAGGATGCGACATGAGGGCAACTGCCTCGCAACCAGACACCAGCGGGGACAATCTATCTTCATGGGTGTTTTTTTCTGTTAAACGATTGCGGAGAACGTCCGTTCGCCTCATCATGATTGACAGCAACTCGTAGTCAGGAACATAGGTAACCGATCATTTTGTGAACAAGCCCTTCTCTACCCACCTCTCTTTTCGGCCAGATCAAAAGCAAACAGCCGAAAACTTCCTCTCCATCTGGACGGCAATGATAGAAGCGACATCAGGACATCATGACGATGCCCGTTCCCGGCCATGGCGAACGTTACGGATGCTATCCTTGCCCGTCATCGTCATATCGCTGGCCGGATGCGTCGTCGGGCCGGATTATCGCAAACCCGAAATTCCGCTTTCCTCGCATTGGGGTAACACCCCCAAAGGAAAAACCTCGAAAACGCCGGAGTTATCGAATTGGTGGCGTCGCCTCGGCGATCAGACCCTTAACGTCCTGATTGAGGATGCGGTCGAGGGGAACCTCGATGTTGCTAATGCCAAGGCGAAAATTCGCGAGGCACGCGCCAGTTACACCCAGGCGGTAGCCCCACTGTTTCCTTCCCTTGACGGCTCGGCCTCGGCGGCGCGCAGCAGAAACGGTTCTCACATCTCAAATGAAGGCGTCATCACGGTAGCACGCCCGTTCAACAGCCTCCAGGCCGGATTCGACTCAAGCTGGGAGATCGATCTGTTCGGTGGCACGCGCCGCGGCATAGAAGCGGCTGTTTATGGAATGGACGCCGCCGAAGAGGAATTGCGGGCCACATTGTTAACCTTGATAGGCGATGTCGCCGTCAATTATGTCGAGGCACGGGGCTATCAGGCCCGTATCGCTCTGGCGCAGCGCACGGCAGCCTCCCAACGGGAAACGGCAGCACTCACCCGCACGAAGTTCGATGCCGGCAGCGCATCGGCTGTCGATGTCGCCAATGCCACGGGCCTGGCAAGCACCACGGAAGCCAACATTCCAGCTCTGGAAACCTCTTATGCGCAGGCGGTTCATCGCCTCGGCGTGCTGACCGGGCGTGAGCCGACAGCACTGGCAGGGCGTTTGAAACGAAGCGCACCCATTCCTTCGCCGCGGTTTCCCCTGCCGACAGGGGTTCCCGCCGACATTCTTCTCACTCGTCCCGATGTGCGGCTCGCGGAAAGACAATTTGCCCAGGCGACGGCCAGAATCGGGCAGGCAGAGGCCAATCTCTATCCCAGCATCAGCCTGACTGGCAGTATTTCCACATCGGGGGCACGTGTTGGAGATCTTGCCAAGAACTCATCGGTCAGCTGGTCCTTCGGGCCTAGCCTCAGTATCCCGATTTTCAGGGGCGGAGAACTCAAGGCCGCCGTCGAAATCACGGAAGCACAGCGCGACCAATCCTACATCGCTTATCGATCTTCCGTGCTTTCAGCGCTTGAAGACGTGGAAAATTCCATCGTCGCACTTTCGCAGGAACGGATCAGAAACGGGAAGCTCACAATCGCCGCAACGGCATATCGGCAGGCAGCAAGCCTGTCCCACACACTTTATCAAACCGGATCGTCGAGTTTTCTCGATGTGCTTGATGCCGAACGGTCGCTTTTTTCGGCAGAAACATCCCTCATAGATAGCCGGGTGTCCATCGTGACCGATTATATAGCTCTAAACAAAGCTCTCGGCGGTGGCTGGAATGGTGCAATCAACACCTCCAAACCAGAAATCGTAGACCGGAACACCGGTCCGCATATCTCCCAGACTGAATAGAAGTATCACGTACAAAGCAGGTTCAGGTTCGTTGTGCAAAACAGCCTTTGCGAACCAAATCATTCCAGAGCAGAAAGACACCATCGGCTTTTTTATGACAGTCACCCTCACAGATAGAAAAGAAACGGCTTCCGAACAGCCTGCTGTCACCACCACCCGCCTGACCTTTATTCTTGGGGCGTTGACCTCTTTCGCTCCTTTTGCGACAGACATGTATCTGGCCAGTTTCCCGGTTCTGGCAAAGTATTTTTCGACCGGGCTGGGGCAGATTCAGCTTGGTTTGTCGCTCTTCTTCCTGGGGCTCGCTGGCGGCCAGTTGATCTATGGCCCCATGGTGGACCGTTTCGGGCGTAAAAAACCTCTCCTGGTCGGCGTCAGCGTCTTCATTCTCGCTTCACTGGCACTAACCGTCGCGCCCAATATCGAAAGCTTCATCGCGCTTCGCCTGCTACAGGCCATCGGCGGTTGCAGCGGAATGATCATCAGCAGAGCCATCATCAACGATCTGTTCGCCCCACGCGAGGTGGCGCGCGTTTTGTCACTGATGATGCTCGTTCAGGGGCTTGGTCCCATAACAGCGCCGATTTTGGGTGGTTACATTCTCGTTTTCGCCGGCTGGAAAGCAATCTTCGTTTTCCTTGCTCTATTCGGAACTGCCTGCTTTCTGGCAACCTTGTTCGGTCTGCCGGAAACTCTCCCGCGACACAGGCGCCTCAACCACAATGCATCAGACATATTCAGAACATTTTCGGGCTTATTGAGGCAACGCGACTTCATCGTCCCGGCTCTGACCGGCAGCCTGGCGTTCGGCGGGTTGTTTGCCTACATCAGCGGCTCACCTTTCGTGTTCATGGAGCTTCATGGTGTCAGTCAGGAGCATTACGGCTGGCTGTTCGGAGCGAATGCCTGCGGCATGATCATGGCGGCCCAGATCAACCGCTTTCTCCTGATCCGGTTTTCACCGCTACAGGTGCTCGTAGCAGCGCTGACCATTAACGTGTCGGCTGCATTAGCCATGCTTTTGATGGCTGGCAATCTTTCGTTCCCGATGCTGGTTGCCCTGCTCTGGATTGCACTTTCGATCCTCCCCTTGATAGGCGCCAATGCCACGGCACTTGGCATGGCGGCGGGACGTAAGTACGGCGGTAGTGCCTCGGCAATTATCGGCGTATTGCAATTTTCTCTCGCCAGCATCGTCAGCGCTCTGGTTGGCGTTTTTCACAATGGCACCTCCTATCCCATGATTTGCATCATTCTCGCCTGCGGCCTGTCAGCGGGATCGGTGCTGTTTTTTGGAAAGAAACCGGCATGATGCTACCGTCGGGCAAAAAGGCGAAACGATATTCAATCCTGGCTATCGGCGCGCTAATCATCGCCGTTTGGGCCGGCTTCGCCATCAGCGGCAGAAACACCCCCCAGACTCCCGCCATGATGACTGCGCTCGTCACAACTGGCGATGTCCGTGAAACCGTCCTTGCGAGCGGTATTCTCAAGCCGCGCAGGCTCGTCGCAGTCGGTGCACAGGTTTCCGGACGAGTGACATCGCTCAAGGTCTCACTCGGTCAGCAGGTAAAGAAAGGCGACCTTATCGCCCAGATCGACTCCCTGCCGCAACAGAATGCGCTGCGCACAGCCCAGGCCACCCTGGCGAACACGCAGGCACAGCGTGTCGAGAAGGAGGCAGCGCTTGCCCTGGCTGAATCCTCCCTCGCGCGCCAGCAACTCACATTGGCGCAAAAGGCGACATCCCATGCCGACTTCGATTCAGCGGAAGCCGACGTAAAAACGACGAAGGCCCAGATCACCGCTCTCGACGCCCAGATTGTTGCCGCCGAAGTTGCAGTGGAGACTGCTCGCGTCAATCTGGGATACACACAGATCACCGCTCCCATCGACGGCACCGTCCTGGCGACTGTCTCCCAAGAAGGACAGACGGTCAACGCCGCACAATCGGCGCCGACCATCGTCATTCTCGGACAGCTCGACGTCATGACAGTCCGCGCGGAAATATCCGAAGCGGACATCGTCAAGGTTTCCCCCGGCCAGGCTGTTTATTTCACGATTCTCGGCGGCTCCGATCAGCGTTATGCCGCAACACTTGAATCGATTGAGCCGGCCCCCGAATCCATTACCAGCGACAGCAGTTTCAGTTCGTCGTCCATGTCGAGCAGCAGTTCCTCATCATCTTCGACATCTGCCGTCTACTACAATGGCATCTTCCATGTTCCCAATCCGGAAGGACGCCTGAAAACATATATGACGGCGGAGGTTCACATCGTTATCGGCGAAGCCAGAAATGTATTGACGCTTCCATCTGCCGCTCTTGGCGACAGGGACAGAAACGGCGCTTACACCGTGATGGTGATCGATAAGGCCGGAGAGCGGACCCCTCGCAAAGTTGAGATAGGGCTGAACGACAAAACCACTGCGCAGGTACTCTCCGGTCTGAAAGAAGGTGAGCGTGTCGTCATGGGGCAGATCTCTGCGGATGCGCCGGCAGCAAGGCCCGGGGGGCGCCGCGGACCATTGGGATTCTGACAATGACCGCTCCACTTCTCGCCCTCGACAAGATCAGACGGGACTACCCATCCGGAGAAGGGACAATTACCGTTCTCAAGGATGTCGATCTGATCATTGAGGAAGGTGAATTCGTCGCTATTGTCGGAGCCTCAGGCTCGGGAAAATCGACGCTCATGAACATACTCGGCTGCCTCGACCAGCCAACCTCGGGGCAATACCGTGTATCCGGCAAGGAAACCGCCAGACTCGACGCGGATGAACTCGCCGCGCTGCGCCGGGAGCATTTCGGTTTCATCTTTCAACGCTATCATTTGCTCTCCGAACTGACAGCGCTCGGCAATGTCGAAATTCCGGCCATTTACGCAGGCCATTCCAGACACGAGAGACAGCAACGCGCCTCGGAACTGCTTGACCGTCTCGGCATGCTGGATCGCACCGGGCACAGACCCGGGCAATTATCCGGTGGCCAGCAGCAACGTACATCCATAGCCCGGGCACTCATGAATGGTGCCAATGTCATTCTCGCCGATGAGCCGACGGGAGCGCTCGACAAGCATAGCGGTGAAGAGGTTCTCAGCATCCTTCGGGAACTCCATGAAGGCGGCAAGACGGTGATCATCGTCACCCATGATCCGGCGATAGCGGCACGAGCGGAGCGCATCATCGAAATCAGTGACGGCGTCATCGTATCCGACAGAAGAACGAAGGAAGAAAGCATCGAGGGTCTGGAAGAGCGCTCTCGGATCGTCTCAAATGCAGATAACCGGTCTTCCGACGGAACATCTTGGGGGAGCCTGCTGGACCGTTTTCAGGAAGCATTCTGGATGGCCCTTCGCGCCATGAATGCCCACAGGCTTCGCACCTTCCTGACAATGCTCGGCATTATCATCGGCATAGCGTCGGTCGTGTGTGTGGTGGCTTTGGGAGAGGGCTCACGCCTGAAGGTTTTATCCAACATCCAGAGTCTTGGAACCAACACTCTGGAGATATTTCCCGGCAGGGATTTCGGCGATACCCGTTCAGGCAGGGTGACGACACTTGTCATCGCCGACGTGCATGAGCTTGCCAGACAATCCTATGTCGCAGCAGCGACTCCAACGGTTTCAACCAGCACCACTGTCCGCTTTGGTTCGAATGTCGCCAATGCCATCGTAAACGGTGTCAGCGATCAATATTTCGAAGCCCGTGGCACCAAGATCGGCCAGGGGCGTTTTTTCGACGCAACGAGCGTGCAGTCCCTGGCTCAGGATGTCGTCATCGACGAGAATACGCGCAAAACACTGTTTTCTGACTTCCTTGAAAGCCCCATCGGGCAGATCATTTTTGTCGGCAAGGTACCCTGCCGTGTCATCGGGGTTTCTTTGCCGCAGCAAGGCGGCTTTGGTTCCAGCCAGAACCCGACCGTTTATCTGCCTTACACGACTGTGCAGGCTCGTTTTCTTGGTACCTCAACACTTCGCAGCATCACGATCCGCGTCACTGACGACACCTCCACCCAGCTTGCCGAGCAGGCGGTGACACAGTTCCTGACTCAACGCCACGGAACCAAGGACTTCTTTATTCTCAATACCGACGACATCCGAAAGACAATTACCAGCACGACTGAAACCATGACGCTGCTCATTGCCGCCATCGCCCTGATCTCATTGCTGGTGGGAGGCATAGGCGTGATGAATATCATGCTGGTTTCGGTATCGGAGCGCATCAGCGAGATTGGTGTCCGGATGGCGGTCGGCGCGCGCCGGAGTGATATTCTGCAGCAATTCCTGATCGAAGCAGTCCTGGTCTGCCTGATAGGAGGTGTGCTCGGTATCGGCCTCGCCCTCGGGTTCGGACTTGTCTTCAGTGCCACGAACTCCAATTTCAGTCTCGTCTATTCGACAACCTCAATCATTGCGGCCTTCATCTGTTCCAGCCTCATCGGCATTGCATTCGGATATCTGCCTGCACGCAATGCATCTCAGCTCGATCCGGTTGTCGCATTGTCGAGAGATTGACCCCGAGCGCACTGACGAAGGGATACTCATATCAATTCTTCTGGCATTGGCTAGCTGCGTCGCTAACGCCTGCGTCGTTCCGTTTGCAGAATGCTGAGGCGGATAGCAATCAGAAAAGAGACAATCAGCACAACGCCAATCATAGCCGAGAGACCCGGCCAACCTAGCCTTCCCCAAAAGATTCCTCCGAGCCACCCGAGCACTGCACCGCCCGTGTAATAACAAAACAGATAGAGCGACGAAGCCTGCGCTTTCGCGGCTTCAGCCCGCCGCCCGACCCATCCGCTCGCAACGGAATGCGCTCCGAAGAAGCCGGTCGTAAACACAACAAGACCGGCAATTGTCGCTCCGATAGCGTCGATCAGCGTGAGCAGCAATCCAAGAAAGGTTATCACGACATTCAGGAGGAGCAGGATCGGGCGACCGTAGCGATCAGCGAGATTTCCGGCAACGACCGAGCTGCAAATGCCGACGAGGTAAACGGTAAACAGTAACCCGACAACACTGTGGCTCAGAGAGAACGGCGGCGCGAGAAGCCGGTAACCAAGGTAGTTGTATACGCTCACCAGCGACCCCATCAGAAGGAACCCCTGGAGATACAGCAAGCGCTGAACCGGATCCTGCAAGTGACAGGCATATTGCGCCAGCAATGCGCGCGGCCTTATGGATTGCCGCACGAAATGCCGGGAAGGCGGAAGCAGACAGATGAAGGCCACCGCCGATACGAGACCGAGAATGCCGATCCCCAGCATCGCCTGTCGCCACCCGGCAATATCCGCAAGAAAACCGGCAATGACACGTCCGCTCATTCCCCCGATAGCGGCGCCGCTGACATACAGGCCGATCGCATAGCCCGATTGCTTCGGGTCAATCTCTTCTCCCATATAGGCCATGGCGACGGCAGGAACACCGCTGAAGATAGCCCCCTGAAGGGCGCGATAGGCCAGAAAACCATGCCATGTCGATGCGAAGGCGGACATGATCATGAAAAGTGACGAAACGACCAACGAGACCGTCATGACCGATTTACGACCCACCGCTTCGGAAATAGAGCTCGTGAAGAGCATCACGATTGCCAGGGCACCGATACATAACGAGAGGGAAAGACTGGCCTCCGATGCGCTGATGCCAAACTCCTCTGAGAAAAGAGGCATCAGCGGCTGGACGCAATTCATGAGCGCAAAGGTGGAAAAACCGGCTGCAACCATGGAGAAACCAACCTTACGGAAGGCTACACTTCCGCTCGTGATGTGATCTCCCAAGGAATTCTCTGCCATATTCAGGACCACTTCCCCGCTGACCCCTGGGTCTTAGAGGCGTATTTCTTATCGGTTCAATCCTGTCCGTCAGGAATAACGTTGTATTCTCTTACGAACCGATAGTGGGTACCAGCCTTGACCTGACAGCTCAAGAAAGGTTTCGATGCAATCGCCGATATCCGGCCCCGGCTATCGCTCGCAACGTCTCCAAAATAGAAAAGGCATGAGAAATAACTCCCATGCCCGATGAAATGCCGAATTATCTCTTGCTGATCTAGGCTGAGCTGGCCGGAAGTACGACAACCCTGGTGCCGACCGGGGCGCGTCCGTAAAGATCGATAATATCCTGGTTTAGGAACCGGATGCAGCCGGAGGAGACCATGGTACCGATCGTCCAGGGTTCCGTTGTTCCGTGCAGGCGATAAAGGGTATCGCGGCCGTTCTGATAAAGATAAAGAGCGCGCGGACCGAGCGGGTTGTCAGGGCCTCCGCTCAAACCACCGGCAAATTTTCCATAACGTTCCGGTTCCCTGCGGATCATTGCGGGTGTGGGCGTCCATCTCGGCCAATGGGCCTTTCGCCCGACGCTGCCAGCTCCCTGGAAATTGAAGCCTTCTTCTTTGCCGACTCCGACCCCGTACCGCATTGCAGTGCCGCCTTCCATAACGAGATATGCATGACGTGCGCTGGGATCGACCACGATTGTTCCCGGTTGCTCCCTCGTCGAATAGGAAACCTTCTGGCGCAGGAATTCCGGATCAACTTCGGAGAGATCTACCGCCGGTACCGGAAAGGGCTCCGTGTCGATGGCGGCATACATGGCAGCCCAATAAGGGTGGATTTGCGGTTCCCTTTGTGAGGTGTCGGGACGCGTTACGCAACCGGCGAGAGCGAGGGGAGTTCCAAGCATGAAAACGCGTCTACTGATCATCAATTCCACTTTCACAGTTCCTACCGCCATCGCCGCACAGACTGATGACGCCTTTCAAATAAAGCGCGTCACAAACACCGCTTCCAGTCTCTGAACGGCAAAGTCTCGAAGCCGAAGGGGAAACATAGATGGATATCGCAGACATGCTGCGCGCTTGAGCACACCCATAGAACACGCCTTCGAGACAGAAGTAGGGCACGATCCCCAACATCGCGGCGGTTTTATCTGCAGAAGATGCTGTTTTATCGCCGATCATCGCAAAATACTCCGGGCGCATGTTAGGAGAGGCTGGCATAGAGAAATTTTTCAGGGAGATAACCCGGTTCTATCGCCCTCCCTCTCCCTGTAGAGCCTGAGGTTCACTCGCTCGAGCAGGTAAATTTCGCATGATCCGCAAATAAAATACTCCATATGTCCTAATGACCGCTTCAGCCGCTCGCCAATAGCTGCAACTGCGCTAGGTCTTCTTTATCTCACTGAAAAGAGGACATCTTCCGATGTTGCAACGATTGATCCTGACAGGCGTCTGCGCACTTACCTTTTCGGCCACTCTTGCGCTCAGCCAATCTCAGCCAGCCTCTGCCCTCACGATGAAAGAGTGCAGCGTCAAATACAAGGCTGCCCAGACAGCTGGCACCTTGAACAATATGAAGTGGAATGACTTCCGTGCCAAGGAGTGCGGGGCGGATGCAACCGCAATGCCGGCAACAGCGCCCGCGATGCCTTCAACTTCACCGGCAAAACCAACGGCGGCGATGCCCGCCAGCACGGCGGCTGATAAAGAACCGCCGATGCCGACAAAGGCGGCCCCTCAAGGTGTAACCTTCCCCCGCGCGATTTCGGCTCAATACGCGAGTGAGTCTCCTGGAAAAGGCCGTATGCACTCATGTGTTGACGCATATCGATCAAATAAGGCAGCCGGGACTCTTGCTGGCTTGAAGTGGATCGAGAAAGGCGGCGGCTATTACAGTCTATGCAATGCCCGGCTGAAGGGATCCCAGTAATATTGAAGGGAAAGACTGTTCCAGATCGGATTTGCCTGTCAGCATGAAACAGGCCCGGAGAAGCTTGACCTTCTGCCGGGCGCTTTTTAATTCATGATAGAGCTTGGAGTAATTAATGTGATACGAGCATTATCTTCAGATCGTTGACATTCGTGCCGGTATTTCCCGAAACGACCAGATCGTTGAGGCTTTTCAGTGCCTGCGATGTATTGTGCGAAGAAATGGCTTCCTCCAGATTCACGCCACATTCTCTGGCATTAAGGGCTGTCGCGCCGTCGACAAGACCGCCAGCGTAAGACGTAGGCCCATCGGTGCCATCGGTGTCCAGACCGAGAACGACAACTCCGCTCATGCCCTCCATCTCTTTGGCGGCGCTCAACGCAAATTCCTGATTGGGCCCCCCCTCACCCTTAAATCCCTTGGCAATCGTTACGGTAGTCTCGCCGCCACCGATGATGCAGCAGGGGGCTTTTATCGGATTACCATTGAGTTGAATCTGCTTTGCCACGGCAATGAAATTTCGCCCCAGAACACTGCTCTCTCCTTCAAAGAAACTCGAGAGCAACAGCGGCGTGAAACCAAGCTCGCGCGCCTCCACAACCGCTGCACTGCACGCCGCGTCGGCCGAAAGAAGAACGATATGCTGCATATCGATATGCGCAAGATCTTTCAGCGTTTTAGTTTCATCTTCCTGCGGTGCGCGCTCCAGATAACTGGTGACTGATGCAGGCAGTCTTTCCCAAAGATGATATTTATCCAGCGTCGCAGCCGCGTCAGCAAAAGTGGATGTATCTGGAACAGAAGGGTCGGTAATATAATCCAGCGCATCACCAATAACATCGGAAACGGTCAAGTTTATCAGATGCGCGCCAACCGGCAGCAAGGCTACCAATCTACCACCTTTTACTTTGCTGATATGTTTTCTGACATTGTTAATTTCAATAATGTTCGCACCACATGTGAGCAGTACTTTACTGGTTGATGCTTTGTCCTCTAGACTAATTCCAGTCGCAGGATTGACGAACAAAGAAGATGATCCTCCTGTGAAACAGGCTATGACAATGTCATCTTTCCGAACTTCTTTAAGCAAACTTTCAGTCTTCCTCGCGCCGAGATAAGAGTTTTCATCTGGGATGGGATGATTGGCCATAACGAGTTCGATATTCGAAAAACTACCTTTCTCCCCATATTTGGCGACTATGATCCCACCGTGAATTCTGCTTCCCAATATCTCATCAAGAGCCTCTGCAATCGGAAAAGTTGCCTTACCGGCACCAATCACGAATATTCTCTGCCCTTTCGACAGGTCATAGGATTTGTCCTGAACAAGCAGTTTGTCCTCTATTAATTGAACATATTCACGCGCCAGCACCTTTGGATTGCAGCGATGGATTGCCTTTTCCGCAATCTCTAACGCGATGCCTCGAAGCTTTTCCTCCTGCTTTCCCGCCGTCAGGGCATCAACGTTCTTGATGTAACTCATAGGAAGCTCCATTCTTCTCTGTTGCCCAGCTCGACTAAAAGCTGGGCACGTTATTCTGTTTCCCTGAGAGGGACTATTTGGTTTGAAAGCGCTCTTTTGGAATCCGTAAGATCAGAATGGCTGCGATCAGAACACTGATGCCGATAAGATAAAGAGCTATATCTGTACTATGGGTCAGATCCTTGATCCAGCCTACAAGGTAGGGACTGAAGAATCCGGCCAGGTTCCCGATCGAATTGATCAAGGCCAGTCCACCGGCGGCTGCCGCTGTTCCAAGCAGGGATTGCGGTACTGTCCAGAACATTGGTAAAGCAGTCAGTACCCCCGCCGTCGCCAATGTGAGGCCTATCATTGAGACAATAAGACTGCTCGAGAAGTGGGCAGCCAGCATCAATCCCAGCATTCCTACAAGCATAGGAATGACCAGATGCCATCTGCGTTCATTTTTGAGATCTGCCGAGCGGCCAACCATAATCATTACCACACCAGCTATGAGATAGGGAATTGCACTTAACAAACCGACATGATTGAGATTCTCGATGCCGGAATTCTGAATGATTGAAGGCATCCAGAAACCGATGGCATATTCTCCCATTTCAATGAAGAAATAGACCACACAGAAATACCAAACCCATGGTGAAAGCAGGAAGCCCAGAATAGAATTATTGACGCATTGCTGGTCCTTGATCCGGTTTTCGGCTTCAAGCTCTTCCGCAATAAGACGCTTCTCCGCATCGGTCAGGAATTTTGCCGTGCTGTAGTTGTTCGGCATGCACCAGAAGACGGAAATGCCCAACAGAACGGTCGGTATCCCGTAGAGCAGGAACAGCCACTCCCAGCCGGCCAGCCCCATCTGATTGGAATTGAAAACGCTCATGATCCAGCCGGAAATCGGACCTCCGAAAACACCGGATAACGGGATCGCAGCCATGAACATCGACATAACGCGCCCCCTGCGTTCACCCGGGAACCACTGCGTGAAATAATAGGTGATGCCGGGGAAAAAACCTGCTTCCGCGACGCCGGTCAAAAAACGGAAGAGATAGAATTCGGTGGGTGTTCTGGTGAACATCAGGCAGGTAGAAAAAATGCCCCACGAAATCATGAGAATGGCTATCCACAATCTTGCACCGACTTTGGATAGAACAATATTACTTGGAACCGCGAAAACAACGTAGCCGATAAAGAATATTCCTGCGCCCAACCCATACACGGTTTCCGAAAAACCTACATCAGCCAGCATTTCAAGTTTTGCAAAACTGACATTGACACGTGAAAAGTAAGCAAAAATATAACACAGGAAAACAAAAGGTATAAGCCTTATGATTATTTTTTTATACAAACGATCTAACACTTCATTTTTTTGCAAATCCCCATTTATCGACATGATAATGCTCCATTATTGAGCCAAATTATTTAGGTAGGTTTAAGTATGACTTTCTCCAGAGATGTCGCTTGTTGCGGTAAATGAGCTGATAGACGGTGATGCGGGACAAAGCCCCGGCATCACTCAAACGTCATTCGTCCGGAGCTATCGTGGTTTTCTAAAATTGTGGCCGGCATAGACTGCTGTATCGCCGAGTTCTTCTTCTATCTGCAGCAGGCGGTTATGCTTGGAGGTACGTTCACCCCGGATCGGCATGCCGGTCTTGATCTGTCCGCTGTTGATCGCGACAACGATATCGGAGATCAAGCCGTCTTCCGTTTCGCCAGAACGCTCGGAAACCTGAACGCCCATGCCGTAGCGATAGGCGAATTCAGCAGCATCCATCGCCTGGCTCAGGGAGCCGACCTGATTGACCTTGAACAGCATCGCATTACCAGCGCCCTTTTCTGCACCCATACGAAGCCGCTCAACATTGGTCACATAAAGGTCATCGCCAACGATCTGAGTCTGGGGCAACTCCTTGGTAACCTTGATAAAGCCCTCAAAATCTTCCTCATCAACCGGATCCTCTATCGATCCGACCGGATATTTTGCGGCAATCTCCTTGTACAGCTCGATCAATTCGTCGCGATTATATTGCTTGTCGTCGAGCTTATAGAGATCGCTCTTCTTGTCGTGCCAATGGCTTGACGCACAGTCCATGCCATATACGATATCCTCGCCGAATCCAGCCTTGTAACCGGCCTTTTCGACTGCACGTTGCATGAACTCGAATGGCTCCCGAATGCCTTTCATCGGTGTCGCAAACCCACCTTCGTCGCCGGTGTTGGTTGCCAATATCCCATATTTATCGATAACGATCTCGCGAAGGCATTCGTTGATCTCGGTCGTCATCTGCAAGGCATGAGAATAGCTCTCCGCGCCTACCGGAAGAACCATGAATTCCTGAATTTCCAGATAGTTCGCAGTAAGCTTACCGCCATTCAGACAGTTCATCAGAGGAACGGGAAGAACATGCCCGAAAGGATTGAGATAGCGATATAGCGGAATATCGCTCACAGCAGCAGCGGCTCTTGCCACCGCCAGAGACACGCCGAGAATAGCATTGGCGCCAAGGCGCTTCTTGTTTGGAGTTCCGTCAAGCTTGATCATAACTTGATCGATCTTGCGTTGTTCCGTCACTTCCATACCGATAACGGCCGATCGAATTTCGCCATGGATATTGGCGATTGCCTTTCTCACTCCCAGACCACGATAGCGCTCCATATCATCATCGAACAACACAAAAGCTTCATGAATTCCAGTGGATCGGCCCGCTGGAACATCAGCTCTACCAGCAATTTTACCGTCGACATACACATCCACCTGTATCGTCGGCCAGCCACGACAATCTATGATTTCTCTGGCTTTGATATCTGTAACTCTTGAAACTGACATTTCGGTCTCCTCGCTCACGAAGTCGGAAATCCCTGAAGTGGATATTGTCGACAATCTTCAATTTTAATAGTAGATTGTCGACAATCAGTCAATCTGTTATTTCTTGCGTTCGATGAGAAGGAGCTGAGAGAATGAGCCTGAGAAAAATTTAGAAACCTCTGTAAGTGAGGCCACTCCCCTAGCTACAGCTCTAGTTAATGGCGGCCAGCAGCTCATGAAACAGATTTTATTTGGCGATCTGCGTTCAGTAGAACCACTATGCAGCAAAGCCCTACCCGCAAATGTTGCAATGCCAAAACGTGGGTTCAGGTATTGCGGCTGAGAAGCAATTTCCCGCTGAGGATCGCAAAATCGCGTTTAACCGGAAGCGAACAGACAAGCATCCTCCTCTGCCGTTCTCATAAGAGGTTAAAGATGGAAATTGCGCCCCAATAAACTGGCGATTGTCGACAATAAATAAACCATATATTGAGCTGTCATAACTTCCAATCGATCAGGACAGGCTGAATCAATCATCAGACGACGGTCCGAGGAGCATAAGATATGAAGAAAACTCATGTCGCCTTCGTTTTTGGCGGGAGGACTTCCGAACATGAGGTGTCCTTGCTCTCAGCAAAAAACATCATTGATGCAACAGATAAAGATCTGTTTGATGTCACACTCATCGGTGTCGACAAACATGGAACCTGGCGAGTTTACAACTTTGATCACTACCTGGATTTTCCGGATAGTCCCACCAAGATATCGCTGGCTCCAACGGGACACGTGCTTGGCTTTTCTCCAGGTGCCGGAGATGCGCAAATAATAGATCTCCAAACGGGACATCCCTTGCCCAAGCCGGATGTTTTCTTCCCTATTATTCACGGTACATACGGAGAAGATGGCTCCCTGCAGGGCTTCTTCAACATCTTGGGGATTCCTTTCGTCGGATCCGACGTGCTGAGCTCAGCCATTTGTATGGATAAGGACATTGCCAAGAGGCTGCTGCGTGATGCAGGTTTGAACGTGGCTCCTTACGCGGTCTTCGATAAGATCGAAAATGCGAACTTTATCGAAATGTCCAAGTTGCTGGGATTGCCGCTTTTCGTAAAACCGGCCAACCAGGGATCATCAGTTGGGGTCAGCAAGGCAACGGACAAGTTATCTTTTGATACAGCGATACGGCAGGCATTTTCTTTCGACGATAAAGTTCTCATCGAAACTGCGGTTTTAGGGCGAGAGATTGAATGCGCAGTGCTGGGGAATGATGCGCCCAGGGCTAGCGTCTGCGGTGAAATCATTTCAGCAGGCGGATTTTATTCCTATGACGCCAAATATATCGATGCTGATAGCGCGAAGATAATCATTCCTGCGGACGTAGATGAGAAACTTAGCGATTCGATTAGAATGGTTGCACTCGAAGCCTTTCAGATCTTGGGCTGTAAAGGGTTGGCTCGGATAGACCTCTTCTTGGAAGAGAACGGTCGGATCACGATCAACGAAGTGAACACATTGCCCGGTTTCACAAATATAAGTATGTACCCAAAACTATGGGAAGAAACAAAAATTTCTTATTCAGATCTTATCACAGCCCTCATAAGACACGCACTTCAGTGAGAGCCGTGTTATGATTGATAATGCGCATCCGGTGAGTAAAAGAGATACAAGATGAAACTTCAGGTCGTCGTAAAAGAAACTGCGGAAGCAAAAGCTGTAAAGCTACTCAGGGATTACATCGTTTCCGGCAATATTATTCCCGGAACGAGAATTACAGAAACCAAGCTGTCCGAGTCCATGAACTTATCCAGGGCAACTATACGGGCGGCATTGAACTCACTATCCGTTGAGGGCCTAGTCACTCTGACCCCCTATGCAAAATGGATGATAGCCGAACTTTCTCCGCAGGACATGTGGGAGCTTTACACCCTCCGCTCTGCATTGGAGAGACTGGCTGCACGCCTCGCTGCCCAGTTTATCGATAATGGCGACCATAAAGTGCAGCTTTGCAAGGCGTATGACGCCCTTGTTGCCGCCTGCGAAACTGGCGAACAGGGAAAAATTGCCGAGCGCGATCTGAATTTTCACAAAACTATCATTGGTATATCACAGAACGAAACCTTGAATCTGCACAATAACCTGATCAAATACCAGATCATGCTATTCATCAGATCAAGTAACTCTCTCATTTCAGATCCGCAGGAGATATTGTCGCAGCACACGCCGATCAAGGATGCCATTTTAGCGAAGGACATTGATTTGGCTGGCCGACTGTCGGAAGCTCATAATCTGAGCGAGGGAGAGAAGCTTTATAAGTTCATGCTGAGCCACTAGAGCGTGCTGTTTTTTGTTTGAATCGGGATTCCCTTTTCGGGTGAATTCTGATTCCCTATCCGCATTGATTTGGGAGATGCGAATGACGCGTCCTTATTCTGCGGATTTACGAACCCGGG